>VMHT01180516.1_pt1 | contig 12095 bp, 28 predicted proteins | sample 4693611 | NCBI WGS metagenome assembly VMHT01 (sample SAMN12280063, study PRJNA550983) | marine metagenome | isolation source: seawater sampled from same location over 5 years 0.02-0.2 micron viral filtrate | place: USA: collected off the coast of southern California halfway between the port... ...
ACGAAGATGCTATTTGGAAAGCATCAAGTCTTGCAAGTAAGTCATTAGACTTCTGTAAGAATTTACAATCAACAACAAATGTAATCAAGGAGGTTGCGTAATGAAAGTAAATAGTGATGACTTTAAGTTTATCCTACAAACTCTAAACAGAATAGATAGTAAAGCTGAGGTAGAGTTTAAAGGAGAACATTGGAGTGATGATAAGTTAAGAGAATATAGAAGTCTTGATTCGATTTCTATAGTCTTTGCTAAAGAAAAAAATGAGGATACAAAACTCATTATAAAAATAAGTTAGGAGGAAACATGAAGATACATGATGAAGAAATAAAAGAATGGATCAATGATTGTCCTACACATAAGTGTGATGTCAATCATATTGATGAGTATGGTATTTGTTTAACTGTTCGTTTTAACAATGAACCTGAAGAACAAGAACCATTAATATTAACAAAAGAAATGGAGGTAAAATAACATGGGTCAATACCATAAAATAATAAACATAGATAAAAAAGAATATGTTAGCGGATGGGATATAGGAATGTTCGCTAAACATTATGAACAAGTTGGCTTTGAGGGATCAATGTCAGATGTATTATATATCTTATTGATTGCACAAGGCAATGAGCGTAGAGGAGGTGGCGATATTGATGGACATGATATTATAGGATCATGGGTTGGAGATAGAGTTGCTGTTGTTGGAGATTATTTTGAAGAAGAAAAAGATAATCCATTATTCAAGAATCTTTATGAAGAAGTATCAAAGAAAGATTCAGGATATAAAAACATAGGAAAACAATTAAGACAAATGTTACCTAAAGTATTTGACTTTAAATTTAAGCAAGACTTTTGGATAACCAAAGAAGCTAATGGTAAAGAGTATAAAACTTATCATTGGGAAAGAGTAAATAAAACAAAGGAGGAAACAAATGAGTAACTTCAATCAAGTTGTTGGAGAATTTATTAAGCAACAAAGACTTAGTAAAAATCCAAGAATGACACAATCAATGTTAGCCAAGTCATTAGGTGTAACATTTCAGCAAGTACAAAAGTATGAAACTGGTGCAAATGGAATGTCATTACAAAAGTTTTTATTAGCTATGAAATTTTTGCAATGCAATCTTAATCGTGTACCTTTTATATTAGATACATTGTCATATGATGTACCTATTACACAGGAGATAGATCATGCTGAACCAAAAGAACTTTAAGGATTTAGTTGGAGAGTTTAAAGCTTTCCATCAAAAAAATTCTGAAGTGTACGAGTTGTTTAAAACATTTACATTTAGAGCAATTAATGCAGGTCATAATAAATTGTCTAGTGAAATGATAATCAATCGTATTCGTTGGGAAACAAGTATAGAAACTACTGATGTAGATTATAAAATCAACAATGATTATAAACCATTTTATAGTCGTATGTTTATGAATGAATATCCACAATATAAAAACTTCTTTGCAACACGAGGAAGTTATGCTGATCAAATGGATTGGAATAATTATGTTGTATAATCAAATCATAAATCATCTAAAGTTACGCAGACAATATCTTAGGATAGATGCTACTGCACTTGCAGAAAAAGTTGGTGTTGCTGACTCTCTCATTAATAAGTGGGAGAGTCTAAAGCAAATACCAAATGCATCTAACTTTTTGAATTGGTGTAATGCATTAGATATGAATGTTGCATTACTAGAACACAAGTCAATGGTTGGGGAATACGAACCAAGTCCACAATGTATTGACTATATCATTAACAATCATGGAAGTGAGGTAGATATAAACTATGAAAAAGAAAAATTCACAGATCATTACAAAGCAAATGGAGATGTTAAGGCAGACTGGGATGCTTGTTTTAGAAACTGGATTAGAAGATCAATCCAATTTGCAAACACTAGAAGACAAACTAAAACATTCAACAGTCCATATGATTCCAATGCTGTTCAAGAAAGACGCAAAAGAATCAGTGATGTTGCGAGTATGGGAGATAAGGTATCTGATGGGCAAAGACAAAACATTCGTACCATCAAGTACGATAGATGATGATGCACCTAATATTATTAATCGCATGGCTAACTGTATTCAACCATGTACTAGAAAAGATATTGCAGTTGTATTAGAAACTATTGCTAGTACCTTTTCAATTAATATACCAAATGAAACAGGGTTAGAACAATACTTTAGAATACTTCAGAAGTACCCTGCATCCTTACTCAAAGATTGTATGGAAGATATATTAATTAAATATAAGTATGCAAGATTACCACTACCAGTAGAATTTACCGATAGACTAGATGCACCATACGAATACCATTTAGGATGGCTTAGAAAAATAACACATACATTTTATAAGCTTGAACAATGGAAACAAAAAGAGTATAACAAATAAACAAAAGGAGAATATAATGAAAACAAAAGAAGTTATCAAGACTCCAGTTGAAGATGTAAAGATCAATCGTAATCGTGGTCTTGGTGGTAGTGATGCCACAAGAATTATGCGAGGAGATTGGCATGATCTTTGGTTAGAAAAAACCAACAGAAAAGAACCTGATGATCTATCAAAAGTTCTTGCAGTTCAGCTAGGTATTCATACCGAACCAGTAAATAGAATGTTCCTAAACTACGCATCTGAATTAGACATAAACGAATTGTCTGTTCATCATGCTAATTTAAAAACAGAAAAAGAATTTATGTTTGCACACTATGATGATTATTCTAAGTCGGATAATGCTATAGTAGAATACAAACATACTAATTCTAATAACACTTTAGATAATTGTATCAGCACTTATATGCCACAAATACAACACTACCTTATGGTAAGTGAATGTAATCATGCTTGGCTATCAGTAATCTTTGGCAATCAAAGACATGAACATTGCAAGATTGATGCTGACAAAAATTATCAAAAGAAACTTTATGACATTGAGAAATCTTTTTGGTCCTATGTTAAAGACAACAAAGAACCTGAGAAGATAGACACTAAAGAGTTACCTAAACTTGCAGGTGCTATCAAGATCAATGACATGATATCACTAAATTTTGATGAGAATAAAGATAATCAATTCTTATCAAATGCTACAAGATGGGTTGAAACAAAGCAGATTGCAAATGAGAATACTGCATTGGGCAAAGTCTTGAAAGCAAAGATTCCTGATAACTGTAGGAAAGCAGTTGGAGGAGGAGTTGTAATCAGCAGAACAAAAGCTGGTTACTTAACCATCAAAGAAGAAACCAAAGGAGGTATGTAAGATGGCTAAACCACTAGACGAAAGAGTAAAACAAATCCTAAAGAAACTTGGCTTTGATCCTAAGCAATGCTTATGGGATTGTCATGGAACTTGGGTAATGTATCATAGATTTATTGAGATCGCTGGTGCAAAAAATAAAATACGATATGACCTAGAAGAGATAGAAACTAATTCAAGAGATGGAATAGTTTGTATTAAATGTAGAGCATCAATCGGAGTAAATGGGAGTGAGGAAAAAGTTATTACCTATGGAGAAGCAAGTCCTAAGAATAATAAAAATTCCTATCCTTATGCTATGGCTGAGAAAAGAGCAGTTGATAGAGCAATCTTAAAACTACTTGGTATGCATGGCTTTGTATATTCAGAAGATGAAATGGATTTATCTTCTAATACTAGACCAACAAATAATGTAGGTGCTAGTGATGATACAAAGTTAGAAACATTCCAAGGAGAGATTAACTCTAGCAAGAATCTTAAAGAGTTAAAAGCATATGGACAAATGTATAAAGTACATATGGGTAAAGCAAAGCAGACAAGTCCTGCTGTTTATCTACAAACAAAAACTTTATATGAAACAAGACTACATGAACTAACTAATGGAGGAGAGAAGAATGTACAATAGTATCACACTAATAGGAAATCTTGGTGCTGATCCTGATATTAAACAAACTTCTAAGGGGGGCAATTATGCTCTCCTTAGTATTGCGACACATAAGAAAATCAAAGGAGAGAAACTTACTGAGTGGCATAAGGTTGTTGTATGGGATGAGAAGATTGCAGAAGTACTACAGAAATATACTAGGAAAGGAAGCAAAGTATTATTGCAAGGAAGATTGACATATAAAACATGGGAGAAAGAGGGCATACAAATGAAACAAGCTGAAGTGCATCTTGATCGGTTTGAAAGTAAAATGGAAATGCTAGATTCTAAGAGCGAATCAAAATCATCTCAGAATGAGATAGATGATTTTGGTAGCGATAAGACCTATGAGAATGAAACAAACGAGGATGTACCTTTCTAATGAGTAACACTAACGATATAAAAATTGTTATGAATCTAATATCTGATGGTGGTTCTACTGATAAGTTTGGTATTCCAATTCAGCAAGGATCACTTGAAGATATTAACAAACAAAGAAATAAATTTATAAAAGAATCCAATAAAGTTTTAGTTATGTTTGACTATGCAATAGATGAACATGATGATTGGAAGAAAGTTTATTATGGAACAGAATGATTCAACAATAGAATTAATGGAGCGGTTAGATAAGTGTACCGCTCTATTAAAAGATTACAAACGAGATAATCTTATACAAGCAAAAGAAATAGACAGATTGAATGAGTATGTACAGATACTAGAAATGGAACAAAAGAAATGACACGAACTCAATACACAATTTATAGTTTTATCAAGCAGTATATTACTAAAGAAAAAATATCTCCTAGTTATGATGATATTTTACAAGGTACTAGATACAAATCTAAATCGCAGATTTATAAAGTAGTAGATGCTTTGATTAAAAAAGAATACCTAAAAAAGATAGGTAAGTTTGGAGATGCTAGACGCATTATAATCAATAGAGATTACGAGAAAGGAGGTGTGAAAATTGCTAAAGCAAAACATTAATGGCGAAGCATATATGATGGCTGACAAAATTGCAAAAGAGAATCCTTATGCAGTAAGAGATCAGTTAGCTTTCTATATACAAAAGTCATGGGATGCTTTTCCAATTCTAAGATTGCAAAATATTCAAGAGATATTAAAGCAACCTGAAGAAATGGAGAATCCTTGTGAGTAAAAAATCTAAACAAAAAGGATATAGAACCGAATATAATTTGGTTAAATATTTTAACAAGAAAGGTTTGTCAGCAAAACGACAACCTCTTAGTGGGGCTTTGATTGACTTTCCTCACGATATACAAATTAAAAACCCTGATCTTATCATTGAAGTTAAAGCTAGAAAGAATGGTGCAGGATTTAAAACATTAAAAAATTGGATGGGTAGTGCTGATGCATTAGTAATGCATGAAGATAATGCTGACTCATTAGTGGCAGTAAAGCTTAGTTATTTTGTGGATTTACTTCTAAACCATAGCGAGTATAAATTACCATATGATTTGGAAGTTAAGGAAAAACTTAGAAACAAAGATAGCTAGGTACATTGCATTAACTATATCTGTACTAAGTGCTTTCTTGCTAACAACATTTAAGTTAGCTAGTTATCAAGTAATAGGATGGTGTCTTGCAGTGATTTCTTCTACCATGTGGGCATACTGGGGGTGGAACAGTACGAAGCAAGAGGGGTATGGTCGTTTCATAATGGAAATTCTTTATGTACTATTAGGTATGTGGGGAGTATATAATTGGTATGGCTAGAAAATTTAAAGATCATCTTGAACATGAACCTATCTTTCATAAGACTTCAATAGGTAGAAATCCAAGTAAATGTAAAATGAATAAATCTAAACGCAGATCATGGAAAAAATATCGTGGACAAGGGCGTTAAATATTCTCAGATTTAAGACCTCTACACTCAAACTTAATAACTAATTTATTTTTATTAATACTTTCTATATCATACTCTTCTAGTGTAGGTAGTGTTCTAAAAGTTTGTTGAGCAATAGCATATCCGCTATTAACACAATCATAATAAGTATCAAATTGATAACCTGATATAGAATTTGATGGGCATTTTCCTGTATTGATACTACACATATACAATATCAGGATATATTTCATAGGAACAAACCTAGAATTAACGCTAGGAAGACGATACAAAGCCATACAGAGGGCTTTAAATTTTTCCAACACAATGTACATTTAAAGTTATGATTATGAATCCAAGCCCCTTTAAATGCGTTCTTGATGTGTCTTTTTATGTCATCTAATATCATATTAATTTTGTCCATAATTTGTACCTATATTATTATTTCCTTTTAATCAAGTCTGTAGCTTTAAGACCATAAACACTAGCTATAACACCCACAAAAATTGATTGATACCAAAATGGCATATCAGAAAAGTATTCGAAAAACAATTTCATCTTCTCCATATGAGTTGGATCATCTGACCATACAGAAAATCCTAACATTAAAATTGGCAAACTTAATAAAACCAAAATAAATTCGTCTTTCCAGTCTGCCTGTCTTGCTTCTAATAATTTGCCTGAGTATTCTAATTGACCTGAACTCATTTTTTCTGCGTGTTTCATTTGAGCATCAGACATTAACATTTTAGTTTTTTGTCTATTTTTATAAATATGAGTACCAGCATTTAAAGCTAACTTGATTGCACTAAACCACATTTAATAACTCTCTTTCATTATTTTAGCTAAGGATTCACATCTCTTAGGTGTTTGTTTATACCAGTTTGAATCTAACATTTCAAGTGAGGCAGTAGCATAGTCATCTTTTTTAAGAGCATCCCACATTTTTGTAAAACGAGAAACTTTAAATCCTAATTGAAAACACATTTCAGTTATTACTTCTTTAGCAGATTGTTTTAATGGAATATCTCCTATTAATTTTAAAGCTAAACCATTAGCATTAGCAAAGTCTTCATTAAATATACCACTTAAAAATTCTTCAGAATATTTTTTACCATCTTCCCAATGATCTTCAACGCATAGGTGTCCATATCCTACTGTTCTTTTTCCAAGAGAATCTTTATATACTTCATTTACAAATCCCTCATGTTTTTTTATTCTTTCTTTTAAAGCATCAGACATATTGTTACTCCTTTATTATTTTGTTTATGTGTAATTTACCTAACGAATCAATTTCTATTTCTGCTTTTACTTCTTTACACACCCACTTAATTCTATCAGGATTTGTATTTCTTACTGCCTCACGCTTTAGTTTAAGGCATTTAGATAATCCATCAGTTATCATAAACTCCATTGGATTTTCTAAATCTGCTGGTGTGAACATCAATAGAGCAAATACTATTGCTACTTTCATTTCTTTTTCTTTTTCTTTTTTTTAAGTTCTTGACCTACATCAAATGTCAATACATCTTCTATCTTTTGTACTTGATTATCTATAAATTCAAAAAATTTAATTAAAAATTTATCTATCATTAGTGTGTTCCATTACCATTATTTCTTATTTTATCTTTCATCTCTTCTATCACAACTTGCATTTTTTCGATATCTTTCATTGCTCGATTTAGGTTCACATTATTGTTTCTATTTTCAGCAAGTTCTTCTTGTATTCCCTCTACTTGTTTAGCTAAATGTTCAAGTAACATATATTGTTCTTGATCTGTAGGTAATTGTGTAGATTTTTTTAATAGGTCAGCATCATATAATTCTCTTGAAGTTTCGAGAGATGTAAGTCTTCCAGTAATTTCGCTGTACATAAATACGACACTAGCTACTATCATTACCAAACCTATAAGATTGGCAATAGGCATACTCAATTTTGTTTTATCTGATATTGCTATTGGTTGTTCTTTCATTAGTGTACTGTTGGAGTATCTTCCCATGGAAATAAAGTAACTAAATTATTCCATGTATTAATATAATTTTCTGCTTCATTAGGAGTTTGAAAACCAGTACATACTACAGTTACTTCATAGTAACCATTATCTAATTCTTGTATCTTAAATGTAAATGGTAATGCATAATCACTCATAGATAATCTTTTGTTATTTTTAATGTTGTTAGTATTCCACCTACTACAGCACCTAGCCAAAAAATAACTTTGAGTCCACCTTTACCCATAGCTACTTGTTCTTTAAGGGCTATTATATCTTTATGATTTGTTTCTACATCTTTATGTAGATGATCTATTTTTTGTGAAATAAGTTTTAGTGTTATGCTTTCGACAGTAGTTCTTTTTTTTGTAACTCTTGCCATAACATAATATTAGTATTGTAAACTAACTCCTCTTATCCTTGCTTCTTTAGAACCATTAGATTGATTGGCAAAAGATATTTTATATTTTAATTGTGTTCCAGCTGTCACAGAAAGATCATTGACTTTCGCCATTTTAATTCCAGTAGCAAAGTCAGGTAAAGCTGTCATTGTAGCTGTGGAATAATTAGAACCACCATCTGCTGATAATTGTAAAACTATATCTGTATTTAAAGTGTTAGTTCCAGCTTGGTCTTGGTAAGTAATAATAGCTCCCATCTTGGATGTTGAAGATGGAGCTGTAATTGCGTTGCTTTGAAATGAGCCAGTTGCAGATACTGTTATCGCTTCAAACCAAGGAGCAAATGTTCCCCAACCTAAATTACCGTTATTTGTTCCACCATGCTTACTATTTATTGTTAATCTAAAATATCTAGCAGTAATACTTGGCACTCCAGAAAATGTCACAACACTTGTATAAATTTTGCTTGTAGAATGTTGAGTTAAAAATCCTTCTCCACTTGCATTTCCAGTAATAGCTCCACCAGTTGTCGTATTGCCACCATCATGGTCTGGAGAAAAGTTTAATGCTGTTTGGCTAATGCTACCCATATTTACAGCAGTCCATGAACTGCCATCTGTGCTATATTGAAATGTAAATTGATTGACATCTCCCCAAGTATTATTTTTGCCTACATCATATTTACCACTAGCCCAAATTATTTGTGATCCAAAATCATATTCCATATAAGCACCCATATTGTCTGCTGAATAATTAGCATAACCACCACTATTTGTTCCTAAAGCTTGTGCTGGTATTATATATTTTGTAGCTGCTCTAGCAGCATCTCCATCATTATCGATTTCATACCATGTTCCATTAGCACTATTCATGCCATTAAATCTTACTTTTGCTTTTGGATTTGCACCATTATAATCATAAGATGCAAGAGCACCAGCTGCTCCACTAAAAATATATTCATCATTACTTCTTACAGTATTAGCCACATTCGAATAACCAGATGTATCTTGAAAGACATCAACATACATTGAGTTAGTATTGTAAGCACCTTTGTTTTCATTAGATGCTTGTCTAATAGCTAAAGTAGAAATATCATTAACAATTTTATTATCATCAAAAGATGATGCGTGTTGTGATACTGCACTAGCAGGTATTCTTGCGTCTGCTATAGAACCTGTTAATTTAGTTGCTGATAAGTCTGCTATTCTTGCATCTGCAAATTGACCAGAAGTTATTTTACTTGCAGGAATATTTGGAATATCATCTGCTGTAAAACCACCTGTAATTATATTAGCTAAATCCCTTGCTTTTGTCATATTGCATAACCATCCATTTACAATACTATTGTATTAGCTTCATCTTCAGTTAATGGCTCTCCTGCGATTAACTTTGCTTTAGCACTAGCTTTTAAAGTTTCTTTTTCAGCTTTAGCAGTTTCTTCAGCTTCTTTTTCAGATGCTATTTGTACCATATCTGCATCATATTGTGCTTGTTCTTCAGAAGTCATATCTCTTACTTCTTCTTCACCATTTGGTTTTGATATTGTTATTTTTGACATATTTTATCTCCTATTATTTCATTCCATAAACTACATATTCTGCACCAGTAAGTATGTTTCCACCACCATCAGAAAATATAGTTATACCCGTGACTGCTGTATCTACTTTTAATGTTGCACCACCGATACTTCCATTTGTTGCACCACCTGTACTGTCGTGACCAAAGCCATGATGTAAAAGTTGTGTTCTTCTTCCAGAATTTGTAGGATTGAAAATTGTAAATTCTTCACAAGATGGATAGTCTGCATGATTTGAGTTTTGATGAAGTCTAAACATATTTTGATTATTATTTCCTGAATTAGAATGCGAGGTGCTATAATGAGTATTTTGCGACCAAGAATAATTTGTTGAAGTATATGCTGAACCACCAGTATTCATTCTAGCATATATAGTAGCACCATTATTTCCAGTTGTTAGTTGATTAACAAAAATCTTATAGTTGTAATAAGTAGATGAAAAGTGTCCATCAATAGACCAGTTTGCAGTTCCACTTCCAAGTGTTCCAGAAGATATTTTTACCATGTCAGAAGTAACTACTGCAGGTGTATGCCATTCAGGTGCAGTTGCACCAGAGTTTATTCTTAACTCTTGGTTTGCTGTTCCTTTTGGAAGTCTTTGTAAACCAGAGCCATCTCTGTAAAGCATATCGCCTTGTGTTGTTAAAGTTGTTCCTACATCAGTTCCATCAGTACCATTAGTACCTGCTGAACTCATTTGTTGCCAATACGCTGAAGCTGATGCTGGGTTTTGATTAGAACCAGCTTGTATAGAAATGTAACTTGATCCTGAAAGACTTACTACATCATCTACTGCATAAGTAGTAGAATTAGACCATGGTCCTTTCCAATTAAATTTTATGTTTCCAATATTTACTGTAGCCATGATTTGTTTTTACCTTTCTTTTAAAGTTTTTGCAATCCTAAATTGTAGCTATTAATTTACCACTACTTATAGACCAGCTAAATCCTGATGCCGCAAATAGAACATCATTAAATCCAGCATAATCTGATTCACTTATATTATCTGCCCCTGTATTTGTTGTTTGTACTTGTAATGTATTATTAGATGGTACTGGTGTATTTGCTGTTCCACCCATTCCTGAGTGAGAAGCACAGTAATAGTATAAAGTAGGTGCGTTTGTTGCTACTACTATAGTAACTTGTGTAGATGAATTATGTGTAACTCCTGTAGTATATTCTGATCCACTACCATGAGTACCATCAGAAGTTGTAGAAAACTTAAATGGATGTCCTGATGGATAAGCAAATATATATGTATTACCCTCTAACAATTCTAAAGTATCTTGTTGTACTCCATCAATAAAATATTTATTAGAACCACCTACAGATACTACTGTAACTGTTCTATTAAGAGTTGAAGCTGTAAATGATTTTTTAAATCCATATACTTCTGCTGAACTTGCATTTGAAAATACTAAACCATTTGCTGAATTGTTCATAACAAGGGCTTGTCCTGCTGTACCAAAACTACTAGGTGTATCTGTTAAATCTTTTATAGATATATTAGCTAGTTGGAATGTACCAAAACCTACAACATCTACTACATCTCCATTTGCTAAAGCACTTGCAAATACTAAAGAATTACCTGAAGTAGCAGTTACATCTGTTCCTAAAATTTGTTTAACACCATTAAGATAAACATCTACAAATCCAGCATCATAAGCAAGAACTTGACTTAATGCTTCTGCATAACCTGAACCTGATGCACCTGTTAAAGTTGTTGGTGTGCCTGTAATATTATAAACATATCGTTGGGATGTACCATTAACTGTAGAACCAGCCGCCGCCCATCCTGAAGATTTATAAACTTTTAATTCATTAGCAGTAGTGTCAAAATATAAATCTCCTTGATTTAAACTACTTGTTGGTGCTGAACTTGAAATTCTATATACATCTGCAAAGTTATTAACTTGCGACATATTTGATGCAACAGTATTTACATTAGCAATATGTGGACCAATAGCATTAACATTAGTAATTCCACCACCTACTGCATCTATATTAGTAATTGCACCTGCTACTACTTCTATTTCAGAAGTAGATTCATTTAAGTCATTTGCCGCAGTTACTACCTTAGCAATATCTCCTGCTACTGTAGAAATATCAGAACTATTAAAACCAGCAAGAGTTGAAATATCAGATGATATAGCACCTAAACTTGTAATTTGTGAATTTAATCCAGCAACAGTATTTATATTACTAGCATTTCCAGCAACACTTGTAATATTACTAGATATTGCACCTAGGGCTTGTATTTCTGTAGATAGTCCTGCAATAGTTGTTAATCCAGTAGATGATACTGTAGTTTCAATATTACCATTAGCATCAAATCCCATAAGTTTAGATTGTCTAGTTGTTTTAGCTGGTAATGTAACTGTAGCAGAAACAGTAT
>VMHT01216530.1_pt1 | contig 12095 bp, 8 predicted proteins | sample 4693611 | NCBI WGS metagenome assembly VMHT01 (sample SAMN12280063, study PRJNA550983) | marine metagenome | isolation source: seawater sampled from same location over 5 years 0.02-0.2 micron viral filtrate | place: USA: collected off the coast of southern California halfway between the port... ...
CATCTTTAACCTTTTCAGCATTAAGATCAACTAGTGATTTATTTAAAGAGGATACCTTAATAGTAGCAACAGGTGATTTCCTTGAAGTTGAAACTTCTTGGATTAACCCAGCAGTAACATCATAAGTTTCAATTCTACCATCTGCATGTGTTACTTCTAATCCTACTATTAATACATGATTTTGCCAGTTAGTATTAGATCCGCCTTTAGTGGGGGAGAAAATAGCTTTATGGCCATTTGTTGTTTTAAAAGTCCTATCAACAAATCTATCAAATAATCTACCTTGATCCCTACCCGATCTTTTAATACGTATCTTTGAATCGGGGCTAGCTTGACCGTAAGCTGGGGGCGAAGCCGGTGGGGGTGATGCTGGTGATGCTGGAGGTGCGCCTGCCATTAATTTTTAACCTTTATGGTTGATAAGGAAACTGTAAAGCTTCCTTTCAAAGTTTCCATCTGCTGTTTTAAAGTACCTATATCTTGTAAGACGTTGGGACCATCAACTTCAAATCTATCTGAAAAGTCAACTTTAGCTGGGCCTCTTGGTACATCAAATTTCATACTATGTAAATTAGCAATCCTAGACGCAGTAGCCTGGCTTGCATCACTTGATAGTTGAGCCATATAAATCTTGCCTTGAAAATGGTTACGAAAAACGGGATCTCCTGATCCTTTGTCAGCTGTCCAAGTTCCATTCGAATCATTAATACTACAACCTATAAAAGCATTAGTATTTGAACTATGTGCAGTAGTCATTGGTGATCCTACTGTACTACTAACTGGATATTTTTTACCATCAACATAAAACCCCGTATAATTAGCAGCATTAGTCGTATCCCCGAATGGGTCAACTTCCCTATCAAAATTAACTGCTACATGATGAAACCCACCTGGGTTAGTAACTCCGTCAGGGTATAAAGCTGCTCCTGCTGCGGTTGATTTATAACTCATCAAAGAGTTCCCATCTGAAGCTAACCATTTAAATATTAATACAGGGGAGCCTGAATCATTTTGAACCGAAAATTTTAAAACCCTATCAAAGTTATTAGTGTCTTGAGTGTTGTGCATATATAACATATCGTTATGGGCAGAAGCCACAGATATTGCATTAAAATGGGCCCACATGTCAAAAAATATTTTACCATTAAAAGTGTTACCTGAAGAAAGGGTTGGGTGAGCATTAACTTGGTTTGCTCTGATAAAGTTAACAAAATCATTACTTGCGGTATACCCTCCTCCATTACCTACCATCAAAAACAAGTCTGATGAGGGTGTTGCTAATTGGTCGTTATTACTAAGGTTAAATCTTACAAAAGTACCTATTCCGTCTTTACCTCTTCTCATACCCGCCATTGTTAAATCATTAGTTCCACGATGCCTACAATTAAAAGCTATATTACCTTCAATCTCATTAAACTTCCAGTGTCCCGCATTCGCATATCCAGCAGCAGTATCTACTGCAAAATCTGCAGAACCCGAATTAGTTGACCATAAGCCATTATATTCTTCCCCTGTTACATAGTCAGTTCCATCATCTTTAATATATAATTTAGGAGTAATTCCTGTTATTTTTGTGGAATCGCCTTTTTTTGCCATGTTTAGTCCGTTTCAATAAATTTGAAAGATAATGAGAATCTTGTTAAATCCCAAAAGCTCTTTCTTACGTTAGATATTTCTAGTTCACCCACTAGACAATCTGGTACTTCTGGCAAGTGGGGATGTAATGTTAATTTATGCCCCAGATCCTGCCATCTTAACAGACCTTGAAATTTTTGATAATCAGCCTGTTTAAGATATAAAAAATCACAACTTATTGTGTGTAAATACTTTTGATTGGTTCCTGTAGTATCTAAGGTCTTACGAGAACCGTCTGATAGTTTAAGTGCAACAGGCTTATTAGTTCTATGCCTATCTACTTTTAGTGTTCCTTGCTCAGGGTGTTGAGCTAATTCACAATATCCTTTACCAGTAGCGCCTTCAATATCACCTTGGTGTTCTAACCACATATTATCAATAAAAGTCATCATGTCAGTACCTTCATATCTAGTTGAAGCTTCTGAGCTGGCTATATCTGCAACTTGTACTACTCCGATTGCTTGATAATTTTTTGAGCCCGCAATATCTACGTTTGGATTTTCAACATAAGCACTTACCATTTCTGTAGTCCAACTATTGACATCCCTTTTAGCAGCAACTGAGCCATCTAATAATGAATTAGTAGACATATAATAATCAGTATAAGTATTATCATTATGTGTAGCACTTCTAATTCCTGAACTCCATTGAAAGAAAGCATAACTATAAGAACTATTTTGAACTGAATTTGATTCATCAGTCATATTACCCCGATAGGTAATTCCCATACGATAATTTGTACGACCTACTAGCTTAGAAAATTTACCATCAAGTTCATCACTAACGCTTCTTGTAAGTGGTTGATAAAATATCCCTGTGCTGTTATATCTACTATTAGCAGATGTAGATAAACCATTTACACAAGTCATAAATGCTTGAGAGGTATCTGAGTATTGTCCACCTGGGTGGTCAAAGCCCATCATTAAAGGTACAATAGTTTGGTCACTATCTACCTGGTTTAAATCTATGTTTGATGACATAGCAATTTCTGAATTGGTTCCTGATCGGTATTTATGAACATATCTAAATGCCCCATTACAATCACTTTTGCCTGAATTAGGTCCACCTGATGCTGCATCATTAAACCAATCTTTATTAGTTGACCAACTGCCATTTCCCGCAATATCTGTAGTTACCCTTAAAGACATCAGAGCAAATCTACTAAATCGTCTACTAGGACCTTTAGCATTTGCATGTAAAGGGCCTGTACTATAACCTAATACATAATCATTCTCATTATCGCTAAGTCCTCCATTAGGTGTTTTAACTTTTACCCCGTGGAAACTTGCGGTTCCAAAACTATGTTCCCAACTAGTAACAACTGAATTACGATGAGCATGAGCTGCCCCACCCCCCGCAATGAATCTACCCATACCATTTAAACTTATGAACCCTTTTTGTGTGCCAACTGTTTGCCCGCACATGTTCTCAATATACCAGCCAGCCGCCCTACCTGTACCGTATATGGTCAGCGGATCTGAAAGTTGATATTGATATTTAGTTTTGCGATCGAGCGTTATTATTTGACCCTGTGTCCAACTATTTGCGTCAGAATCATTTAAGTGACCTGAACCCGCAACCCTGAATGCTTCACTATAACCTTCCTGTCCTGTAACACTTGAAGGTCCTACAACCGCATGATCCCCGTATTGAATAAATTGTGAGGGGCAAGAATTTGAATTTTGATTAGTATGAGATACTCCAAATTGTTTTGCGTTAGCAGCTACAGAGGAGACTCCTAATTCATCGGCTGCTAATGAATATTTAATTACCGATCCATATTCCATTTTACGGTTATTTAAATCTACTGCAATCGCTAATTGAAAAAAGGAACCATCAGCATTAGGTTGAGTATTATCTCCTAGTTCTTTTGCTACATGATATTTTATTCCATCAGCCATTATTAGCCTCCTTGATTAGCAGCGTTACTTAAATCTATTTCCCTATTCTCAATAGCATCGTTCATACTATCTAATAAGAGGGCTTGCATTTCAGCCCCAAATTCTGTTACACTTCCTTGACCTATAAATACTTGTTCACCCGATATAACAACGGTAGGTGATATAGTGACTGCTAGATTTTCTGCCTTGATTGAACCCCCAAATTTTTGAGACCCTGTAGCTGAAGACCCGTCCTGTTCTTGGGCAAGTGGATCTTCCCCTCTTATTGCCGCTTCTGCTTCTGTAAATTTTTGTTCGGCTTTATTATAATCGTTTTGAGCTGCCATCTCCATTTTGTTTGCAGCATTATTTGCTATTGCCATACCCGCAATACCTGCTGCAAGCATTGCCCCTGCTGCAACAATGTTGCCTGATTGAGCTGCCTTTTTAGCTGCAAATAACATTATCTGTTTTCCAATTTCTCTAACCAAGTCAGCTGTAAATTTGGCTTGATCTAATTTATTTTTGGCATTCATCAAGACTTGATGTTCTGCTGCCAGCTTGTCCATCGTTTCTCTTTCAATCTTACCCGCTTTAACCTCTTTAGTTAAGCCAGCTTCATATTTCTGCTGTTGCATTTGATTCTTATGCTGTAGATTTTGCATCTTAGTAACAAAACCACTGAATTTAGTTGCCATATTTTGGAAGGCTGTTATTCTTTCTGCCATTGCTTCGGCTGCCTGATTTTCATCAAACAATTCTGCTTCTACAGTTTGTAATTCTTTTGTAGCGGTTATTTCTTGATTAATAGCATCTACTTTAGCTGCTGAGGCTTGAACTCTTAGTGCTTGCCTATCAATATCAGCTTTGACTATATGTTCAAATCCTTCCCCTCCAGCTTTCATCTTATCCAATAAGCCTTGTTCTGCACCTTGCATAGTTGTTAACATAGCTTTTCGATTTTCAAGAGTTTCCATTGTTTTCTCTTGGCCAAACCTAAATTGCTCTTGAGCATTAAATTGTTTTTGCATAAAATCAGCACTCAAACCCATTGTCTGATTCAAGATACTCATTACCCCGTCCATACTCATTGTGCCTTTAACTACATCCCTTATACCATAACTCGTAGCTAATAGTGTAGGATTCATTTCCTTTAATACTTGATTAAAGAATTTTGATTGGTCGTTATTAGTCCTTTGTAAACCAATTTGTTTTTGAAGGTTATTAATTTGAATCTCGTTAGTACCTATAAAGCCTTCTCTTCCTTCCATTCCATAAGCTTCTGCTGCTGCAATACTATTTAATTCAATAGATAAAAGCTTTAATGCATCCCTATATTGAATAGCAGAAAGCTTTAGGCGTTCTTCTTGCCTAAGCCCCTGTTGCATATTTACCAGAGTTTGCTCATACTTGTTATCTAATTTCTGTCTTGCTTCCCCTTGGACACCTAGCTCTTTACCCAATTCATTATATGCTTTAGCAGATTTTCCTATTAAATCCTGTTCAGTATCAATGTCCCCAATAGTGCCTTTAATAAGATTCCTTAAACGTTGTTTGTTATCCCCCGCTAACATTTCCCCGTTTGCTAATCCCGCTAATTCCTGTTCAACAAGTCCCAGCTTTTGTTTGTAATCTTTTTGTACTGCTGCAACCTTGTGAACATCATTTCCCGCTAAGGTTAATCCATTTCTATAATCTTCTTGTACCTTGTTTAGGTTTGCATAAGCATTAGTAACCTCAAAAACTGGATCTCTTCCAGACAAACCTGCTGCTTCTACCCCTTTAGGTCTACTTAAAGATAACCCATCTGCTCTTGGAGCTTTAATACCTCCACTGACACCCTCAGCAACATTCAGGAAACCAACTTTAGATTTATTCATCATAGCATCAATCTGTCTTACTCCCGCAGACCTCATCTCATCAATCTTTTTCTGTTCAAAAGCAATTTTCCTGTTATAATCTTCTCGAACTCTTTGAAAATCAGTTTGATCAGCCTTTGTGAGCTTTACTATATAAGCATCATTCAAATCAGATAGCTTATTATAATGGGATTCCATTATTTTTTCTTTTTCGGTATTTATCATATCTAGCAGCATTAGCTCCATTTCTTGCTGTTGTCTTTCTGCTCTTTGGATTTCAACTTGTGAGCTGGCTGCCATAACCATTTTGGTTTTTTCAAATTCTTTTATAGCTTTAAGGACATCTGCGTATTGAACTTTTAATTTATTAAGTTCCTCCATACCTTCTGCTTTAGTTGATTGTTCTATTATTTCTTGATATGAAGTATTAATGCCTGCTATTCGAGCATTGTGCCCTTCAATAACCCTTTCAATTTCTCTTTGTCCCGATTTTATTGCGGAAATCTTGTTATCATATCCTGTTTCAAGGGTTCGGATTTCTTGTTTAATCTGGCCTTGCTCATCTAATGTTCTTGCTTTTGCTAATTTCACAGTCTGAGCGTGAATTAGCTCTAATTGTTGTAAAGCCTCAGTTCTTGCAACGGTTACTTCTTTAACCTTATCCCCCAATCCTGCATATTTTTCACTAGCCTTAATAGTTTCATCCATTGATGTAGTTACAGATTTTAATGCATCTCTTTGCCCAGTAAGAGCGTCGGTAGCAGATATGATGTTTTTCTTGAGGACCTTCTGGTCAGTACTAAATCCTTTGAAGAATTTAATTGCCTGTTGTATAGCAAAGAAGATAGCCTGTATTACAATCATTTGGACACCCAAGCTTTTTATTGTTTTACCCAATGTTAAGGCTGCTTGTCCCATAATTTTAAGTGCACCCCCCGCTGCTATAATAGCAGTTCGTGTATTCCTAAGACTTAATCCCAACATAGTAACTTGAACTTTTGCAGCATGTACTTTTTTTCCAAAGAATCCCAGCTGGTTGCCAGTTGCCAACAATGTTCTTTTTGTATCCTCTAGGGCTATTTTACCCCTCATCTGTTCTATTCTAAAAGATTGAAAACGGGTAGTAGCTTTTCCTGTAGTTTTATCTACAAATGATAAAGACCTATCATGTATCCTATAAGTTTCAGTAGTGTTTTGAACTTGTTCTCTTAAAGCTAATTGACTTTTAGCATATAATGAAGTAGTGCTGTTTATTAATCTATATCCCACTATAAGCTTAGTAATTTGTATAGCCATATTCATAAAGCTTCCAAAAAGAAAATCAACCCCAGATTTTACGGCCCTAAAGGCATCCCCTGCTACTAAAAGTACTTCTTCTATTTTATCACCGGTAGCAATAAACTGGCCCATTGTTTTATCGGTCTCTATAAGAGCTTTTACTGTCACTGCTATTGATGCAGTTGCATTTGCAAAAGCCGTTACAAAACCTTTAGCTAAAGGTTGTAATAGCTTACCTATTTCTGCTCCTGCTTTTCGGGATGCATTACCTAGTAAAGTTAATTGACCTGACATTGTACTAAGGACTCTAGAAGAATCACCCGCAAACAATGCTCCTTCTTTCATTATCCCCGATAGTATAGCCTGCCTTTTTCCCGCCTCATCTAACTTACCACCTGTAGTACCAATGCTTTCAGCATACTCATTATACATAATTGATAAGTTCTTAGTAATACCAGCATTATCAACCATTATTGAATTTTGATTTTTAATACCTTGGGTAGCCCCTACAATGGCTTCACCTAAACCTAAAGTACCTTGTCGATTAAATGAAGCAGCATCGGTTAAACTATTCATCAGTTTGATAGCCTCGGGTAAACCAAATCCTGCTGATAATAAATTCTTTAAACCTGCTGCTGAATCTTGAACCGTTAATAATCCTTTATCTGCTAAATCTTCAGCAGCTTTCCTAGATTCTACTAAACCATTTCCCGTATTTGTAGCAACTGCCCCTAAACCTTTAAGTGAAGCTTCAAGCATATTAGATTCATTAAATGCCCTTCTGAATGCAGCAATTAATCCCCCGAATGCGAAAGTTAATACAAGAATTTGGTTTCTTAAAGCTCCCAATCTTTTTCTAAATACTGGAATATCAGATCTTTTTAACCTTTGCCTTAATTTATCTACTGCAAACTCATTCTTCTTAAGGGCTTGGGTAGTTTTATTCGTCTGCTTTTCTACTTTTTTCTGGTTGCCGGTAAACTTAGTATTTTCCTTAGCTGCTTTTTGATTAGCTTTACCTAGTCTTCTATATTCACCATTTAATATAGCCATTCTCCTTTTGAGTATAGCAGTTTGAGCCGTATTCTTTTTTAAGCTCCCATTAAATCTTATTAACCCAGGCATTGTTTTATTTAATTCGGTTTTTAATCGAACTAATTCTGAATTATGCTTAGCTTGGGCTGCTTTTTTACGCTTTAATTCGCTAATTTCCGCCTTGTTGAGTGCACGTTTCCTATTTTCTAAACTTTCAATCCTCTTCCCGACTATAGCATATTTGTCAAAAACTTTAATATACTTACCCAATGCTGCCCTAGTATCTTTCAAATTAAGCTTAGCAGCATCATGAGATACATTAAGTTTATCAACTGCTTGTGTTAAAGTCTTCATACCTAAAGCAGACTTCTTAGCACTTGAGCCTAGCTTATCGAACTTATCCATGCCGCCTAATGCGACATTGATTAACATCTCAAATCTTGATCCTTGTTTACCGCCCGGCATTATCTAGTACCTCTTGTAAGAATTGGGTTATTGTTTTCTGTATATATTTCTGCATAGGTGTATCTAATAATAAGAAATCTGTAGGAGGAACATCAACAATATGTGTCCCTTGTGTGTATTTTTGTATCTTTTTCCACTGATTACCATAATGGCTTGAATTGGATTTACCAAATTGAGTCATATCAGGATATTTTCTTTGACCATGTTTAGTTTTAGGACCCATGAATACATCTATTTCCCATGCGCTACCCATTAATTGGTCTATTGCGTATTTAACACCCTTAGAACCAATCCTTAAAACATTTACTTCCCTTTGCCCACCTGATTTATTCTTAGTAGGACTAGCCATTCTCCCAATACTATCTCTTAACCTACCCGTATCTTTTAAGGTATTGCCATTAGGATTTTTCCTAGCAAGCTTAGTATATTGGGAACGTTTAAAAGGAGCCCCTGATCCTCGGTATTTCTTTTTATTTAAACTACCGTCGTCAAACCGTTTTTGAATACGTTGGATTAAATTATTAGAACCACTAGTTAATTCATCAAATACAGGAGTTAACTCACCTAAATGTTTTTTAAGTGCATTGGTTTCCTGTACTAGCTTATCCATAAAGGAATCCTCGTTAGCAACGTTAACCCCACCGACTGTAAATGTAACTTTAGCTGACATTACCCTTGTCTCGGTGGTAGGTTCTCATTGATTGTAGCGCTCCTTAATGGAAGTGCATTACCAGTGTTCTGTTTTGATTTAGCTTTTCTATCCATTCGTTCGTATCTAATTCTATCGTATTGATTTCTTTCTGCTCTAATTGCAGAAAATACATCTAATAATTGTCTAGGCTGGTCCCATAAACCCCCCGCAAAAGGTAGTTGATGGTATTCCCTAGCTGCTTGTTCTGCCTCTAAAAGGAAGTGGAAATAAGGATCGTTTATCCCTTGAGGACAAGCTTCTTGTGGTGCACTAAAGTACATCCTTAAAGCTTCAAAAGGGGGCATGCTTGGAAAGTTTTCCTCAATCTTATTTAATTCTTCAAGGAGGTCTTCTAATGTTAACTGCTTACGTTCGTAACCCGTGGGTGTCTGATTCAAATTATCATCATCAAAAACTGGTACGTTAAACATATAACTTTCCTGTCCTGGCCATTTATCCAAGAAGCATGCCCTACCTTCGTAGGCTTTGGTTGCAATACAAGTACTGCAATCGTAACTTTTTAGTCTTTCTCTTTTTTCACTTCTCCAGAGACTGAAGTATGTGACGAGTTGGAGCTTTTTTTTTCTCCAGATTTTAAGACCGCTAAGTTATTTGATGCTTCCATGATCTCAACTAATAAATCAGCTGAAATATCTAAAGCCACTTTCTTTAGCATCTCTGGTTGCTCTACTACTGTATGCAACCCTTGTTTTTCTAAGTCTGGGAATTGGTCTGAGAAATAGAAATTCTCAATCTTAATAACCACATCTAGAAATTCCTGTAAATCAGCATTATCTAATTTGGTTACGTTTAGTTCCCTATAGCCTTTACGACCATCTCTTCCTGCAGCAGCATATCTGGACATAGTAACGTTGGCTTGATGCCCCGTCTTTGGTTTAATCCATATTACTGTCTGATTTTCTTTAACTGTTCTTTCCTCTTCAGGGATATAAGCAACAGCTTTCTTTGAAACACCTCTTATTGCCATGTTTCTACTCCTTTATCTTTTTAGCTTTGTCCTTAGTAGGATCTTGCTTTGGTTTATTGTAGCGGACATGATCCGGCACCTCAAAAAGAGGTACCGGAGTCATTGTCACGTTTTGTGAATGGTTAATCATCTTAAGAAGTGATTATCCTTTCAACTTTTGTATTGTCAACTGCAAAATACATTTCCATAGCTTCATGGAAGTCTGTTGTGACCCCCTGGAAGGTTACGTCAATCATTTGCTCATTGTCTCCAGACATTTCATAGTCAGTGATTCTAGCACAAACAACAAAAGAAGCATAGTTCTTAGTGTCGCTATCGCTACCATCATTTTTCATTCTACTTAATGCTGAAACTGGGGTTAACTTGTAATCATCGATAACATCAACATCTGCGCCTGATTGTCCCCAATACCATGCAATTAAAAATTCTTCTCCTGCGAGGAATTTATTAATCATATAGTTGGATCCAACATTAGCAGTACCGAAAGGCATTGAGAATGTTCCCTCAACTGTTAATCTACCGAGGATAGCACTAGATGCTTCATCGTCATTATAATAATTGAACATACAATTATTAGTAAATGTCATATTAACAGATGGTGTATTAACAACTCTCCAAGTAGCCGGTGTAACCTTAACACCTGGTGTTGCGACTTCATCTACAAAGTCTGGATCACTTGACTTGTTAATAGCATTTGTTCTTTTTAGTATTTGAGCGGTAGACCCAACAGTAGTACCGTAGACTCCATCATTAAGAAGTGAGCCTTCGACAATAGAAACTGTGTCTGCTGCAAATCCATTACCTGTACTAAATTCAGAACCTGATCCAGCAAAAGTAATTGAACCATTAGTTTCTCCAGTATCATCGAATGTTGCAGTACCTGTTGCAGTTGCAGTCCTATCAATATCTAAGACTGCAAATGTTGAGTCTTGGAATTTTAATGGGATGATGTTAGCAAATGAGTCTGCTGCTTCATTAGCAACGCCTGACATATCTGTTTGGCTCCATTTAGCTCCGTATACTGTAGGTTCTATAGTCAATAGCCCACCAGTTTCTGCTGAAACGGTTAGCGTGTGACAAATACCACCTTGAACACGAAGGTCAATAGCAGCTGCGTCCCCGTCCGGTTGTAAATGCCTTACAAATTGTGCAAAGTATTTTGTATCAGCTGATACGTATCTTGCGCATTTGTAAACCAATTGTCCGGCAGCTAGAGCAATTACGCCTTTACCAGTGCCTGTATTAGTAACTTTTGTAAATCCATATTGAAATAATAATTGTGCAAAAAGAGATGTGTTATAAGCGTCCCCGTTTTGAGGAAGGTTAAATTGAACAGCCTCTCCAGTTTGAACAATATTATACTCAGACTTACGTCTTGTAGCAATCCCAGTAGCTTGCTCTGTTTCGAGGTTACCACTAGGAGCTTTGTAGTTAGGGTGATCGTTTAATGGCATTGAAAATTTACCAGCAACAGTTCCTGTACCTTGGATACCAATTTCTGTTCCAGCATAAGAAGGTATTACCTTCAACATGTGGGCAGCCAAAGTGGTTCCAGTAGCGGTTTTATCAAACTGTACTGTGTAAACGTCTTGCCATACTGTACGAGTAGCCATATTGTTTACTCCTTTGAGTTTATATTATTATTGGTCTTCATTGGATCCTTATAATAATAGGTTATTTTTTCTTCTTTTTACTTTTTGGCTTTGGCTGATCTTCTTCGATCACCGTACCTTGTTCAAATTCTGGTTCCGGTTCTGGTTCCGGTTCTGGTGCTTTTTCTTCAACCTTTCGGTAAGGTCCTGAAAAGACCTTTAAAGCTTCAACATCAATTTCACCTTCTCCATTTGCCATTACTTCTACAACTTGTGCTGTTAGTTCTGGATCGGATCCGGGTATTATGCTGATTCCCATATCTTGTATTTTAATTCTAGCCATAATTTACTCCTATTAGCTTGTGGGTAATGATTCATAACTTGATGTATTAAACACAACCTGTGTTCCAAACAACAAATCACCACCTCCGGTTATTTGTCCATAATTGGTGCCTACGTAATCAACTTTATAGCAAGCCCCATTAAAATCGGGGTAAGACATAATGATTTGTCTGCATCTATTAGCTAGGTCTACATTGCGATCTAGCGACTTTTGCCTAGACTTAACCTTTGTTATAACGTTAATTCCTATAGCCCTGTCTACTGAATCTTGTCCAGCAAACTGGTGACTCCTTGCTTCTTGTTCTAATGAAACAAATACAACTGGGTAAA
>VMHT01019751.1_pt1 | contig 12094 bp, 22 predicted proteins | sample 4693611 | NCBI WGS metagenome assembly VMHT01 (sample SAMN12280063, study PRJNA550983) | marine metagenome | isolation source: seawater sampled from same location over 5 years 0.02-0.2 micron viral filtrate | place: USA: collected off the coast of southern California halfway between the port... ...
GTTAGTCATAGTAAGGTATACTGTCGTGTTTTCCTGATATCCGGTCTACTGCTTTATTAACTTTTTGTTCTGCTATCCATTCTTCCTCACCTGCATAGGTAGGACATTTTTCGCTTTCTAATATACGCTCACATTCCCATTTAACTTCGTATATTTTTTGCTTACATGCAAATCCGTTAAATCCGTCTATACGTGGATCTGTCATTACACCAAACCATTGGTATAATTGTTCCTTGATAGTTTTCTTTCCTGTGCGTTCTATGTAAGGCATTATTTTTTAACTAAACCTTGTTCATGACCTAATGCTGAAACTATACATAGTATAGATGCTATAAGCCACCATGGATTAATAGTACCAAAAATTACACCTGCTAGTATAACATTACCTGTTACACCTAATGTAGTAAGGCCAGTTTTTTCGTTGAATGTCATAGTGTCTGCTTCCTTGCAAACTCTATTCCATTTGCTGATTTAATATTAATTGTTTCTGGTTTTTCGTCTGCTGTTGCAAGACATCCGTTAGGGTCTAACTTCCATAATTTTTGATCTGGGTCTAACCTGTCGTCTTTTACATTAAAGCCTTCAGTCCAACGACCATATTCCACATACACCCACTCTCCTGGGTTAAGCCAATCGATTTCAGGACCGACATCGAATACTTTGAACCATCTTGGTACAGTACCTTCTTCTTTTCCTATTGTTGATTTAAGAATAATACCAGCTCTTGTTGTCTGATCGCCAAAGTCGCCTTCAACTGCTAGTATATTATCTCTATATGCTTTTATCCTCATCTGCTTCTTCCTGTGTGTAGTAAGGAACCATTTCTATGTCACCATTCTCTTGCTCGACTTCTTTGTAGCCTAATGGCTGGTCTTCATCAAATTGCTCTGGTGCTTTTGGTTCAGGTGTTTCCTTTTTTGGTGTGTCTGGTTTGGCTTTAGCAGTTCGTACATTCTCTTTTGCCGTTTTGGCTGTTTGTACTTCTTGTAAATTGTCTTCTGAATTAAATTCTACTTGTGTAGTGTTACCTTTTAAACTTTGTTGGCTGGTACTTGCCATTGGGTTGTCTTCGTAATATGCTCTAACACGCTCTTCTGCTGGAGTTTCTATTCCGCCGTTTGCTCCTAAAACATTGCCATGAGCATCTGTACCTGCATTACCCATCGCAGGTCGATCGCCTTGCTGAGCAATTAAGGCATCCATATCTATAATCTGACCTTTATTTGTTTTACGTTGTACCATTATTTTAAAAATTCCTTTATATCCAATCTATATTTATGGCTATCGACTTTGTGTACACCCAGAATATAGAGTAAATAACTAGAAACACTACTACCTCTGCCTACACCCCATACTAAATTATGTTTACGCATTATATCAATAATGTAGATTAATAATTGCAGTATAGGGAATAAACCTCGTTCTCTATACATTTCTAACTCCATTTCTACTCTCCCTATCTCGTCGGGATCACGTTGTGTAAGTTTGTCATGTATATACTTCTCAACATCTAGTTCTTTATAATGCTGTGGGATATTGAATTCTTTACTGATTCTGGAAACATCAGATATATTGTTGAGCTCCAGTTCTTTAGCAACTTTATTGAATTTACTAATATCCGCAAATGTAACTTCAGTAATATCCTTACCCCTATAGAGTAATTCAATACCAGTTTGTTCGTCTGCTAGATAGTTTTCCATAAGTATATTATATACTAATTTATGTGCAAAGTCAATCTATTTGTCTTTAGGTACCAACCTAGGTTTAAACTTTTTATTTTTAAAGTCTACTTCCATAAGTTGCCCTGTTTCTTTGGGTTCTTCTTTATCTAAAACTTCTTTAATTTCTTTACCATATATGTCTGCAATCACCTGTGCCTGTATTTCGTCTAAAGGCTCTTGCATTCTTTCTAAAATGTTTTGATTAACATCTTTGTTGAAAAACTCTTTGTGTTCCTCTTTACTTGCCGCAATATTATCAAATGTGCTGAAGTCTCTTCTACGCCACCATGGAGTATCCCAAAAACTTAACTCACCCAACCATTCGTTAATTGTAGGTAATTGAGCGTACTCATTGTCATCTGCAAACATACTGTATGCTATCCCGTCAATTTTATCTTTGATGCTAATACTTTCTACAAAACTGTTCTCATGACATATAACATTAAGTTTACAATGCAAAGCCATTGCCAAACAGGCATCACTCATGTCAGGAAGTATCATAAAATTATTATCATGACTTGCAAATGCTGATTCCACAGTCTGCTTACTATCCATATCATATATTAATGTCTGGTGACATTGGTCATATAGAAAAGAATTAATAGTACTAAAACTAATATTTTGCTGTAAGAAGGCCTGCTTTTGCGTTTGCCCTTCCTCTACTTCAGTTCTTAAACTATATTCTATTTCGTATGTAACAGCCTTAACCTGTTTCTTGTCTTCATTGTCGTATACCCATAGCATGTGTACTGGTATATTTTTTGATACTTGCATTATATTCATATTATTTTTTTGCTCCAAACTTAGGTACCTCTATAGTAAACTCTGGGCTGGCCTCTGCTACTGGTTGCTGTACAGGTTGTTGTACAGGGTTAGCAACAGGCTCTGGCGTGAGTTTCTTTTTTACTTTTGTTTTACTATAAAAGTTTGAAAGTGTTGTAATTAAATCTTGCTCTGAGTATTCTGGAGTATATACTTCAGATACTATCTCACCTATGTCTAATACATCTGGTGTTTTATTATTTTCTTCCATTTGGGTTGCCATAAGGTCTGCTTGTCTCATATTACAAACATCAATCATATCTCTAATTTGATGATATATAGGACTGGCCTCATTAAGCCCAAAGAGTTTTTCGTTGAGAGTTTTAATCTCTTCAAATACTCTGTCTGAGTTCATTGTCTGAACTCTTTCGAAAAAATCACTCATCTTTATAATTCATTTTAAACATTGCAAGAAATGTTTTAGTTCTAAATCTTATCTGATACATTGTAACTTGAAAGTCTTTGCCTGGCCTTAAGCCGAGGCCTAAACATATACTTGCTATGCTCTCGCCAACTTTACGTGGCGTTCTTCTTCCCATAGACGTTCTAGCAATATTAAATGCGTTGTCCTTCCAGGCCATCCATTCATCAAAATTATTTATGTTAGTGTTCTGAAGCATAATAACTGTCTAGTGTAGTCTCGTGTATGTGTAAGTATTGGTTGCGTTGTCTAAATATAATATCTATATCAGGCGACACTCCCTTTATAAAATTTTCTATAGTGTAACTTTGTTCGTTACCCCATGCTCTACAGTTGTAGGCTTTAATTTTATAATTAAGTTTTTGCCCAAAGTTCATATGAACTTGGTGGTTAAATCTCTGTAGGTCTATTCCCACACTTAAAAAGTATGCAGTTGCATCAAATACATCATGTGTATCACAAATAATAGTTGGGATATTTTTAAGTCCGGATCTTTTATCTAACATTATAGTAAATCTATTGTTTTCACAAATAAGTTTGCCATAGTTATCAGACACATCTTTATATTTGAAACCTAATTTTATATAATGCTCAATAACATTTATATCATGTCCATTCATTTTAATACCACTTACATAATTTAAATGTTTTGATGTTTTTGAATCGGAGTCTATAACTTGATAACTTTCGTCTAAGTTTGAGTTGTAATGATGTATTTGTTGTTCTGATAGTAAATACGTTTTAATACCCACACCATTATCTACAACAAAAAAGTCTGTAGTCTCGTCATATATTGCATTAAGAGTTTCTATATCTTGCTGACTAGCATTAAACCCTATTCCAGTGATCCTAGGTGAGGTCTTTGATGTATCTTGTCTAAGTAATGCGATACAACTTTGTAAATTCCAAAATCCAGCATGACCGCTTTTGTGTTGAGTCCTATGCACAAAACCAATTTTAGATAAATTGCTTTCTACATATTCTGTTTTAGTTACTGAGGGATCGTAACTGATTTCTATAAAACTAAATTCTGCCATTGTCTTTTTCTTGTGTATCTTCTGTGTCTGATGTTTCACAACTGTTACAACACTCGTCAGTACCACACTTGTCGTGAAGCACTCCGTCTTCGTCGTATCCTTGCTCGTCTACTTTTTTCTTGGATGTGAAAACCTTGGGTTTCATTTTTATCTCCTATACTAGTATTTAGTAGGAGATAATCTTGATTATAGCAGTTTAGGTTCTATTAGATATAATTTCGTCCACTAATCCAAAGTCTAATGCTTCTTGTGAAGTCATAAAGTTATCTCGATCCATAGCACTTTCGAATTCTTCAAATGTTTTTCCTTTAGTGTTATGTTTAACGTATGCTTCTGTGAGTTCACGTTTAATCCTGATTATCTCTTTTGCTCGTATCTCAATATCACTTGCTTGTCCACTTGCACCACCTAATGGTTGGTGTATCATATGCCTAGCACCTGGTAACATAAAACGTTTACCAGCCGCACCACTGTTAGCAAGGAAACTTCCCATACTGGCCGCTTGTCCCATTACAATAGTGGACACATCAGGTTTAATATACTGCATCGTGTCGTACATAGCCATACCACTTGTAACTGTTCCACCAGGACTATTAATATAAAAATTAATATCTGCGTCACTATCCTCTGCTTCTAGGAATAGTAACTGAGCACAAATGCTATTTGATACTGCGTCGTTTACTTCCCCATTAAGGAATACGATTCTTTCTTTAAGTAGTCTACTATAAATGTCGTAACTACGTTCGCCCTGTGCGGTCTTTTCTATTACATATGGTACAAAGTTCATGTTGTTATTTACCTTCGGTTAGTTGTATAATTTTGTTAATAATGGCCTGCATACCTTTCTGTCGTTGCACAGTTAAGTTATGTGTGATACTATGAAAGTCTCCAAAACGTATTGCACTAGGATCAGGTGTTGCTACCTCGGCCACAAGTTTAGCAATGCCTTTAACCATAAAAGCATCACTGTCAGTTTGTATATCCCAAACACCCTTTACTTTTTCAGCAGTAACCCATACAGCACTCTGGCAACCACTTACATAGTTTTCGTGTGTTCTAATGTTATTACTGTCGTCCATGTCGCCACCAATCTCAAGAAGAATGTCGTAAAACATTTCTTGGTCGTGACTTACAGATTGTAATTGTTCGAGAAGTTCTGACATACTACCATTATATAGTATTTTAGATTAATGTCAAGTATTTTTAAGCAGTAAAGCCGTAAAAAGCGTCGTACTCAGTTCCTGATGTTAAGGCAGTTAATGTACTAATGTCACCGTCAGTTGCTTTAAATAGTTCTTTTGGGTCGGCATCATCTTTGCTGAAGTACACTACATAGTTTGCAGAGTCGTTTATACCATCACTAGGGCTGTCTATTTTGTGTACAGGTGTATATCCGTCAAAAGCACTTGCTGGAGATACTCCACCTGCACTTGCTGGTCCTACGTGGGTTCCTACTGCTACATCATCTTTTGATGATACTGCACTACTTTTACCTGCATACCATGTGTCTACACCGTCTGCGGCTGGATATGTTCTATCTGTTGGCATTGTTTAACTCCAAAATTAAATTTATACTTGTATTTATCTGATATGTTAATTTAAATTACTATATGCCATTCCCAATTTTTATATTCCATAAAGGGCTGGCTGTTGGCTGTGATGTCTGTTAATATACCGCCATTGGTGTATATCTGAAATGTAATATTATTTTCCAATGCAGGCCAATGCCATTGCTCATTATCATTTGGTTGCACTAGTAAATACTTTCTTTCAGAGTCCATGGGTATATCCCAATCTGGTGTCACCCTCCATTCCTGATCAGGCCACTTATCAACATCATCTTTATTCAATAGTTCTGTTTCAAATGGTGGTTGTAAGTAATTATGTTTGGTATAGTTTAAAATTAAAACAGGTATAGGTTTATTATATACATTATGGAAACACAATCTAGTTCTACCAGGATGTATTTCCAGTACCGGTTTGTTATTGATATGATTATAACTGCAAATAATAAAATCTTTAAAGCCGTTACTTTTAAATAAACTTTGTTGCAGTTTCCATAAATTAACTAACTTGCTAATCTCTTGGCTTTCATTTTGATGTGGTGTTTGTGTAATACTTAAAGTATCACGTGACTTGAAGTAATTTAATGTACGCTCTGCATCAGTTCCTAAGTCTCCATATCCAGTTATTTTTCTTAACTGGCTAAGTGTTGCATATCCTACATGTACAAATATACCACGCTCAAGAGCAAAGTCCAGTAGCTCTGGCAACCGCATGTTACTACTATTAGGTATATCGCTCATACTCTACGCCGTCCCAGGTTAGTCTAAATGTATTATATATGTCTTCATTTTTAAATGTTGCTACTAGGCCTTTACCTCGTACCCTCTCCAGTTCTATATCCTGAAACAGATAGAAGTATCTGGCACACCAAAGTAATACTTCACCTCTGATGTGATTACTCTTCATACTTGCTGGTATACCACTGCCACCTGCAGGCAATTTAAATCTGACTTTCATATTCAATATTTATGATAAATAGTAATATGAAGTTCCAAGAAATAGTTGAAGCCAAAAAGAAGTTTGCAGACATTCCGTGTCCAGGCTGTGGCGACCCTAAATGTGATCACAAACAAGACCATATGAAAGAAGGAACCAAATGTTGGAAGGGCTACAAAAAGAAAGGAATGAAAACAATGTTTGGCAAACGTGTGCCTAATTGTGTAAAGAATGAAGCAATCGGTGAACCTGATCAGTACGAACTGTCTATTAGAGATAAAAAGAATCCTAGTCAGACAGTAACATTTCAGAAAGGACTGACTTTGAATCAAGCAAACGACAAAGTATACAAACTAGTTAAAGGTATTAGGCAATGGGGCAATGATCCTAGCAAGTTAAACTTTGATAATGAGAAGATGGACCCTAATAGAATTATTCTTATAAAGAACGGTAAACAAATACCACATGAGTTTCAACCAGGCGGTATGGGTGTCACTGAGGATAGTGGTAATCCACACAAAGGCAAGTATGTGATTAAAACAGATGAGCCAGGCAGGAAAAATCCAGATATTGTTATAATGCCAGATGAGAAAGCCGCTAATGACATGGTGAGCAGTCTAAGTAAAAAGAAACCTAATCTAAACTATTGGGTTGAGCTTGTGGAAGATCCTAATTACAAAACAAAAGCCGCAATGGAAAAATTTGTAAACTCTGGTGGCAAAATTGGCGATGTAAATGATTGGGATAACCCAACTAATGACGAATTAGAAAAAGAAAGACAAGGCGCAGATAAGTTTGTACAAGATCGCAAAGAACAGGAAATGGCTAAAGATCTTGAGTTGTACATAAAAAGTCAAAAAAGATATAATTATGCAACAACCAAAAGAAATTTTTACGCAAAGTATGGGCCTGAGAAGGCAGAGAGAATGCTTGCCGCGATGAAAGACAAAAATTTATTTATTTAATTTTGCTTAGAGCATCAAGCTCTTGAGGAGTAACTGTTGATTGCTGATCTTTAAATGTTGAAACTTCTGCTTCAACATCTTTAATAAGTCTATCTTTAAATGCACCAGCCATTACACCTTTAACTTTATCAAACAGATACATACTGCCACCAATAAGATATAACCAACTCATTATTACTGCTACATTGCCTAATCCCAGAGTCAATAGCCATTGCCCCACACTTGTTGTTGCTTCTATGGCTATCGGTATTGTTACACCTATTGCTTTTAAGCCTGCCGCTAATGTTTCTGTGAGTACTTCGATTGCCGCACCTCCAACATTTTGAGGTTCGTAACTTTGCACAAAAGCGATAAGTTTATCCCAACCACTTTCTATTGTGCCTAAAACTGCTGAATTTATATCACTACCAAAATTAAACTCTTTACCCATGATAGTCATGTCTAGTTTATTAACAAGAGTCTGGTATACAACTGTACCACCTACGCCTAATCCTACCAGTAATGCATTAAAAGGTTTTAATAGTAAATGAGAAATAGTGAACCATACCATTTTGTTTAAATTTTTAAATACAACTTCACCTGCTTTGCTAACACCCGCCCAAACTTTAAGAGTAAACTTTTTGAGATACCCTAATACTTTTTGTGCTATGCCTGACTCTGCTTCTGTGAGTTGGCTTAAATCTATATTAGCCATTTCACTTTCCCAAAACAATTCGTAGTCTGCTAGTTCGCTTTCTGTGAGTTTAACTGGAGGCAGGTATTGGCTTTGGTGTTCTATTACACCTGCTAATACTTGAAGTCTGCCTAGTTCTGAGGTTTGCATTATTGATCTGCAGGTACGTCTTGTGGTAGTTGTTTTGCAACTGCTTTAGTTACATCGTCTTGTATTGTGGGCCATATATTTTCGTACCAATCTTTAAACTGAGCCTTCTCTTCTGCAGACATTTTACCACGTATACTTTTAATAGTATTGTCTATATTCTGCAACATTAGATCATATTCGCTTTGCTCTTCTGATAAGTCAATACCTTCTTTCTTGTCCTGTTTAGGATTAAATTTCATCATTAACTCTCCCATTGCCTGAGAAAATATGGCTACACCTGCCAATGCGGCAAAAACAACTGCTAATGCTCTACTTAAAAATCTTAACATTTGTGCGCCTACTTGCACACCGCCACCTATCAATTTTAAACATACTCCAATAAATGCAATCACTATACCAAGTAGATCAAGAATAAATTTTCCAAATCTCAACATGAATTTTCCAGAAGAAATTATCATTCTGCCTACAGCCATTAAAGGATTTTCTGCTAGGTATTGGTCTTCGGATAACATGCCTGAACTTTCGGATATTGCTATCCAGTTTTTCATTTGTTCTCTTTCGTTTATAATCTTCATAAAACTATTTATCACTTTATAAAGACTTGACTTTAAAAAAATATGTGCTACACTCACGATTACTTGTTCGTTTTACCGGGCTAAAACGACGTCGCGTCTGTTTCGGAGTGAATCCTACACAGAGGCTCGGGCGTAGTAATCAAAGGGCATACTTCTATCCGAACACACGCCTGTAAACTTTTAACACCCACAAGTTAAACTTAGGCTTTTCCCATTGGCGTTCGTGAAAGTAATACAGAAACATTTTAGTTAGCACTTCCAGACTGGCAATACTGGCACCCATAGTTACATTTCCAGTTATTAACCAAGACAGAAGAAAGGTATCAGCACTTGCTAGAACTCTCCAGGTGCATGTTTTTACCAAACTAATTATATGGGCTCGTTTCTTCATATAATTATTTAATCTATAAGGGTATTGAAGTAATCTGCCCACATAATGTTTTGCTGTATAGATAAGTGATTAAATGTTTTACTGTTATATGTCTGTGTGGGTACTGTGCCATTCAGTGTATGTATATCCAGATAGTTATCCAGGTGCTGTGATGCTTCAGTATGATTGTCATTATTGACACTGAACCACACATATGGTATATCTGTTTGCTGTATATAGTCCAGAGCATCAATGGTCCATTTGTGGGTACTGTGGTCAGGCAATTCACCAGATATCAATTTACGTTTTGTTTCAGTTGTGAATGTTTTAAACTGTTCAGTAGTATTCCAGTTATGCCATTCATCTATCAGAGCCAAACTCCAGTATGCCCAAAATTGATCAGGAATAACATCACAACCATCTTCAAACTGATGTCCTGTGCGACTATTAACATAGTGCCAATAGTTTAATATGCTTTGCTCACTGTCTGGTAAGTCAGTGGGAACCTTTACACGGTTAGTGGGAGGATAATCATATATAATAAAGTCTGGTTTTTTCTGAAAGCGATTTTCTAAACTCAGATAGTTAAATGCATGTCGCAAACACATATACTGGCTCTCTGGAGATTGCGGAGCACAAGCCCATACTGTTACATCTGCATCTAACTGAGCAATCCAGTCACGAGATCCACCGCCGTTCTGATAGCCAGAACAAAAACTGCCTCCAAATATCCATACTGTCTTCATATATCTTTATTTATAAACAACTGACTTAATAAATACTGATCATGAACGTATTAATATTGGGTGACAGTTGGGCCGCAGACTGGAGCGAACAGCATTCAGAGTATCTGGGTTGGCCTAATATTGTAGCAGAACAGCATACAGTAACCAACATAGCACAGGCAGGTGTAAGCCAATACAGTATATGCAAACAGTTACAGGATTATCCTGGAGTTAATCATGATGCCGTAATCATCAGTATAACCTCACCATACAGAATATATACACCACAGCACCCTGTACATCAGTCAGGATTACATATGAACTCAGACTTAATATATACTGACATAGAATATCATGCCACAGAAAATCCAGACAATATCAGACTACAGAGTGCAAAACTGTTTTATGAACATCACTTTGATACAGAACATGCAGAGTTTGTGCATCAGCAAATGGTGGACTGGTGTATAAACAGAATAGAACTTACTAGGTTTAAAGGTCCTGTTATAGTGACCAGTAATATAGAAAACAACAGACAGTATGTGAAGGAAATGCCCTACACAGACGGACACGCAGTATACCAGAGTTACCCAGGTAAAATTAATCATTTAAGTGCTGAGGGCAACCAGATATTTGCTGATACTATACTGGGTCAGTTATAGTGGCAACAGTAACTAAACATCAGATAGACGGATGCCCAGTATGGGTTATAACAGATGCTTATACCAGACGTGAATGTAAAAACTGGATACATCATTACTCATTACAAAGTAAATTTACTATATCCACAGTGGAAGACAAAAATCTAGACGCTCATTATTTGTGGAGAGAACCCATGGATTTAGATACCTATAACAGTATATTTGATCCCAACAGGTGGTTATCAGACTGGAATGCAGAAACTGGAGACAGTCACCAGGAAGAACATCGTCATCGTACTCATGTTAATTTATTTGTGAGTGAGAATAAATTTTATGGACATACTGATGTAACCAATACCACTCAGCCAGGCCTAGTTACACTCTGGTTTGCTAACCCTGGTTGGCAATCCGAATGGGGTGGAGGATTTTGGTTAGGCAAAGACAGAACATTATATGTACCTAACACCTGGAATACATTAATAATGTTTCCACATCAGTTGCATCATGAAACTGAAGCCACATCAGATCCTGATGCAATCAGACTGAGTGTGTATAGTGGATACTGTAAGGCTTACCTGGACAAGTATGGTGATGCACTAGGCCAGGACACCAACGCCAACTACTGGAGCAGACATCCTGTTCAGCACCGTAAAATCCGAAAAAAGTTACGACTGGAGTACAGCATAAACTATAGTGCCAAGGAAAGTATAACCCTGATAAAACCCAAACAGTCGTGAACAGTTTAACTGACTGGATTAAATCAGATGCCAGACATTTGCAGGCAACTGATTGGTGTGGTACTGATACAGCAGAGCGATGGCAACAGAACCAGAACAATCCACTGTTTGCATATTATGTCGACAATCCTGTACACTATCAGATAAATCCAGAATATTTCAGAAGTGAACACAGTTACACTGAGCTGATATCTGATCAGACACCAGTAAACATATTTTTAGGTTGCAGTCACACATTTGGAATAGGACATCATACAGAAAACACCTGGCATCATGCTGTAACAGAACATACTGGTATAACACCAGTCAATTTGGCATTACCGGGTGCTGGAGTGGAATTCAGTCAGATGATACTGATGAGATATATTGATCGATTAAATATCCAGCGAGTGTATCACTTTCAGCCCGTATACAGCAGATGGTTAATCAAAACTGATACCAGATTCAGAACCATTAAACCACACAGTATAACTGATCAGGTCGTCCAGAACAACTGGAGTGAGCCTGGGTATATACAGTTAAGTCACTATCGTAACGTTAAAGCCATACAGCAGATGTGTACTGAAAGAGATATACAGTACTGGCATTCAGATGGTGCCAGTATGGAGACACACCTGGGTATCAGTATGCATAAACCGGAGTTACAATCAGAATCTGATATACCAGCACGTGACAGACAGCATTTTCCAGTGAGTTGGCACAGTTATCTGAGTAAACACTTTATAAACAGTGATCCTGGTGTGGACTGGCAATTA
>VMHT01030439.1_pt1 | contig 12092 bp, 13 predicted proteins | sample 4693611 | NCBI WGS metagenome assembly VMHT01 (sample SAMN12280063, study PRJNA550983) | marine metagenome | isolation source: seawater sampled from same location over 5 years 0.02-0.2 micron viral filtrate | place: USA: collected off the coast of southern California halfway between the port... ...
GCAGCAGCACCACTCTCTGTCATATGTTGCCGCATTGTCTCGCTAAGATGTAATATACGCCCCTGTTGGTGATCCGTCATGCTGGTACGATTCTGAATGAACTCGGCTTTATAAGCTTTGAATCTTTTCTTGTATTCTTCATAAAATTCGTCACTGTTGCCGAATATCCGAGCGTCATCAGGATCCATAGACCATAGTTTGAACAATAGCCAACGTTCACGAAGTCCTGCATCGTCCTGGCTGTGATAATGGCAATCTTCGATTTCTTCGTGTGATGGTTTGTGTCGCGCGAAACGTTTGGAGGTTAACAGTAATTTGATTGCTTCTTCTTCATTATTAGCAGCAAGTTGTCCCAGAGGTGTCCAGCCAGTTATGCCTTCGAAAAAAATATATATATATCCTACATCTATTGGACTATCAAGAAATACGCTTAATACATCTATATGCGCATATGCACTTTCACCGCGACATGCCGTGTAGAATGGTTGCCAACCCGCCGCGCTCTCTCTCGTTGGATCAACACTGGGTATCGTTAATAGATATTCGACCACAGCCGCGTGACCCTCCAACGAGGCTATATTGAGCGGAGTCATGCCGTATCGCAGGAATTCATCGCTGGGTTCACCTTCGTAAGTTTCTGCATCGTACTCCTCTAAATAGTCTTCCATGTCTTCCAAATCTAACTGGGTTCTGTTTGATTGGTTGAAAACTTCTTCAGCTTTTTTTACCGTCATGTTCACATCTGCGCCCGCAGCGACTAATTCTTTCACAATGTTTAAATTCCCCGTGTAGCATGCTGCTGTAAGAGGGTTGAACACTAGAAATTTATTACTAACCCTAACATGTTGATCGGAAAATAAGGCATACCACTTATTCGAACCAAAAACGTGTACAATGAAACATTTGTTTAAGAGTGGCGCAACGTACCCGCTCGACAACAATGATCGGACGTCTCCAAGTCGTTGGTTCAAGATAGCATCCATAAATTGTTTATCATGCGGCAATGCCTCCATGGCTTCATCAAACATTTGTTCAATATCTCGTGGCACATGTTGACGAAACGCGGCCATCAGTAAAATAAATATGAAATGTATTTATACATACTATTCGCGACATACTATTCGCGAGCTACTGTAGTAGAATCAGATAAAAAATAATAAAATAGTAATAAAAACATTAGAAATTAATAGATGTATCGTTAGGAACCTTTTCATTGTTCTCTCCTGCTTCGTAAAGCGCACGCAATTTTTTTTTATCATCTCTTCGAACTACACATTCAAAGATACGAAGGATAATGAAAACCGCCAAAATAACTAGAGCTGTGACAACGAATACAGTAGACATTCATTCATTCATTCGAATAGTTTAAATAGAGACTTCTCGTCTGTACACTTGACACCAAGTATGTGAATTAAATAGAGACTTCTCGTCCGTACACTTGACACCAAGTATGTGAATTAAATCACTCACTTTTTCTTCCAAATCGTTGTCATTTAAATTGCGACTCGAGTCAACACGCAGACACACCTCGTAATAAATGTCCAAAGCACACTTCGATTGTAAAAACTTCAGCGGCGAGCACCCCCTCAAGATAGGGGACACTGATTTCGCCGTGGCAGTATCGCCAATCGCGACAGGAGCCATTGGCACGCACTTTTGGGGCCATGCGCGCGCTCAGGAAGGAAAAAGAAAGGCAGCAGCCATTCTGTGCCATGGTGTCACACACTGTACATTTGTGGCACTGACTTCCCAGGGCGAAGGCGAATATCCATTTACATGGTCATTTCACGCGCCGCCGGGGTCTTTGCCTGGTTCCACTGGCCGCGGGACGGTCTCCGCGCCAATTCACAGCTTTTACCAGCGCGTGGCCGAAGAGTCTGGACGTCTCCAGAACAAGGCAGACTTTGACTTGATCGTCGCTGGTATAGAAGCATCCTCCATTGATGTTGACGAGATAGTGGCCGAACTTTCAAAAATTGCCGCCGTCAAATCCGTGCGTCCATTGGTGCATCACGTGACGGGATACCAGTGCAAAACGTTTGCCATGGGTGAGATCGTCGTTCGCGCGGATGGCTGGACCGGAAAGTCTGAAGAACATACGTGTTACGACATGTACTTTTTTCCCACTCAATCGGTACAAGGTAAGAAACTCCTTATTACCAAGGGCAAAGGTAAAAATAGAGGTTATCAGAATACTGTTCTTCTATAGAGGTACTTAACCCTAACTCAACCCGTTAACCTTAAATGTTTTATACTATTGTATTTGCTGCATTATACCTCGAATGGAGCCAACATCATTCGATGCAATGGCATTGATGCGATGACAATATATGTATTACCATCGCATGTCTAACATTCGCTGGAAAGGATGAATTCTTCGATCTCGCCATCGTAGTTGGTATCTTGAATGCAATCGTATTCAAGATCCATATCGTTGTGAAACGTATAGTCCGTTGATTCGGGGAATATAAAAGTCCACTTGTCAATATCCATTTGATTGGCCTTGAGTTCGTCAACCATATCTTCTTCTTTGGCCTTGAGCTTAGCTTCACGACTGACCAATTGGTCTTCCTTGGCCCGGATCTTCGCCTCGCGTTGGACCATTTCTTCTTCTTTGGCCTTGAGCTTAGCTTCACGACTGACCAATTGGTCTTCCTTGGTCCGGATCTTCGCCTCGCGTTTGATAATTGCTTTTTTCTCGGCAATGACCAGTTTCTTGCGCTTCTTGACAAAGTTCCTCCTCCGCTTGAGATCGTTTGCCTTTGTGATGAAGGCTTTCTTATTTTTCTTGAACCTTGCTTTTTTGTTGGCGAGTGCGCGTTTCTTGGCCTTGAGGTCTTCCTTGAGTTCGTCAATGGTCTTATTACACGAAAAGCTTTCGAAAGAGCAGGTTTCGGTGACTTGAGAGTGCACAGATGACACGCCATCAACCAAGAAAGGGTCAGAGTCCTCTACCTTGAGTTTTTTCTTTTTATGCCCCCCCTTAGTTGGCTGACCAGTCTTCTTCCTCTTCTTCTTCTTATCGCGCTTTAGAAGCCACACGGTGTCTTTTCCGCACGCAGAACACTGTTTCTTGCGCACAGGAGCCTTTTGGCCACACGTGCAGGTTTTTTGGCCCGTTCCTTTCTTGCAAACGGACCCGTCTTTGTTGAGCCTTGTTTTCTTTTCCATGGAATGTCCCTTCATGTGGGGCTCAGACTGAAAAGGTCCGGGGGGTCCCGAACTCGCCAAATGGGAGGCTTTGGCGCTCCAGGGCTCGTTCAGAAGCGCAAGAAACGATTTGGATCCGTTTGAGAGCATCTGTTTTGCTTTTAGTGCTGTCTTTGATGTAGAACGTAGGTGGTCACGCGTAGAAATACGAAGGGGGTAAGAACTGATAAGTAAGTGAGAATTACCTGTTTGTTTTAAAGGATTGATGGCGTGTGGTGGGATTGATGGCGTCTGTAGGGTAATATGCTATCGCACATTAAAATGTAGATTGTATTTAAATGCATGTAAGATTGTATTTAAATGCATGTATTTAACACATATGTTCTTTTTTCTTTTCGTGGTATTATAAAGTGTCAAATGCCATTTCGCTGGCAAATAAATGCTTCTTCTGTGGGAAAATTGGTTGGTGCATTCAAGTTAAGAAACGACCCGGAGTCAAAACGTGAAGTGTATAAGTTGGAGGCACTTGCAAAGACGTGGGCCAATAATCTGAAACGTATGCCTCGCTTTGGTGTTCAGCCATCAACAACTATTGAATCCGAGTTGGCGAAGCGTAATCAGCATAGAACTACAGAGCAATCAGTAGAAACTGTTTTGGATAGTTCGCCCGAGATGAAGACATATGTGCACAAGGCCGTTTCTGGAAGTATGGCGCAGACTGTGGCAGTGAAGGCTATTGAGGAATCTGCGAAGTCGGATGCTAAGGAGGCCATGATCGAGGCTGCAAGAGCAGCAGAGGCTACTGCTCGCGCCGCGGAAGATGTGATGAGACATCGCGTGAAGGCGACTAAGTTACGTGTGATGCGTAAGTTTGCTACGGTAAAATCGGGTGTCAAGAAAACGCGAGCAAATGGTTGGTTTTTTGTCGAGCGAAATGATGAGCAGCATGTGTACCACATGTCCCCAACAGGAAGGTCTGCACGCAAGAGTACAGCTGAGCAAGCATCAAATGACAATTGTGTATTGCCTCAAATTATGAAATCGGTGAAACAAAAAGTAATTTCTGCTACAGCAAAGAGGGAGAAGCTACTTCGTGTAAAGCAGTTGAAGGACGAATTGGCACAAGAAAAGGTAAAGGTTGCGGCCAACATTCGCAAGGTTGTAACTACTACGATTCAAACAACAAAGGGAATTCGTGCAGAAGATGAAGATCTCAAGAATGTCCAGAAGAAGAAGCCATCAGTTCGCCAAGGCAACAAGAAAGCATATTTCTACAGTGTTTTCGATCGTCCATATGGTGCATTTGTCATAGGTTATATCGATGGCTTTGATACCAGCACTGGAGCGGTCGTTGAATTGAAGCACAGAGCACGCGGACTCTTTTATAAATTGCGCGAGTATGAACGTGTTCAGTGTTTTGTATATATGAAAATGTTGAAAGTGAAGCGTGCTAAATTGATTGAGACGTATCAAGGCGAGCAGCGCGAATATGTCATCGAATGGGACGACACTATTTGGCGCAACATTGAGAATGGACTTGTTCAAGCCGTTCGCGATTTGAATAAGGCTGAGAAGGATTCTGAATTTCGTAGTACATTGGTAGAGTTGTTAATTTGAAGACATACAATGACGAAACATAACGAATAAAAGTATATAAAAGTATATAAATATCGTTTGACTAGAATATGACATCGACGAAGGTGTCCCCCAATGAGTCTAAGCGTGGAGTACTTTCCAAGATGTTAAAGATAAAGGTGAATGGAAATAGGCAAGTTCCTATAGTTCTCCGTGCCATTTTCTCAAATTACGATAAGGATGGTTCTGGGACAATTAGTTTAAGAGAAATGAATACACTTGTGCTTGATCTCCAATCATTGTTGCCAGGGACTCCACAACATTTGAGACATTGTGCTGCGACGGTTTCAAATATTGCAATGAAAGCACTGGACATTGACGATAATGGAACAATAGATGAAGATGAGTTTGTGGAATGGTGTCAACAAAATTTGTTCTTATCGAAAGAGGATCGCTCTGCTCTGCTTGTCCAGAATATGGATTTGAGTCAGTTTGTGACATCTCTTGAGATGTGTATCAAAATGCAATTGGCAGGCATCGGGCCTTACTCTTATTACACGCCTCCCCCCCCAACCTTTAGGCAAAAATATTGTGTCACATATAAGCATATGTGCTGCTGGTGCTGCTTATGTCTTTTTATTTTTATTTGTATGTTCATACCAATTGCTATATTTGTCATTTATCCTTGGGCACAGGAGGAGGGCTACATATCCATTGATGTCAAGTCAGTTCGAAATAGAATTCCAGATGATTCTAATAGCACAATATCAGGTTAGCATTTCACTGTATTTATATATTGGTCCAGCATGAAGATGGCTAGTAAAAAGCGAAAGAGATCTGGCGTAGATTTGGATGTTCTGTTCCAATCTATGTTGCCTTCTTTTTTTGGGGCCATTTTGCCTTTGGTCCAAAAATATCATGTTGGTTTGCTTGATATTCCGTCGGTATTCGATATGTTTGAGTCTGAATATTTTACAGATGAAGATTTGGTAGAACGAGCAATTGGATATGTAGAGCGTGTAGAACAATATTGCATTAGGCATGGTCAGCCACAGAAGCTCGGGAATTTCGAATTGAATCGGTCGCAGTTATGTGGTGTTATTTCCTTTTTGCGACAAGTCCTGCAAGACCTAAAAGAGTTTGATGACTTGTATGATATAACGAAAGAAAACCCCCAGCCAAAAAGAACCAGACTAGTCACATATTTCAAGTCCATAAATATAGGAGAAGTTTAAGCAAAGTCCGCGAGGCTTTGATATGTACACCTATTTAAGTGAAATATAATATGGTGAATGGGTAACGTTTTACAAACTGATATGACTTGGTATGTTTATCGACGTGTATTATCTACCGATGGCTGGGTACAAGAACCATTACAGAAATGGACAGCAATTACAATGGAAACTGCTTTATCAAGATTCAAGCATGAGGCCTATACATTTGCGTTGCAGTCTCATGTTGAGTATGAGGACACAAAAGCTATTTACTTGTATCAGGGCACAGGGCGTGTTGCCAAGGCCCTATTGGATCCGGATACGTGTCAATTAGAAATATGGTCAACGTCCATAAGAGAATGGCTGTCAGTACCGGAGCAGTTGGCTCCAAAACGTTATCCACTTTTGGAAAAAATGTTTTTCTCGAAATATGTGGAGCAGTATGCATGGATCAATACACAGACGATTACATTCATTAGAAAAGATTGAGTATTTAAAGTAAATTAAATTGTACATAAAGAAATGCTATATCGTTCATTTTGGATATGGGGATTGGTTGTGTTGATTATTCTATCCATTGTAGCTCTGTGGGATGTATCATATCAAACTTGTGGCGATCAAACTCCCATTTTATTGTCTCGTGCGTTGACTACAGATCCATATCGTGGCTTAACTCTGGCTTTTTGTCTAATTGCTGTAGCCAGTTCGTTTTATCTTAATTCCATATTGATACTTGCAGGATTCTTTGGGATTTTCAGCGCATTTCTCGTGTCAATGTTCCAAACAAATGCACACAATGCGCTGATATTAGTGTCTGCAATATTTATTATGTATGAGTGCTACCCTACGAATGACAATCCTAAATGGCAAGTTCAATGGTGGTCCACTGCCGCCGCAGGAGCAGCTTGCTCGGCTTGGCTAGTATATTCAATATATGGCTGCAAACCTGTAGCGTATGATGACAATGGTCCGCTACCAGACTCTGTAAGGTGTGCCCGCTGTTCTTGGTGGTATATCACCGAGTATGTATTTTTCTGGTCCATGTATGGTCTCGTCTTTTGGCGTATTCCTGCAAAGCTAGTTTGGCGCGACAATGTCAACATTATTCGGTCTGTGCAAAAGAGTCAGCCTGCAGCAACGAACAATGTGCAAAAGAGTCAGCCTGCAGCAACGAACAAGCGCGGGTATACTCTGATAGAATCATTACGTTTTTGATGATTATGTACATGATGTCAAAAACGATTCTCAGTCAGAGACTAAAACTTTCTGTTCTGCTGTACTTTCACCATCAATAATTACATAATTGAATTCTCTCAACAGAATAAAGATAAAATCAGGCCTGCACTTGAGGCATATTGGGACCTTTTTGGTTTTTCGCCTATGCTTTACTAATGTTAATCTAGATGTGATTGTGTCACAATCTTCACATCGCTGAAACCATCCACACTTGGGTAGCTTTGGCATTACACAAAATGATATGACTTAAATAGACAAATTGTTTTTATTACAATGATATTCTAATTTCGCTGTATTTTTTAAAATAGCATCTCTATGTTTGGACGCCATGGCCAATGTTTGATCTACCATATTGACATATATTTCATTGTAAAATGATTCTAATTCCTCATTCATAGCAACATTAAATTTCCAACAATATTTTGCACCTCTCTGATGGCAATATTCTCGCCATTCCTTGACTTTGATATAGAAATCTAGTTGTTTAGGCGTACATTGTGCTTCCTCTTGCGATGTCAGAACTTGCCAACCCACATTTTTTTTCCAACCGTGCGTCTTTGAATGGTCAAAAACTTTGAATCCCGAATTCAAGTGTTTGTCTACCCAAAGCCAATTCCACTCAGAATCGCCCCCACGCAATCCACCATTTTTCCAACCCGTCTTATGATCCCTACTATTACCATAAGCATTGCGTACTGGGAACATGTGATCTAAAGACATACCTTTCTTTAACTGCCGCCCTGTCCAAACGCAAGTTGTTTTGTAATTCTCGCCAAAGATGCTCTGCTTTACTTTGCGGGCTTCTTCGTCGAAAGGAACGTTAAACGGCTCCAATGTTAATTTGATAAAGTGCAGCTCTAAATGTTTAGCCGTGTCATATTTGCGATTTTGGAGAGGATGTCTATTCTTTCTCTGCAACTCACGAGCTTTTCTTTTCGCCTCTTTCTTTCTTTCTGACATGTACTTCAGGCATCTGCTCCTAACTAGCTTTCGAAATTGAACTTCTTTTCGCGCGCGTTCATATAGCTTTGTTAGGAGTCGTCTCCACAAACGTTTGCATTTCCGTTGATTTTTAAATTTTAATTCCACAGATCGAATTACATCTCGAAGAACATTCGAAACCCGATCGTTGTCTGTTAACTTTCGGCGCTTATTTTTGTGATGGGATACTCTAATACGCTTGCGCTTAGGAGGAATTCTATTGTGCGTCTCCTGGGGTTGTGTAAGCAGCTCGAAGGGCTCTGAAAGATCCCCAGGAGGATGTGTAAAACATTTCGATTCGTGATTTGTATAATGAGGTTCAACAAAACCAAGACAAAGTACCGACTTTGGGCTTTGATTAAGGATACTAAATAATTTTGATCGTACAGGTATAGGATTATTCACTTTCAACCTTTGATGGGATGGATATGCCATATGTCATTATAATTTAGCGTCGCTTTCCAGATCGGGGAAAATCCTCATATATCCTCTGGTATTTGCGGCGTTGTCATATACACTGGTGAAGTCTGCATTTGTATAGGTTCGACCGTTACGACATGAACCATTTTAATTTTGCCGGTCCTTCTGGCCTTGAAAGCTACTGTGCAACTGGATGTGGCCATCAATAAAAGCAGCACGCCGGTCAGTATTGTGGCCATAGACGGGTTGGGGCTATCGCATGTGGATTGCTCAATCACTATATTATCTCTGAAGTGAATGCTCGAAGCGTTAGCTGGGCCAATCGAACATGTTGAATTGTTTGAGACGAATTCTGGCTGACATTGCTGACACAACATGGACAATATTACAGAGAATGATACCAACATTACCAAATTGCCAAAATTCCAAAATCCTAAACATCCTTGTGCGCCGCTGAAAAGGGCAATTTTGCCAGAACCAGGACGATTAGACGCGTTAAGGCCGCACGCGGGAAGTAGAAATGTGAAAATAGCGGTTGATACGAGCAAATGAAGCCATTGTAGCGTGGTAGCGCGTTGTGAACTCAATTGGATAAACATCCAACACGCATTCAACATGTACACAAAACATACAAACTTTATACTCTTACGCAAAGAATTACTTGGTTCCTCCACCAATTGGCCATTCACAATGGTAGAAGACAAAGTTTGCATACGCTTATATTATTGTCTGGTCTACATTTATATAGTTATTTTTAGCGTTCGTTCAGAAATCTACATCTGCAAATGCATTTTGTTTGTCTAGGTAAATAACTGTTTCGGTGTGGCCGCCAACAAAGGAACCATCATGGAAAACCATAGGAAAGGTTCTATGTTGTGTACCCGTCAACAAGTCCATTTTCTTCAAAAAATAATCCCTATCATTTTTTAGGTATTCGTCACATACCACATACTCTGCTTCCGATACTAGAAGCTTCGTTTTCTTACAATAATTACAATTCTCCTTCGTAAATACTTTCCAACCATTCTGAGGTACTGAAAATTCCATAGTTCAATTGAAGACCAGTGCCTTATATACCTCATGTAACATTTCGATTTGGCACAAAAAATGACACTACTTAAGAGGTTGTCATTCAAACAAAATGAAGAGTTTTTTCACTATATTGTTATTGTGCAGTCTACATGTAACCACTGGGAAAACATGGATTTCGAGTAGGCACACGAATGTGCCAGTAGTGCATAATTCGCTTCGTCAAAGCAGTGCCCAAGTCTCTCAGACAAAGATGAAGGAACTCAAGATGCCACCCAAGAAAACGGAGAGCGCTCATCTTCCTAACCCTATGAGGTCAAGTATTACGCAGACATCTGGAATTGTAACCGCATCTGGACATCATGTTATTGAGGAGCCGGTGCAACAGCCAGAAGTGCAAAAATCTGAACCTGTCAACAGTAATCAAACAGATGGAGGAGACCAAGTCGTGCAGCAGCAGGAAGAGGTCAACAGCAATCAAACAGATGGAGGAGACCAAGTCGTGCAGCAGCAGGAAGAGATAAACGGTGGCTCAAACGATGATGGTCCAAGCAGTAATACTCCATATCTGACACCAATGGAAACCATCTTCATCGCGGCTGGATCCCTTCTTTTATTTGTTGTTTGTGCAGCCGGCTACTTTTTGGAGAAAAAAGATAAGGATGAAAATATGGAGACAAACGGTAGTGAGGAAGCCGCTAACGAAAGTTCCTCACTACTACTGAGTGAACAAGAAAACCAAACAAGTAAAATTTTATTTTAGAAAATATATCTTTTTTACATTCAAAACAACATACTCTTCGATTATGCGAATGACCATTCGTATATACTTAGTAAGCAAATGATGTTTGCGCTTCACCCAACAGAGCAGCAACAGGAAGCCTTGTCGGGTCCAAAAACACTCGAATCTATAGAAGCGGCCGATTTTATTGGGCTGCAAAACTACATAGACGAATGGGTTCGTCATTGGTTAGTTAGATCTCGCTGGTCTCCTAACCAGCTGCCATTATGTGTGTCGGAATCTATTATTTGCTATCCTAAGTTAAGACGTTCTTACAAGAATGCTATGTGTGCGGCAGTTGTTCGCAATGATATCTCTTGGATTATGAATCATAGTGTAGTACCAATTGATGTATGGAATGTTGTAGAATTCGAAGATATTTCGGATGACATGTTTGATGTGTTGTGGTCTTTGGCACCTGTCCCACTCAAGTGGTGCGCGTTTTTAGTGGAGGCCGGGCGACTTTATTTCTGGACTCGTTTTGTGGACGAACATGGCCCGGATGCATGCCTTCGAGATGCTGTATGTGGTTTGTGGTCGGAAGGAACTGCATATTGTTTGAGGGAAGGCGCGGATGTAGATGCTAAAGATTATGTCAAACTTTGTGTACGAAATGCCGACGTATTCCGGCAAATTACAGAGTGCAACCCTCCTGCTACCAAAGAGGCTTATGAAGAATTCTTACTGCAATTGCAATTGCGACGCATACCAAATGTACCGTTGGTAGAGGAATGGTTTTGGATAAATGGCTATAGGCACGGGTGATTTGACAGTATTTAACGACTGATAATTTTGCCAATGAGTTTCCGTCAATTTGTGCCCGCCGAACCGAAAAGGAAAAGGGCGCCAATTGTAGATATTTTCACCGCATGTCGCGAGGGCTATACCGAGCAACTCAAGTTGCATTTGGCGGTGGAGGGCATAGATGTGAACAAGGCCGATGAGTATGATTGGACGCCACTTTACTGGGCGAGTTTCCAAGGCCACACCGAGCTTGTCAAGTTGCTTTTGGCGGCTCCGGGCATAGACGTGAACCAGGCCGATAATGCTAGTCGCACGCCACTTTACACCGCGAGTTTCCAAGGCCACACCGAGGTTGTCAAGTCGCTTTTGGCCGCCGGCGCTGACGTGAATAAGGCCGATGAGGATGGTTTGACGCCACTTCACTTGGCGATTCGGAGTGGCCGCGTCGAGGTTGTCAAGTTGCTTTTGGCCAAGCAGGGCATAGACGTGAATAAGGCCAGGAATGATGGTTCCACGCCACTTTACATTGCGAGTTTGAAGGGCCACACCGAGGTTGTCAAGTTGCTTTTGGCGGTGGAGGGCATAGATGTGAATAAGGCCGATAATGCTGGTCAAACGCCACTTCTCATCGCGAGTCGGAATGATTTCGCCGAGGTTGTCAAGTTGCTTTTGGCGGTGGAGGGCATAGACGTGAACAAGGCCAATAATGATGGTGTCACGCCACTTTGCTACGCGATTCGGAATGGCCACGACGAGATTGCCAAGTTGCTTTTGGCGGCTCCCGGCATAGATGTGAACCAGGCCGATGAATATGGTGCCACGCCACTTTGGGCTGCGATTCGGAATGGCCACACCGAGGTTGCCAAGTTGCTTTTGGCGGTGGAGGGCATAGACGTGAACCAGGCCGATAATGGCATGTCTGGTGGTTACACGCCACTTTACATGGCGTGCGAGAATGGCCA
>VMHT01128003.1_pt1 | contig 12091 bp, 11 predicted proteins | sample 4693611 | NCBI WGS metagenome assembly VMHT01 (sample SAMN12280063, study PRJNA550983) | marine metagenome | isolation source: seawater sampled from same location over 5 years 0.02-0.2 micron viral filtrate | place: USA: collected off the coast of southern California halfway between the port... ...
ACGTCCTCCTCGGTCGCTCCACGTGCCACGGGGGACATCAATCGAAAGAGTCGATGCCCCTTGGGCGCCCTTGGTGAAGCGTGAACATCGCTCTCATGCAGAACACCACTGATGGGCGCTTCTGGGTCTGGAATGAGCGTCCCATACCCCACCGGAACCGAACGTGAATCTTCCTCGGTGAACCCCACGGCATAGACATTGAGGTGGGAGAATTCAGTCGTTTTACGACGCAGAGGGGCGCACCAAACAATGGAAGAGAGCGGTTGTTGTTGCTCCTCAGCCAACGCTTCGGGCGTGGTGATGTCAACTCCGAAGGAAATTTGGACGTTGTCAAGGGCTTCCAGGGCGCTCACCAAGGCGTCAACCAGTGTTTGCATCCCACCGTTCAACGAGGCCGTCGTCCCTTTTTGAGGCGTGAACAAAGGGTAATTTTGCATCATTTTGCGTTTGACCTTTGACCATTTGATGGGCGGTTCATCACCGAACCGTGTCATGGATGGCATCAAAAAATCCGCATCAACGTTGCGTGAGACATCGTTCACAATGCCAAGCGTCATGGCGTCAGCGACGGATGGAATTGGTATGGCTTCAGCGACTGATTTCTGGCCTTGGCGGGAAGAACGAACCCCTCCTATGACCTTGAACAACCCCTGTTGGAGCACCAGCCAAGGTGAGAGTTTTCGGCGTCGACCTCCCGTGTGAATCCAACGGGTAGAGGCAGCGGGATTGGACGGTTTGAACTTGGTCTGAAGGCCGAGGTCGTCAATCAATCGCCAAAATGAGGGATGGGCCCGGGTAGCGTTCACCGCGACATCACACATCCATTCTCCTTGGTTCCACGTCTCAATCGTCCCACCGCAACGGTCGCTTTTCTCAAGAAGTTCAATCTGAACATCGGGCCGTTTCATCGCCAACCGGTAAGCGACGCACAAGCCCGAGAGCCCTGCACCAACCACCATGACGGTGTTCGCTTTTGTTAGGCCTTCAGCGAGCATAAGCGGGCGACGAAGTTCGTCGCCGTACCGAGTCCACTCATCGACGGAAAACACACCATCACCTGTTGAGCCAATCCACTGGTTCACGCAGCACCTCAAGCAAGGTGGCCTCTGGGGATCCGGATTCGACCTCATGACCGTACTCCCAACGAGCCGTCAGCGGGAGTGACATCAGGATGCTTTCAATGCGCCCGTTGGTGGTCAAACCAAACTTTGTTCCACGGTCGTAGACAAGGTTGAATTCAACGTACCTGCCTCGTCGCACCTGCTGCCAGAGCTTCTGCTCAGAGGTGTATTCCATGCCTTTTCGCCGTTCAAGGATGGGCATGTAGGCATCAAGGAAGTTCGAGGCGCTGTCCTCAACAAAAGCGAAGCATGCTTCCTTACTGACGGCTCGAAGGTCGTCGAAGAAAATGCCACCCACACCGCGACGTTCACCTCGATGCTTGATGTGAAAATAGGTATCACACCATTGCTTGAAGGCGTCATAATCAGCGACCTCGTGCCGGTCACACGCCGCTTTGAGTACCTGATGAAAATGAACAGCGTCTTCCTCAAAAAGATAAGACGGGGTCAAGTCCGCACCGCCGCCAAACCACCAACTCCCCTCAACCGTTCCCTCGCCTCGCTCAAAGTAGCGGTAGTTGGCGTGGACCGTTGGAGCCATCGGATTGTGGGGGTGGAAGACCAGACTTATTCCAGTGGCAAAGAATTCCAAATCGTCGCCCTCCAGGTCATGGCCGCCGCCCATTTTTGCAGCGGCTTCTGGACTCAGCGTGCCTTGAACAACGCTCACATTGACGCCTGCTTTTTCAAAAAGGGAACCCCCCGAAAAGACACGGCTTCGGCCACCGCCACCTTCCTCGCGTGTCCACTCATCTTCCCGATACGGAACCCCGTCAACCGCTTGAACGGCTGCACAAATGATGTCTTGGAGGCGATGGACCATGTCCACCATGGTTTGCCTCATGCCGAGTCACCCGTGATCAAGCGCAACACGGCCTCAACGCAGTCAATTTGGGCGCCGGGTGCAAAACCATGACCGAGGTTAAACACGTGTCCCGGAGCCTGACCTGCTTCATCCAAAACGCGCTGCGCTGCGATTGTGGCAGCCTCAGGCGAGCCATGCATTCGGGACGGGTCAAGGTTGCCTTGGAAGGCAAATTGGTCGCCGTGGGCTTCTCGATTGGCCCTCAAGTCGTCACGCCAATCAAGCGAGACAGCATCGATGTCCAGTGAACGAATGAGGCCGTGGAGATGGCCGCTTCCTTTGGCGTAGTGAATCAGTGGCACTCGGCGTTCTGCCTTTTCTCGGAAGACCTCGATGGCTCGCTGCGTTGCGGGAAGGGCAATCGCTCGATAATCGTCAACTGAGAGCAAGCCAGCCCACGTATCAAACAGTTGAACAGCATCAGCTCCGCCGTGGTTCACCTGGTCAGCAAGCAGGTCCCCTACGGCATCGGCCATACGAAACAAGACGCGCTTGGATGATTCAGGATCCGAGAAGACCTTGGCCCGAGTGTTGTGAAATTCTTTGTCGCCCGTTCCACCTGCAAGAAGGTAGAGGGAGGTGGTCCAAGGGCATCCAGCGAAGCCAAGGCGGGCAATGTCGGTGTTGTCTTCGCCGATGGCTTTGAGCGCATCAGCCGCCCACGGTGCGTGTTTGCGAGCCGAGAAGGTCGTCCAATCATCCACTTCGTCAAAGGTGAATGGGTCAATGCGAATGCCACCACCGTACTCAACATCGTAGCCAAAGGCGGGGAGCGGGGTGAGAATGTCGCTGAAAACGATGGCAGCATCGAGCGTGCCATAGCGTTGGATGGGCTGCATGGTGATGTTCGTGCAAAGGTCGAGGTCTTGACATCGTTCCCAAAAGGAATGTTCAGCCGCTAGTTTGCGATATTCGGGGAGATGACGCCCGGCTTGACGCATGAACCAAACGGGGGTGCGGTCAACGGGTTGACGGTGCAGGGCCGCCACAATCCGCTCTTTGCCGTTCATGTTCACCACTCCAGATTGGACAAGGCATCGTCCATTGCTTCAACCATTCCCAGAATATGGCTTTCATCGTGCGAGGTTGAAATGAATCCAATTTCATACGCTGAGGGCGCTAGCATGTAGCCGCGCTCCAACAGTGCACGATGGACATCGGCATAGAGGGAAGCGGAGTCTTTTGGAATCTGGTCGGCGCGAACCGCAGGTGTCCCGTCCCCGGGAGAGAGCCAGAACAGGCTTTCTCGCCGCACCATCCGCATTGGGTGTCCGTGCTTTTCGAAGACCGAACCAAGTCGCTCTTCAAGCAACGCACCGAGGCGCTCCATGTGCTGATAGGCATCGTTGGTCAGCAGGTCAAGGGTCTTTGCTCCTGCGGCCATGGCGAGTGGGTTTCCAGAAAGCGTTCCGGCTTGGTACACGGGACCAAGAGGTGAGAGTTGTTCCATGATTTCACTCCGAGCGCCATAGGCACCCACGGGCAGGCCACCACCAATCACTTTGCCAAGGGCGGTCAAATCGGGCGTCACACCACACATGTCGCCGTAGCTGCCCTCTTGGAAACGGAAACCACTGATGACTTCGTCGAAGATGAGAAGCGCACCGTGTTGGTCGCACAAGGTGCGAAGACCGTGAAGAAATTCTGGGCGTTGGACCAAGAGCCCGTTGTTGGCAGGAAGGGGCTCGATGACGACCGCAGCAATTTCGCTACCGTGCTCGTTGAACAGGTATTCAACCGCTTCCAAATCATCGAGCGGACAGATGAGGGTCGTGGCGACGGTGTCGTGTGGAATGCCCGGGCTGCTGGCGATACCAAACGTGGCCAAACCGCTTCCTGAAGACACCATCAAAGAATCCACATGGCCGTGATAACATCCCTCGAATTTGACCAAAATGTCGCGCCCTGTGTAGCCGCGAGCCAGACGAACGGCGCTCATGACCGCCTCTGTTCCTGACGACACGAACCGAACTTTGTCCATGTGAGCAAAACGCTGTTTAACCCGCTTGGCCAATTCAATTTCACCGAGGTGGGGTGCCCCAAACGAGGTGCCGTTGAGCATTTTCTCGTGGACGGCCTCAATGATCTCGGGGTGTGAGTGGCCGTGAATGAGTGGGCCCCATGACTGTACAAAGTCGACCAGAACGTTTCCGTCAACGTCAGTGACATGAGCCCCGGATGCTTTTTCAAAATAAATCGGGTTTCCGTGAACGGATTTGAACGCCCGAACCGGTGAATTCACACCTCCGACCAAGTGCGACAAGGCCTCATTATGCAATTCGTCGGATTTGGTACGGTCCATGCTGTCCCCTCACGCAATCCATTTCTTCCTCGCCGCTTCTCTGGCGTGGTAGGTAACGATGATGCTGGCGCCCGCTCTTTTGAACGCTGTCAGTACTTCAAGGACCATGGCTCGATGGCCGTCGTCATCGTTTCGTGTGTTCATGACCATGGCGTATTCCCCACTGACGTTGTACACAGCGACAGGGCGAACCACCGTGTCGGCGATTTTTCGAACCACATCAAGGTAAGGAAGACCGGGTTTGACCATGATGATGTCAGCCCCCTCAGATTCGTCAAGATTCGCCTCCAATATCGCCTCTTCATAGCCCGACCTCGGGTCCATTTGGTGCGTGGCTCGGTCGCCAAATTCCGGGCTGGATTGAGCGGCATGACGGAATGGACCGTAGAAGGAAGAAGCGTATTTTACGGAATACGAGAGAAGACCGGTGCTGGTAGCTCCAGCGGCTTCCAGAGAGGAACGAATGGCTGAGACGCGCCCGTCCATCATGTCCGAAGCGCAGACATAATCGGCGCCTGCCAAGGCGTGAGATACAGCGATTTTGCAAAGCACATCAACCGAAGCATCGTTGACCACCTCTCCCTCGTGAACCAATCCACAATGACCGTGGTCGGTTGCCGTGCACAAGCACACATCCGTCATGACGACGATGCTATCGCCATGGACCGCTTTGATTTCGGTGATGGCTCGATGAAGATGGGAACTGGCATTGTGGGCTTCGCTAGCTTCAGCGTCCTTGCATTCGGATGACACCACTCCGAACAACATCACGGCGCAAATCCCGTGGGCTGCGTCTTCCTCAATCGTTTTCAGAAGTACATCCACGGATTGCTGATGAATGCCGGGCATGCCGTGAATGGGGTCATCAATGCCTTCACCCTCAACCACGAAATGAGGTTGGACGAGGGAATCGATCATGCGATCGCTGAACAACAATTGGCGACGAGCAGCCGTCCAACGGTTGATGCGAGGTCGGATGTTCATCGCTGTCCCTTCCTGTTGCCGTTCCACCATTCCACGAGTGCGTCTGATGTAGGGCCTTTAAGCACCGAAACCTGGCAACCATCGAAATGGTCGAGTGATTCGATGGTTGTTAGGGCATTGTCCCCCATACAAAGAATGTCGCGCGGGACTTTCAGTCCATTTTCAGCCCAAGAAATGGCTGAGGAAGCGGAAGAAAGCACAAGCACATCCTCGGAATCAACCTCAATCGAGACCAGTTCTTTGGGAGTGTTTTCGTAGCCAATCCATGCCTCCACAGAGAACCCGGCTGTGCGTAAGGCCTCTTCGAAGGAAGGAGAGGCGAGGCTTGACCTCGGCAGGAAAAAGGTCGTTGTGAGAGGGAAATTCGCCGTGATGTAGGCCGCCAACTGACGTGCGTTCCGTGCTTTTGCACAGACGGCAACGGTCACTCCGAGCCGAAAGCAAGCCCTTGCCGTGCCCTCGCCGATGGCCACCCAAGGAATGCGCCCGATGTCTGGATTGGACGCAGCGGCCTGCACGGCGCATTTGGCGGCAAAAGGCGAAGTGAGCACCAAATAGGGCCAGTCGCTTTTGCTGGTGTAGGCACTCAAAAAATCCTGAGGCCACAGGTCGAATTTAGGCGAAAGGTCGACGACCGGGACGTTCTCCATGTCAATGCCATGGCTGGAAAGCACCAGTGAAATCCGGTCTGAATTAAGCGTAGAAATATAGCGAGGCCCCCCGAATGTGGGCTGGACGGTTCTAAGAGATTGTTTGGGGAGTTGAAGGCTCAATTCACTCAACCGTCCGGAATAGGTAAACATGGAGAAGGCGCTTCCTTGGCAAAAGATTTCACGCCAATTCTCCGGTGAAACTTGGACATGGACGTCCTCCCCCTCCACGCCGATACCCGCAGGGTAGAGGCAACCGCCACCCGCTTCTTTCAGAAGGCGGCGCTCGCCCATGACATCGGCTTCCGTAGCTGAGTGGTTCAACACCGACCTCAGGTCATTCATCTCTTCAAATCGGTCCGTCAAACAGTGAACTGCGATGGCGCCCTGGCCGGGTGCTGTTGGCCAGTCTTCTTTGGCGATTCGAAAGGCAGAGAGCCCCTCTTTCATCCCATCGAGGGCACCGGTGCCGTTGAGACGGGCAAGGCCGACTTCAGCGAGGACGATGGCATCGACTCGCTCATCAAGCAATCGACCAATCCGGGTTTCAACATGGCCTCGAACCGCCAACGGAATGAGGTCAGGGCGTTGACTCAGAAGGAAGGATTGCCGTCGTCCGGAGACGGTACCGAATGTAGCCCCCTCGGAAAAGTGGTCCAGAATGGAGGCGAGAGGAGTGGACGTCTCGTTGGTGAGCACCTCCTCAAGCGATGGGACATGAGGCGCTCTACGCAGCAGAATGAGGTCGTTGGTGCATCCCCTTTCCAGGTAGGCAAGACTGGCAATGCTTGCGTCGACATCGACGGGAACGTCCTTGCTCGAGTGAACGGCTATGTCCACTTCACCGGAGACCAAACGGTCGTCAATGGCGTGAATAAACTGACCAACTGAAGAAGAAAGTTGGCCGCCTAAACTGCGGTCGCCCATGGAGGTGAAAGGGACCACTTCAGCAGCATGACCAGCAGCGGCGAGGGTTTTCTGTACGGTCCTTGCCTGCCACATCGCTAAATTGGAGGCGCGGGTACCGATACGAATGGTCATGAAGTCCCCCCAGAGGCCATGCTTTTCTCGTTGAGAACAAGAACAGAGCGTTTGACCTCATGGTCGACATGAGCAATGATGGCTTGGCTGAGTTCACGCGGGGTGTTGGCAACAAACCTGGACAATTCAGAAAGGTGGAACTCAGCAGGCTGATGGCAGATCCACGTAGCGATTTCCCGTGCGAAGGCACGCAGTTGTGGCACATCGCTTTCAGTGGCTTGGGGGAAGGTCTCCCACGACTGAGCAAGTTCCTCCATCGTGGCGTAAATTAAGGCTCGGAATTGAGCCTTCGTTTTGTTGTGCAAAGCCTCCATGAAACGCTCCTGAATGGTGTTGATCATCGACTCACTTCGTTGGAGGGTGGCTTCGTAATTCCATTCCTTCCCGAGATTGTGAGATACTTTGATCCAGTGTTCCATGCCCATGAGCACCTGGTCGTCTTGGATGCCTGAGGCGTGGATGGAGGGGGGCCATGAGAAGTCCATCAAGGTGGCCCCACCGGTTGGAGGGACAGGGTGTTCGCTGTGGTAGGTGGCGTCCGCATTGCGAATGGTTGAGATGACCAAGTCAAGGGAACGGGGGGCTTCGTTCCATTCCTCGTACGAGATCATGGTGCATCTTGAAGCCAGATCAGGATTCCTCTCAAACGAGACACCTGGATTTCGAGAGACGACCAGGATGTTGTCTTGTTGAGCCTCCAGAAGGGCTTCAACGGCTTTACAGCCCATTTCGCCGAAGCCGAGAACGGCGGTTTTGAGCTTTCCTTTTCCGGACAAAATTTCATCCAAAGCCGCCGTGGCGAGACTTAGCATGGATTCCGTGGTTTGGGTGAACCCGAGTTGCTTTCGTATTGAGCGGTTGGCAGAGATCACGTGTTCAAAGAAAGCAGAATTGTAGTGGCTAATGAGTTCGCGGTCTCGATGGAAATTGACCGACTTTCGAAACTGGGACATGACCTGCAGTTCGCCCATCATGAAGGAGTCAAGACCGCTGCAAATTTTCACCAATTGGCGCCAAGCATCGGTCCCTTCAAACAACTCGAAGGGGATTGGGGATGCTCCGTTCAGTTCCGAAAGTTTCGAGCTTAATTCCTCTGGTTCGATGTCGAAGCCCACATAGAGAACACGGTTGCAAGTGGAAAATTCAAACACTTCTGAGCCAACGAAGGTGCTGACTTTTCGGATGTAATTCGTACGCTCATCCGCAGAGATGCCTTCGGTGGTGAGCTCTTTGGCAACATCGATGTTATCGGATGTGAACTTGAGCGCCGCGAGCGATATCGGCTTCTTGGAAGCGGGCGCCTGGTCGGCCTCCTGCGATGAGGGCTCAGCCTCCTGCAATCCCTTCAAATCGACCAGCGTATCGCTCACGCACGCCTCACCCAGCCAACTCCACAGGAGGCGCCCTTAGGAACCTTTGTAACGAGTCTCATGGCTCAACACAAGAGCTTCGTTTCAATGGAACGACGATTTTACCGTCTGCGGGTCTTTGGCCGACCTCCAAATGAACATCGCTGATCTGGTCGAGCCTCAAGCAAAGAAACCGTCTGCTGTGAAGAGAACCCACAGGAGGACCAACACCAACACAACAACAAAAATCGAAAGGATGACCGCTAAACTTTGAAGACCCACGCCGAACCATTTAGCCACCGATTGGAAGAATTCAACGAAGGCTGAATCGGAAAACTGAGCTTCCGTAGCCATCAACGGGCCGTCGTCAGAAACACTCTCCTCGGAGGACGAACCCGACGAGCGCGCATTGGCATCGGATGTCAATTCAAGAGATGGTTGGCGTAAGTTCACACCTGCTTGTGTCAGCATGTAAGCGATTGGAACCATTAAGCAACATGAGTAAAACAAACGGGAGAGCATGGCCCCCGTTGTTGAATACGATACCGCATCCATGGTGAACGCACTCATGAAGACGAAAATGGCGAGGATGCCCAACACCAATCCGGCCACAGAAAACGTGAGGGCGACTTGATTCTGTGTGATGTCAAACGGCAAGCGAAGCATCTTCTCCGTCGGCGGTGCACCAACGGGCTGCCTGGCCTTGCATGAGGGGCATTCAACCACGCCCCTATGGCTAATGGGAACAGCCAACAAAGCACTGCAAACCCGACAGTTGAAATGTATTTTTTCCTCTGCCTCTACATCGTCTTTCACGCTGGTCGAAGCCGACACCTCAACAGTCGCGGGTTGTTTGCTCGTCGCTCCTTGCCCGGCGAGGCGTTCAAGAAGAACTCCTTTGTTGCCCGAAACTGGGAGGCCACGCTCACGGAGCATGTCCTTGAGTTCAGCTACCGTCAAACCGTCGTGCTCGGAACCCATGCCTTCCCTTTCTCCATTGACCTTACAAGGTTTCATGCGACAAGGGCTCGTTTCGGGACAAAACACAAGAGGGTGATTGTGAACCGTCAGTGCGATTACGGTTGGTTAATGTGGGTGATGAGAAGTTTTGGGACACGGATACACCCTTCATCGACCATGAAGAAATAGCCCCCCCATCAAGAGGTGCACGCCAAACGGCGAACTTCATCTTCTTTCCAATATTCATTTTGACCGCTGTTGTCATTCCAATCTTCCTTCTCATGGGCAGCGACACGAAGGCGATTGTAGGATGGTGCTTGTTCAGCCCATTGTATGCCTTGTTTCCGTATGGGTTGTACTCCATCTATGTGTCCTTGATAAGCGAACATACACTTCGAATCAATTCGGGAAGCGGCTCCATCACGCTCTCTGTGAAGAAACCCAAGGGACAAGAAATCATTGCAAGTGAGCATCCAATCAAGGAAATCAAACGCATTGAAGCGAGAGAAACCGATTCTGAGGAAGGCGGTTCATCCATTTCAGTGACCATCAAGGGTAAGAATCCTCTCGGTGTCCCTTGGACCATTGACATCACCCCGTTTTCCTATCAGCTGTACGACCAAGGAAAACCTTCAACGGACCGAAAACGAATTACGACCATCAAAACGGCAGAACGCTACGCTGAGTTGTTGGGAGTTGAGGTCGTCAGTTGGGTCAAGATTCGGGGCATCTTTGCTCAAGACCTTCGAAAGGAATTCGGCGTAAAATGGATCAATCAATGGGCTTTCACGCCTGGATTGGAGGAAAGAAATCGTCGAATTATGAATGAAGAGAAAGAAGAACGTCAAAAAATCCAAGAAGATACCGAAGGGAAGAGCACCACGACCACCCCTAAGGATTAAATCGCACCCTGCTGGTTATGCTGCATGGCAGATGCGCTTGAACTCGCCACCTTGGGCACCCTTGTGTTGTTGATCGTCGTTGTTCTCTACCGCACACGAGAAGGCAACCAACTCGCACCGGTGTTTGATTCCAATCAGAAGGTGACCGACACTTACCAGAAAATGCAAGACGAATACAAAGAGATGAACGAAGTGTTGACCGACGTTCGTGTTGAAATCACCAAATCGACCGAGGGTCGCAGAGAAGTCATCGACTTTAGTCGTGATTTGAGGGACGTGTTGCTCAAGCCAAACATTCGGGGCGATGTGGCTGAAAAATTGCTTGAGGACATGTGCAAATCTTACCTCCCCGACTCAGCATGGGTGCGCCAGCAAGTGACCGATGATGAAGCAAGTTCACAGCGCGGCGGGGTTGATGTGTTGCTGAAAACGGGGAGTCTGAATGTACCTGTTGATTCAAAATTCCCGAGAGATGCATGGAAGCGCTATGTGAATTTGATTGAGCAGCCGATGAGTGGGATGGACGAATCGCGACAAAACCAACACCGAAACGCCATCAAAAGCCAATTTGCCGACTTTCAATCCTCGGTCATGACCAAGGTAGGCGAAATCCAGAAGCACATCAACCCGTCCAGTGGAACCACGGATTTTGCACTGATGTTCATTCCCACCGAAGCCATGTACTACGCCGTGGTCTCGGATAAAAACGGACTGAATGAAGAGAACCTTATCACTCGCAAAGGCCAACAAATGCAACTTCTTGACGCCATGCTCCAAGAAAATGTCATCCCGGTTTCTCCATCCACGCTCTACCCGTTCATCCACGTGATTTTGGTCGGCATTCAGAACATGAAGGTCGTTGAGAACCTTGAGAGCCTGCAATCCCGACTAACGCAATTTGAAACCAAGATGAGGACCTTCAACACGGCCTACCAAGGCATTGGAAGCGCTCTCGACAACGCAAAGTCTGCATGGGATACGGCAGGAAGTCGGTACGATGAGTTGACCGTTCTTGGTGGGAGAATCACCAACGCCCTCGAGGAGGTTGAGGTTCTTGATTCAGCCACTGAATCGCTTCCCGGAGCCAGCGACGAGAAGGAAGCAGACGCTTCGTGATGTAAGTCAAGGGGCCAGTTTCTCAGAGCAAGATGAGAAACAGCGAGAGGAAGTCCAAGGAAAAGAAGAATGTGAAGAACCCATCAACGACCCAAAAGAGGGTTGAATGCTCCTTTTCCACTTCTCCATTTTTGTCATCGGCTTTCCGTTTTCGGTAGGTCAGGAAAGATTTGATGTTAAAGGCCATCATCAGAACGAACCCGATTGCTCCGAGAATCACCATCCCCGAAAGGATGGTCAAAAGCGCCGGATATTCCTCAAAAATAAGAATCAAGCTTGAGAACATGAGACGTACTTCTCATTTGTTGTTTTTATCTGTTCTTCCTACGCACAGGAGATTTATCACATTTATAGCATCTCAAGGAAAACCCACCACAGCATTTCCCTCAACCCACTGCTTCTCTTTCTTCATGCAGCGCTTGAATTCATCCGATTCAAGATGCTCGGCCAACCATCCATGCACGTTGTTCCAAGGCTGGCCGTCAAACCAATCTCGGTCGTGGTTGGCGAACTGGCGCACGAAGGGAAAGAGCGCATCGTTGAGTTGCGAAGAAAACGCTGGTTCCTCGGGCAGACGAGCATCGAGGTCGCCAAGGTAGGTTGATGCCAATGTTCGTTGCTCGATTTCGTCCACGTCATCGTAGCGGTTCGGGTACTTGTAGCGGTCAAGGTGGAACTTGAATTCCTCATCGTTGCGTTCTACCCAGTGCGCTTCCTCTTCGCTGAGTTCCCAATCGAGCACGTGCTGCATGATCTCGAGGCTCTCCTCGATGACCGTCCCATCGGGCAGCAAGAGCACGG
>VMHT01190854.1_pt1 | contig 12090 bp, 9 predicted proteins | sample 4693611 | NCBI WGS metagenome assembly VMHT01 (sample SAMN12280063, study PRJNA550983) | marine metagenome | isolation source: seawater sampled from same location over 5 years 0.02-0.2 micron viral filtrate | place: USA: collected off the coast of southern California halfway between the port... ...
GCGCCCATTGTTCGGGTTTATTCAGTAACTGCTTAACCGTGTACGCAATTGCTTCACTATCTCGATCTGGTACCACAAACCCATTTTCGCCATCTTCTATGCATTCTGCAATACCACCCGAGTTAGCTCCAATGACCAATAAACCTGAAGCCTGGGCTTCCTGTACCACTACCCCCTGAGTTTCTTCCCAGGTTTCGCCATTCCCCTTTAAGCTCGGTAAGACAAAAACATGTGCATCACTGTATTGTTTCTTTAATGCCTCACCGGTAAGAAGGCCGTGAATAGTAATAACGTCTTGCAATTTTAATGCGTCGATTTGTTGCTGCAGTTTATCAATTTCCGGGCCGCGCCCCACAATATGATAATGTGCATTAATATTGTCATTACGTAGCTGATTTACCGCATCTATCACATAGCGGTGCCCTTTTTCTTCGACCACTCTTCCCACGGTAAGTAACTGCAGAGGCTGAGAATCTGTAGGGCATGGTTTAGGTGTAAATGACCATTTACTGATATCTGTCCCCTGAGGGACAACGATAAAGTTATCGTTTATTGCACCAAGTGCTTCGTACTGTCTTTGGGCGAATTTTGTATTCACCAATATCGCCCTGGCATAGCGCGTATACTGGGCACGACGTTCTCTGCTGATAGTAGGCACGCCAACAGGGGTTTGGCCATGAAAAGTATGAACGAGGGGCGCGCCATTAGCTTTGATCAAATGGTACAACCGAGCCCCCAAAGGCTCACTATGACAGTGAATCAGATCAGGCTTCAGGGTCATTGAATAGGCACTCACACCTTGCACAACTTTTTTCTTTAAACTATCCGGCCAGCTGGCTTTACTCAATAACCTGATCGTACGTGCAAGCACCGCGGGGTTTACAAGCTGTTTTACGGCATTTGTTACTAACTTCGAATGACTCTCACCCAAATTCCAATAGTATCGACTTAAATCGAAACTTTGTAATAACTCATCAAAGGTTAGCTCATCTTTTCCTATCGAAATAACCCGGTTGGCCCCACCGTTTTTCTCTACCTGATACAGATGATTGATCATCCAGGGCTGAACCTGGCTAGGATAGTTAGCAGCCAAAGTAAGTATATTCAGGGCGTTATCAGTATTCTTATCAAACTCTTTAAAACTCGGTCCCGTCATACTACCTTTCCAATAACTTTTTGTAGGGCCTGAGAAAATGCCATGTGGGTGGAAGACAATGTGTACTGGCGTTGCACCATCTTATGTGCAGCTTCACCGTGGGTCTTTTGCACATCAGGGTTGTCCAGATAATTCTCTATTGCATTGGCAGCACTTTGCACATCATTCTCTTTATAGGCGGCGCCATTTTCACCATTGCTTGTAGCTTCACTCACTGAGGGATTATCTGGGGCAAGTACAGGTAACCTCGCGTACATATATTCTAAAATTGACAGCGAGTATCCAACTTCTCCTCTAGAGGGTTGAAAACCCAGATAACATCGCGAGAACCAGTTCTTAGCATTATCCACCCGACCCGGGAAGTAACAATATGCACTTATGCTCAGCTGTTCAGCAAGAGCTTTAAATTCCTCTAAATCCGGCCCGTCTCCAAATAGCATATAGCTAACATCACGGCGGCCGCGCTGATCAACCAACTCGGCCATAACCTTCAAAGCAAACTCAATGCCTTTATATTTATTCGCCCTCGCCGCTGTCACTATCACCCGTTTATCATCAGCTGGAAAAAATGCTGGGGTGTCTTGTTCATGCTCTGCAGCGACCTCAAACGGGACGATTCCGTTTTGAATAGTGTAACAACGTGAAGAAGAAAAACATGATGTATTGATAAGCCTTGAAGTTACAAATTCTGTAGCCCCAAAGGCAGCATCGGCCCGCATTAAAGGTAGATTAGCTTTCATCTTTTTCAGAAGCTTTTTAACGCCCGATGCTTTGGTCCGAAGACCGGGGGTATGGTCATGTACAATAATTTTTTCCACACCGGCCAGGCGATAGAAGGCATAGGCGGGTGCTGATACACCATAATCAGACAAGTACAGTACTTTAATGTTGTACTTTCTTATCAAAGCCATGTTGTGTTTAATATCGCTAAAAGAAGTGGTACGAAAGGTATGCTGAAAATAGTGTATATCACTGTTTTCAATCGCTTCCGGTACTGCGTTTATTTCAGGATATGCCAATAATGTGGTGTATTTATCAGCGTATAATTCGCTGATTTTTACCCAGTAGCTCTCCATCAGCCACCAGGCATAGCCAACATCTGATTTCCAGTTCGCCACACACAAAATCGCGGGTAAATTACTTGCTGTCATTTTTTTCATTACTACGTATCAAACCTGTGACGTCTTTTTGTATTCTTCAAACCATTCACGGTCAGATTCATAGCCAAACTCAACCAGTATATTGAACAATTCCGGGCACTGTTCAAACTGTGAAATCAGACGTTCACGATATTTTTCCTGTTGCCATCGCTTAGCCCTGTTTTCAACTGCTTTACCTTCCATGACAAGACTTTCGTCTTTAGCTTTGTACTTGCCTTCGTATTTATAGGCAAGGTCTCCCTTAAACTCATGATACTTAGAAAATAAGCCTTCGAAAGGTAAGTCGAATCTTTGCTTTAGGTCTTGCTGTATAGCATCAGGCTCTTTAACAAGATCTTCATATTTTAAAATATAGATCTCAGGATTCTCTCTTAGCGCTCTGATTTTTTCTGTAATTGCGACTACCCCTGGCGCGTCATACTTCCAATCCTCTAACGAGTTACCCTGAGGCCAGTAACTGAAATCATGCCCTATAAAATACTCATCACTTTGTATAGGGTGTTTAGACGTCACCACGTCCCTAATATCCCGGATGACAATAATAGCAGTGATTTTTTTTCCATGAATATTCAGCTGATTCACAGAGTCCAGATGGTTAACGTCTAATGGAGCTTTTGAGGCTATGTTTCCAAGCTTGTGGATGTGGTGTATGTAATATTTTTCAAAAGAGGTAAATTTATGGCTACGTTGCAAGGTTGCTGAAAGCATATTGTAAAGAAGCGAAGTACCGCCTCTGGGGTAACCGCAAACTATTAACTGTGACTGCTGATAGCCCGCTTTTTTAGCAATATTTGATAGCAGGGAGGTAATACTGAACCTAATTTTATTGATTAAAGTAGGCTTCTCTATCTTAAACATTATTACTCCGGTAAAGTACTGCAGCCACTATTAGCCGACGAAACTATACGTAAGATATCATTATTTTGATCTTCGGCTAAGACTAACGTTTGCAAATAACGTATTACTTCAGATATGTAGCTACTGAGAAAGCAAAATACTTATGAAAGGAACCAGATTTAAAGCAGTAACCCGTGAAGCGCTGGGCAATATTTTTCGCGAAGTGAAAATTGCCGCTAAGCCTCTACCTAAGCCCAAAAAGTGGGTGTTTATTGTGGGTTGTTACAACTCCGGCACCACGCTGCTGTCTGAGCTTATGGGCCGCCATCCGGACATGTCTGCCCTGCCCACCGAAGGTCATTTTATTACCGACCAGTTTCAAAAGGACTATGATCTGGGCATTCCAAGAATGTGGGTAGATCGTGAAGATATTTTTTGTCTTAATGAAAATGACGAAGGCCCGGATGTGGTTCGCATCAAAAAAGAATGGGGAATGCGCCTGGACCTCAGTAAGCCGGTGCTGGTAGAAAAATCCCCGCCGAATGCGGCCCGTACCCGCTGGTTTCAGAAGCATTTTGAAAACGCACATTTTATCGGCATTGTCCGCAACGGTTATGCAGTTGCCGAGGGAATATCCCGTAAAGGTGACCCGAAATCTATCAAAGATGGCTGGCCGATGGATAAATCTGCCTGGCAATGGGCTCGTAGCAACGAAGTTATGCTTGATGATGCAAAACATCTCAACAATTTTCATCTGCTGCGGTACGAAGACCTGGCCAGCTCCCCTCAGCAGGAACTGGACAAAATCGCCAGCTTCCTGGATTTACCTGCGTTTCCGGATGTCGCCTCGCAAAACTTTGCCATTCACGAGCGTAACGACAGCGTAAAAGATATGAATGCCAGTAGCATTAAAAAGCTATCGGCTGAAGATATTGAAACATTTAATCGCAAAGCTGCCTTTATGCTGGAACGCTTAGGCTACGACAAGTTGTAGCGACGAGGGCCAGGCGTTGCCTGGCCTTAGTAACCGTATAAATATCTCTCACAAGCTTACTGGCGACGCCGTTTCACCGCTGATACAGCGCTAAAATACTTTGCGCATTATGCGCCGCTTCATATTCAGCGGGTAAACTGACCTCGACGGGATTCGCCAGCATAGTTTCTACTTTCGCGGCATAGGCAGAGGCAGTGTGCTGCTCTACCAGGCCGTCACAGTTGGCGGCCGTTAACAGTGGCACCAGACCGCCGGTGGCATGCGCCACCATCGGCGTGCCCAGGGCCAGACTTTCCAGGGCCGTCATCGGCAAGCCTTCGTGATCGGAAGGCATAAGCAAAACATCCATGTGCTGTATCCACCCACGAATTACATCGGTGTGTCCATGAAAGGTGATGTGCTGCTCAAGCTGCTCTGCCCTCACCCACTGCTCATATTCATCTTTCAAACGCCCATCGCCAAACAGATGAAAATGAAGCGACTGCGGCTGAGTTTGCAGCAGCGCTTTGGCCGCCTCTAAAAACAAATCCACTCTTTTAACCGGCTCTATGCGCCCCACAAAACCGATATGTTTAAGGCTATTATCCGGTGCAGGTACCTGCTGTGAAGTAGCATCCTGGCGAACCGATTCAGCGCTGATACCATTAGCAATGGTATGGATTTGCGAAGGGGCAAACATGCCAGTCAGCTTTTGGGTTAGTTCGTCAGCGACACTAATAACCCCCTGCTGCAGATACCTTCCGCAGTAGCGATCCAACCCTATCTGAATACGTTGTTTCGCACTGGGGGCAAACTCAGGTGCACCATGAACGGTGCGAAAACATTTTGCCCGAATGGTTAAGCGGTTTGCGACAGAACCCAGAATATTTTCTTTTTGCCGGTGTGTATGCATCACTTCAGGCTGGGTACGGCGAAGTTCGAGTCTGATCTTTTGCAGCAATTTGCCAAAACTGAAACGATTTTCATCCAGTACGGTGACGGTAACGCCTGCATGAATCAGTTGCTCGGCAAGACGGCCCGGGTTAAGAATGATGGCACTCACCGCGTGCCCCTGGCGGACCAGCTCAGCACACAGAGTCCACACCTGAACTTCGGCTCCGGCCCATTTGTCGCCCGAGGCAATATGCATAATCTTCATTATTGCACCTCTACCGTGGCCAGCGCCTCCAGCTGGGGCTGTAAGGTCTTCATAAGATCAGCGTTATTCGGGCACTGCCGCTGGCAGTTCACCTGCACGGCCACCACACTTACCACCGGCGTATCAAGAATGTGCTTTAATTGCGCCAGTTTGGTTTGCATGTCGGTTAAGGTGACGCTGTTGCCTACCTTATAAAGCCAGAATACCCGTTGGGTCGCAGCGGGGGTGGCGACATTTAAATGACTGGCGCCAACTTCAATGGTGGTTCTTTGTCGTAACTGGTTCGCGGGTTTATTCGCGTAGTAAATCAGCTCTTTGCCTTGTTTTTGCGTTCGATACGCTGCTACCAGTACATTGAGTCGGTAATTATCTACCCGCCCGCTATACACCGCATGGGCATCGTTACCTTCGTAATTGGCCCCAAAACGGCTTAATGGCAGACTGGTCTTTTTCAGCATTTGCAGCGACTGGGGCATCGTGATCTGAACCGAATTGGTGCTAACCTGACTGTTGAGCATCTGCCAACTCGCCGGAACTACCCAAAACGCGACTAATGTTGTACCAACTGCAGCTATCATCTTTGGTGAAAGTGGTAGTGAGGGCTTACGTCCGGTGCTTTCAAACTCACCATCTTTGACTTCCAGGCGCTTCGCGTAGAAGAAGAAAAACACCGCCAGTACCGCAAAGATTATCCAGCCGAAAAAGCCATGGTCGTACACCAGGTCGCTTTGCATTTTGCTTTCGTAACCGATCATGATCAGCGCAAAAACCCGAATCCAGTTACCCACCAAAGACAACAACAGGATAACCGCCACAGCTTTTAGCTGTAATGACAGACGTTGCAGATTAAGGTAAGCATAAAAAATACCCAGGCACATACCGGCCAATAAATAATTTAACCCCGCGCACCCGTGGGCAATGCGCATAATCCCATATGGCATATGAATATTATAGGTTTCAATATACGCGGTGATTCCTACGGCCTGAATCAGCCGGGTATTTACCCAGGTAGTCAGGTTTTGCAGCGGCACCACCAGAATATCCATCACCGGTAACGCTAAATACAAAGACAACACCGGGACCAGGGTTTTCAGGCTGTTTTTAAAGCCCACCATAGATGCCAGCAGACACCACAAGACCCCGGGCAAAACCAGCGTTTGAATAAGCATAACCTGAACCGCTTCTGCTGCCAGCCATACCAGGCCTGCGACGAGCGCCAGTGGGGCATATAAAAACGAAGGGGAGAACTGTTGCCAGCGAAAGTCGGTTACCAGGACATAAATCGCAAACCCCAGCAGGATATAACCGTGCGAGTAGGTTTCGTTATTCTTGGTCCATAATTCGTGCAGGGTGTGGTAGGTGTCGGGGATCACCAGTCCGGTAATTACCAGTGCGGCGACGATTACAGCCAGCACTTTCCAGCTGACTGACGATACTAAACCTGATTTGTCCATATTGTGCTTTGGATTCCTGTTACTTCAGTGGCGCTATCATCAATTCACCGGGGGTATGCTACCCTCTCATGCTCAGGCATGACAGATGCAGGCGAATAGTCATAAAAAATTATCACTGTTTTGATGAGCCTTATCTTACTCTTTACGTATATTAGTGCAACTCAAGCATCCCGGGTAACATAGGCTACTGTATCGGCATCATCGATGGGGATGTTTGTACTTCGGCAGAAATTCTCTGTAAAGTAACAACAACATGGGCAGTCACTAAACAATGGATATGACGTTTTTATTCTGGTTACTCTTACTACTTTCCGTATTTAGTTATTTTATTTATCCTTTTACCCTGCTTTTACTGAACAAGTTCAAAGCACGTAATCATTCGCCTGCGCCGGGCGCTGAGCCTCAGGAGTATCCTGACATTACCCTTATAGTGACGGCGTACAATGAAGAAAAACGGATTAAAGATAAAATCGAAAACTCGCTGGAGCTGGAATACCCCCAAGGCAAGCTTAGCCTGGTGGTGGCATCTGACAGTTCTACCGACGAGACCGATGCAATTGTGCAATCTTATGCTGATCGTAATGTACGCCTGGTGCGTGCGCAGGAGCGCTTAGGCAAAGAAAACGCGCAACTGGCGGCGATCAATACCGTTGAGCACGGCATTATTGTATTTTCCGATGTCGCCACCCGCATCGAGCCTGATGGCATCATGAAGCTGGCAAGGTATTTTGATGATCCGGACGTCGGCGCCATTTCCAGTGAAGATCGCTTTGTCAGCAAAGATGGCAGTGTGGCCGGTGAAGGTGCGTACGTAAAATATGAAATGTGGCTACGTAACCAGGAGTCTAAACTGGCTGGCCTGGTGGGTTTGAGCGGGTCGTTTTTTGCTGCCCGGGTGGAGGTGTGCGAACAATGGGACATTCATTCGCCCAGCGACTTCAACACCGCCTTAAATTGTGTTCAGGCAGGGTATAAAGCGGTCACCGCTCCGGATGTACTGGGCTTTTATACCGATCTTGCTGACCCCAGCAAAGAATACGCCCGTAAAATTCGTACTGTTATTCGTGGGATGACGGCACTGGAGCGCCACACTGAAGTGCTGAACCCGGGCAAATTCGGATTGTTTGCCTATCAGGTATTTGCCCATAAATTAATGCGCTGGACCGTGCCCTGGACGCTGGCGGCGCTGTTTATTGTAACGCCTTTTTGTATGATGGAAGAAGGTGGGTTTTATGTGCTGGCATATTTAGCCCAACTGGCGTTTTACGGTATTGCTATTGCGGCCCACTGGTCAGAGTCGTTGCGTAATAAATCCTGGGCCAAAATCATTTATTTCTTTACCCAGGTAAACATTGCCCTGCTGGATGCGGGCATACAGTTTTTGTCGGGTAAACGGATGACGGTCTGGCAGCCTTCGGCACGATGAGCTGGCAGCAACTTCCTCCGGTAGGCACCAAGGCGCTTTCCTGGTCTGCCGATTACGCTGTTAGCCCACTGAGCTTTGTGGGCTTCGACTACACCCTGGTAAACTCAGGGACCGCTGCGCTGGGCGCGATATTACGCTGGGCCATTCAGCAGCATTCCTCAGACAAGCCTTATCAGGTGGTCATTCCAGGTTATGCCTGTCCTGACCTGGTGGCCGCCTGTGTGTACGCAGGTGCCACACCTGTCATTGTTGATATTCAGCAAGACTGCTACAACTTTGATGCTGGGCAAATAGCCGAGTTAGGTGACCGTATTGATGCGATGATCTGCCCGGCCCTGTTCGGTATCAGTATGCCGGTCAAACAGCTACGCGAAACCCTGGGTGAAGAAGTCCTGATCATTGAAGACAATGCCCAATGGTTCCCGGAATGCAGTATTGATCGCAAGCGCTTTACGCTGGAAAACTATGAGTTGCCCGAAGCCACCCTGCATGCAGATTTTTTTATTACTTCCTTTGGCCGTGGCAAACCGGTCAATTTATTAGGAGGCGGGATGCTGGCGTGGAATCATCAGCGTGTCAGTAATTTCAAACTGCACCTTAACGCCACCCAGGAAAGTAGCAGCCGGCTGAAACTTAAGGCGCAGGCATTCAACTGGTTGTGCCATCCGTTTTTTTACGGCGCACTCACCCGGGCTCCGGGGCTTAATCTGGGGGCGACTGAATACCATCCCCTTACCACCGTTGAAGCGCTGTCCCTGCCGCGTCAGCAGCAAATGCCGTCAGCGGTGATGGCTTATCTGCGGGGGCACTGTCGGGTTCAGCAACAACTGTTGCAGGCGGTGCCGGTATTGTGGCCCCAGCAGGCTGAAGATAAGCGTCTGTTGAGATTTCCGCTGATGACCCAGTCGCGGGACAGCCGGGATGCGCTTTTAGCAAAGCTGAACGAAGCCGGACTTGGTGCTTCTGCTATGTATGCCCGTCCGCTGGCCAATATTGGTGGTATTGACGACTTAACCCAAACCCCTTTTAGCACCCCGGTTTGCGAGCAACTGGCCGATGGGCTGCTCACTCTTCCTCTTCATAAGGGGGTTAAACCCAAACATGTGCATCAGATGATTCATATTATCGATGAGCACCGCCAATGGCTGTCTGATAAGCCTGCGGCCTGATTTATGAGTAGTTTAGAAATCATGGAACCAGAAGCGGTAAAAGCTGAATTAAAAAAGTTAAAAGCCAGCAAGGGCAAAATTGCCCGCCAATTTAAAAGCGTAGAAGATGGCAGTACCGAACATGCAGCGCTCATTGAGCAGATGCAGCAAATCAGTGCTGAAGTAAAAGCGCTGGAAGCTGAGCAAAAAAAAATACTCAAAGCGCAAAACGATAACACTGCCGACCAGCCATCGCGTAAGTTACCGGGTCAATTTACTGCTATCACTGAGACTTTTGATAAAGATTTCACTATCAGTCGGGTGCCGGATTCTGGCGATTTGGCAGGATGGTGGAAGTTTGTTGAGCAGCACCCCGCTGCATCGGCCTATCATAGTCGTGCAGTATGGGAGTTTTTATGCGCCCAGCCCCACGTAACCGCCGAAATGCTGATCGCTAAAGATAATTCAGACCGCGTTATCGGTGGCATGCCTCTGATTTTTATGACCACGCCTTTATTGGGTAATTTTGCCGTTTCAATGCCGTTTTTTAACTACGGCGGTCCGGTAACCCGCTTCAACAATGTTTTTGAGGCATTGCTGGGGATAGCCAAAGAGGAAGGCCAGCAAGGCCAGTTGAAATACGCAGAAGTACGCACCTTACAGCAGACAGCCTACCCCGCCTCTACCAAAAAGGTCTCGATGTTACGGGCACTGCCCGATTCAGCCGAAGTATTTGAAGACGAGATTGGTGCAAAGGTACGGGCTCAGGTAAAAAAAGCCGAACCCTATCGCCCTCGCTTTAAAGTAGGTGGCAAGGAGCTACTGGACGACTTCTATACGGTGTTTGCCCGCAATATGCGGGATCTGGGCACCCCGGTTAACAGCCGCGCCTTCTTTGAGCTGCTAATGGACAAGCTTCCTGAGCATACCTACATCGCCATGGCTTATGTGGATAATCAACCAATGGCTACCGGCTTTTTGTTGAGGCATCGCAATATGATGGAAATCCCCTGGGCCTCGACGGTAAGAGAAGCCAACAAAATGAACATGAACATGTGGTTGTACGACAACATGCTTAAGTTTGCTATCTCGAAAGGCATGCACTGGTTTGACTTTGGTCGCTCGACCCAGGATGCCGGTACATACCGGTTCAAAAAACAATGGGGCGCCGAGCCGCACCAGCACTATTGGTATCAGTTTAGTCAGGATCCCGCAGGCGAGTCGTTAAACCCGGATAATCCTAAATTTAAACTGGCCATTGGTGTGTGGCAGCGCTTGCCGGTATGGGTCACGCGTAAAATCGGGCCGTTTGTGTCTAGCCAGTTGCCCTGATGCATATTCAGTTAGCCACAAGCCTGGCACAGATGCAGGCTTTAAAACCCCACTGGCAGGTACTGGAAAAAAATACTGAGGCGTCGGTTTTTATCAGCTTTGAATGGTGCTGGCAGCAAGCGCAATACCAAAGTCAGGATAATGTATTTGTACTAAGCGCGTGGCACGACGAACAGTGCATCGCGATACTGCCCCTTACTACTACATGGCTTTCCCGGCGGGTAAATACCCGTGTTCTGACCCATCTTTGCCAGCGTTTTACTGATTACCAGCACCTTTTGTGTGAAGACGAATCCCAGGCGGGCTCGATTTTTGATGAAATGGTCGATTTCCTCAAAGCTAAGAAAAGCCCCCTCAGACGATTGTCCTGGTACCTGCCCTATCCCTCAGTAGCATTTAAACAGCTACTTGGCGAAAGGGGCGCTATCGCCTGTCAGGCATGGCAACACACTCTTTATCGGGAGCTAGGCGCTCCGGTCAAAGCAAAAGTCGCGCGCGAAGCCCGCCGACGAAAACGTAAGCTGGAACAAACCGGAAATATAGAGATAAATACAAATGCAGCCTACGACGAAACCCTGATTAACTGGATCCTCGACAAAAGCGCCCAGCGTCATGGCGCCAATAGTCTCACCAGCGAAAAACAGCGTAGCTCAATTCTGGCTTTGTTCTCGCAGTATCGCTCGTCTTTACATCTGGCTTATGTCAAAAAAGACGAGGCTTATCTGGCTGCTCATTTGGGTTTTAAACATCAGCAAACATTATACTACTATGTTCCGGTAACCAGCGATGAGCAGCGCTCATTGTCACCTGGCATAATCCTGTTACACGAGATTATTCAGCATCTTCCTGCTATGCAGCTTGATACCATCGACTTTTTGCGCGGAGAAGAGAGCTATAAGCAGGATTGGGGGAACACCCATCATTCTCATTCGGCAATGCTGCTTAAAGGACATTTTGGTTCCAATGTAAAGGACCGTTTGTTTACTGAATTGTGGTTGAGACGTAACGCTGGGTGAATGGTACTTTAGGCTGTCTTCGACAACGCGACAGAGTGGTTTATATATCCCAGAATATTTGTAGGGACAACTTCGAAATATCTATCGTTGTTTTAGAGAAAATCCCTGCGAGCAACAAAGCCTTTCCCCCCATCCGCCGGGCTGCCGGCAGCAGCTTAAGGGGAAGAATTCTTTCTTCCCCTTAAGAAACCCCTATCGACCTGTCGTGAAAAACATTACCCCTGCGACTCAGATGGTCACCACCGACCGACACGGCGCTTCCCTGCACCGAGCCGGCCTGACTCGGAATCCATTCCTCGTCTGGCAACCATTTTTTCTGAGTCTCCGGGCTAATTTCACTCCAAGGGGTTACTTTTTTCTTCGTTGCCGCCACCGAATTTATAGCTCAAGACAAGCTGAGGCGCATTTTAGCCCATCGAAGCGTATTGA
>VMHT01007905.1_pt1 | contig 12089 bp, 20 predicted proteins | sample 4693611 | NCBI WGS metagenome assembly VMHT01 (sample SAMN12280063, study PRJNA550983) | marine metagenome | isolation source: seawater sampled from same location over 5 years 0.02-0.2 micron viral filtrate | place: USA: collected off the coast of southern California halfway between the port... ...
CATCGTTTTACAAACGTAGATATAAATAAAATAACCATTAAAAATTATGCTGATTTATTACCTATATCTTTAGTTAAACAAGTTGAAGTTTTTTTACCTCCACATGGTTCATTTGATAATGGTTGTCTTAAACGTTATTTAGAAAATGTAAAAAAATATGAGGAAGAAGATGCTAATTCAAATATGACTTTAGCTAATCGTTTAAGAATTGCATTTAAAGATATGACACCTGATACTATCTGTGGAAAATTTCCACAAGCAGAATTGCCTTTAAAAAGAAGACTGCGTTGTGTTGCTGAATATTTGATACGTTCAGGAGAATTCGATAAACTAAGAGATAAAGAAGGAAAACTTGTTAAAAAACGAGGTGTCCTTGGCAAAATGGTTGTTTTATACCAACCTATGCCTAAACTTTTAGAATCATTATCAAAACAAGGATTATTAAAAAAATGAATAGAAGAGAACGTTTATTAGCATCTATTCTTGGACCTGAAGTAGATGAAAAAAAAGCACAAATGTTAGATACCACTATCAAATTTATTTTGGGTGATATGGGTATGCAATATACAAAATTATGGGCTTTAGAAGGTCCAGGTGTAATGGTATTTCAACCAAATATAAAAGATAAATCTATGTTCTATTTAACGTTAGAAGAATTAAATTCAGCTAAAGAAGATGCAGAAAGAAACTCTAATGATGATCTTGTAGAAAGTTTTCGTAGAATTATAGAAGCGGCTCAAAAAATAGATCCTGATTCTAAAGCTGGTTATGTAATTAATGATCAACAAGGAATGCGTTATTTTGAAGTTGATTATAACGATTTAGAAGAAACTAAATAATATGTATTTCAAAAAAATTGATATCCCTTTTGATACTCCTGCTTTTGAAGTAGGAAAACTTGCAATGCAATATGGATTAAAAATTGAAAATAAATTTCAGGGGATTTCGTATAACGATATTAAAAAAGAAAAAGACTGTCCTCTTAAAGAAATTATTCCAAAAGAATTTCAAGATGCTTTTTTAATGCAACTTATGCAAGTAAATTCTTTTATTCCACCTCATACTGACAGTGACACTCTTGCTGTAATTAATTTTTATTTAGAAACAGATGATTGTATAACTCAATTTTATGATATGAAAAAAGATGTTAAACCATTTCAATTAGATAACCAAACTAATGGATATTTATATGATTTAAAAGATCTTGAATTAGGTCCATCATTTCATGCAAAACCTGGAGAAATTTATATTTTAGATGTAACTAAAGTGCATAGTGTTATTCCTACTGACAAAAGAAAAATCAAACGTAAAGCATTATGTTTAGCTTCTCGTTTTCTTGATTTTAATCAAGTACAAGAATTATTATTTGATTAATGGCTATACATGATATTAGAAAACGAAATGAAGATTTGGAATTAATTACTAATTATGATTTAGTTGCTTCAGCACATGCTTTATTAGAAGGAATAGATTTAGATGTTGCAAGTTCGAAAACTGCAAATAAATATGTAGAAGCAACTAATTATTTATGTCCTTCTGATGATGGATTAAATTATCAACAATGGTATGGAAATGTTTATTTATTTCCACCCAGAGGAGCATATTTCTGGGATAAAAAAAATGATAAATGGAAGATGACAAGAGCTTCCTCTCCTACATTAGTTTCATCACATGCTGTATGGTTTAGAAAATTATATAATTCATGGTTATCAGGTGATATAAAACAAGGTTTATATTTTACAAATTGTCCTGACATGATTCGTTATGAACAAAAAATATTTGATTTTCCTATTTGTATTTTAAAAACAGCTCCTTTATTAATAAAAAATACTAGTAAAGGTATAACAAAACATAAAACTTGTACTTCTTTTTTAGTTTATTTACCTCCTATTAATAACCCAACACAAATGACTGAAAGATTTATTGAAATTTATTCTGAAAAAGGTCGCATTTTGTGTTGACATTCTTATACTGATAAAACTGACTAGAAAATTATGAGCATTCTTTGTGATTGGGAAATCAAAGCTTTATCTTTAGGTGATAAATTAATTGCTCCTTTTACAGATCATGTAGTTAGAGAAGAAAACGGACGTAAAATACTTAGTTATGGTCTAGGTTCTTATGGTTATGATATACGTTTATCTCCTAAGCAATGTTTGATATTTGGTACACCTTCAAGAGGCGATTGTGACCCAAAGAATTTTAGTTCTGACATATTAAAAGAAACAGAATTAAAAGAAGATGAAAAAGGTACCTATTTTATGATTCCTCCTTATGGCTATGCTTTGTGTGTTGCAGAAGAACGTTTACATTTACCAGAAGATATAACCGTAATTCCAGCTGGTAAATCAAGTTATGCACGTTCAGGAATTCATTGCAATATTACACCTGCAGAAGGAGGTTGGGAAGGATATTTAACTTTACAAATTAATAATGCAACAGGATTATTTAATCGTATTTATGCAAATGAAGGTATCATACAATTATTATTTTTCCGTGGAAAATCTTGTTCAGTTAGTTATAAAGATCGTAAAGGTAAATATCAAAATCAACCTAAAAAAGTTGTATATGCAAAAGTATAATATTCCTATTATTGGATCAATTCCTTATTTAGAACCTTTTAAAGATGCAAGAGAACAAAACAAATCTATAATTAAAAAATTAAATAATATTCCTATAAAAGATTTTTCTTTTATATATGATTTGTTTTTTTTGATAAATAAAATTTATCCAATTAAAATTTTATCAATAACAAGTCCTTTTAGTAATCAAGGTAAATCTTTAATAAATATAATATTAGCAAAAATTTTTTCTTCATTGAATTTAAAAGTATTATTAATTGATGGAGATATAAGAAGAACACATATACATACTCGTTTAAATATAAAAAATACTTTTGGTTTATGTGAACTTTTAAATGATCAAAATATACCTATAGAAAAAGCAATACATTCAATTAATAATAATTTTAAAATTATTACTGCAGGAATTAGAAAAAACAATTTAGATACAAAAATTTTAAAAAAAAATAATATAAATCTTTTTAATCAAAGATTACATCAATTAAAAAATATAGATCTAATTATTTATGATTTATGTCCTTTATCTAAAGTAGATTTTTATCCTCAATTTTATAAAGAAATAGATCTTTTACTTATGTTAGTACACGAAAATAATTTAACAGATACAAAATTCAATAGAATTATACGAAACAATTTAAAAAGAAATCTTTTTATTCCAGCCTTGATTCTTAATTCTAGAAATTATAAAAAGTACCAAAACCAGATTTAGGTTTATGTGCATATTCAGTGGCTCCAGCACCTGGATCTCCATAATTTCTTCCTCTTAAACTAGGTAATTCAACACCATTTATAACTGCTTTTGTTATAGGTGTTTTTCCATTTAATGTTGGTTCAGCAATTCCTCTTCTTTGTTTATAATCATTAGCTATTTTTACAGCTTTTGTAAATTTAGCAACTTTATCTGGTTTTTCATTTTTTCCTAAATCATCTCTTAGATCAGGATCAACTCTACGTAAGTCTGTATCATAAGCTTTTTCAGGATTTAAATCTGTTACTTCAATCCCTGAAGTACCTGAATCCTTTTGAGGATCGTAAGTTGAATCATAGAATCTTGCCATGATAATATTGTAAAAGAAATACATCAAGAATCGTATAATCCCATGGCTGGATACGCATCTAAAAGTAAGTTCTTAGGTAGTTTTATTGATGAACTTGATTGTCCTTCTTTATCAATAGAAGATTTTGGACAACCAATAAGTAATGAAAATAATGATGTTCCTCTCTATGATCAGTATAATCGTGGATTAACTGCATGCGAATCAGGAATGGGAAGAGAAAATCTAACGATAGAAGCAAACAAAAGAGACAAAAGCCAAAGAGTTGGATTGACAGGATATATTCCATCCCTAGAAGATTCTTCCCAATATCTAGGTTCATCTCCAAAATCTCCAAAACTTCTGGTATCACTAGGGAAACCATCAGAAGAGATGTTCAAACAATCTCTAATGAGACGTGGTTTGACCGCATAGACGAGACTTCTCCTAAAATGCGTATGGCTGGTCCAGAAGCAGAAAAAAATGAAGTTACTGATATATATCAAATAACTAAAGAATCTCCCTTAAAATGGGAAAATATTACTAAATTTATTGATAATCAAATGGACGAAAAAGACACTCATTTTCATCAATTTGATAATGTAGATAGACCAATACACTATGCTGCTGGAAGTATTGAATGTATTGATGCTATTGAAGCTCAACTTAGTGCTGAAGAATTTCGTGGTTATTTAAAAGGAAATATTATTAAATATCTATGGAGAGAAAAACACAAAGGAGGAATTGAATCTTTAAAAAAAGCTAAATGGTATTTAAATAAACTATTAGGTTAGATTGCTTGAAAAGGATCTTCCTCATCGTCTTCATCTATTAAATTAAATTGATCAGCTAGTTTTTTTAATTCTATATCTGTAGGAATACTAAAATCTATATTGATATTTTCTTCTGTCATTAAAGATTTAACTGCATGCCATTCCATCAAACGTTGGTAATATAAATTAATTAAAGCACCATATAATTGTTCCCATGTCATCTCTTGGGCGTTCATCTCTGCTTTACGCATAGAGAATTGTAATTCTAAAGGAAGTATAAATTCTCCTTCTTTTGTGGGATGAGACATTTTATCTTTCATTATTTGTTTTATTCTAAATCAAAATCTTAAAGTTACTGATGAAAAATCATCTTCAAAATCTATTTCATCGTAATTTATTGAAAAAAAATTATTAAATGTATAATTATTTACAAAATCACTAAGTATATAAGGATTGATTTTTTCTTCTAATTTATTTATTGCATTGATTTGATCCATATTTCCATTAAAATTGCTAAAACAATTTAACAAAAGATGATTACTTTTCCATTCATTTTTATTAAGCTCAGTTAAAAATAATTTAATTTCTTCTTTTCTTCGATCTAATAATCCTCCTATAACTTTATAATCTTCATCAAAAATCCATCTACTAATTTCGTCGCAAACACCTGAAAAATTTTCATTTTCTATACAATCAATAATTTGACTATATAAAAAAGATTTCCATCCTACTGAATGAATAAAAGAAATTAAAGCTTGTTTCATATATGAATCTAGTCCTAAATTTAATTTAGATAATTCTGTATTTATTATTTCTATTTCAGTAAATAAATATTCTAAAGCTTTTTCTTTTGTACATTTTTGACCTTGTTTAACAGGTGCTCCATCTGGATAATATTGTGTTCCATAACCTATCGTGTATGGACTCTTTCCTGTAGACGGATCTGGATATGCTTTTTCATTAAATCCTTCATATTTTCTGATTAAATTAACAACTAATGATAAATCAGACATAAAAAATCATACTTAATACCTTTAATATACACACTATTTAAATAAATAAGGTTTTAATCCCTATTGAAAAGTTTAGAAAAACTGCCAAAAGTACTTTCAGTTTTCTTTTTCTTATAATCCCAATCATTATCATCATCAACACTTAAATCAAAATAACTACTTCCTTCTTTTTTATTTTCTTCTTCTTCCTCATTATCATCTTCATCATCTTTCATAAATTCACTAATTTGAGTAAAGGAAGCAAATGGGTCATTTAAATCCATATCCATAAATGCACTTAAACCTTCATTCTCTCCAGCTGCTGTTAATAGTTTTTGATCTTCCATATTTAAATCTGGAAAAAAGTCTCCATAAAAATCTTCTTCAGTTCCTTGGAATCCTGCATTTTGAAAAGTTTTAAATAAAGCTGTTTTACCTTCTAATTTTTCTGGTTTATAATCTGATTCTCGTTCTATATAAAGAACACCTAGTTCTTTTTGAGTTGGTCTTTTACGTTTTTCATTTAAATATTTTATATTTTCTCTAATTTGTTGTGCAGAACCTGTTCTCATAACTTCCATAATCATTTCTTTAAGATCGTCATATGTACCATTCCAATCTTCTGCACTATCTATCTCTCCTCTACCTTCCATTTCATTTAATACTTCTTGCCAACTCTCTGGTACATTTGGATCAACTCCTTCTAATGCATCATCTGCAAATTCTGAAGGTGTAATAAATTGTCCAAAAATTGTTCCTTGTTCTAAAGCTTCATCATCTAATTCAGGCAATATATTCTCATATACATGTTTTCTAATTGCACTTGGATTTAAATAATCTTCTGCTGCATCATAACCTTTACTTTGACCTACGATATCAAAATGCATTTTTGCAAAATTATTTTCACCTACTGATAAACCATTTACTCCTACTGTTTGATCATTAACATTTATTCCATATTTATATAATTGTTGTCTCCATGTTCCTAAAGCAGGTAAATTTGAATCTATTAATTCATCAGGAGTAGTTTTTGCTGCTTGTAAATCTTTTTGTATTCTTTCTGATTGTTTTATATAATCTGAAGTTTTTCCAATATTCTCTTCACCTGACGAAGGATTTAAATAAAATTTAGCATCAAAATGTCTATCTGCTTGACCATTATCAATTTCTTCTTTTCTTATAGCTTGCCAGTCGTCTGCTTTTAATTTTGCATGTAAATTTAACGCACTTAACATATCCATTGTTTGAAATGGATTTTTTTCTGAATCTCTAACGTCTAAATATTCAACAAATTCATTCATTGATTTTGATTGATCAAATCTTTTTGTTAAATATTCATCGATAAAAGCTCTTCCAAATTCAGCGTCTATTTCATAACTTTCCCTTTCATCTTCTGCTGTTGCAGGATCGTCTTCTCCTTTATAAAAAGTACCTCCTGCTTCATATTTAGTCTTTAATTCTTCGTCATACCATTTTTGCCAATTATGAGTAACATTATTTCTTACACCTGTAATATTTTCCATTGATTGTTCTAATGAATCTCGTGTAGTTTCTCCTCCCATCCAATTTAAATATCCTCCTTTGTTTAAATCACCTAATAAAGAATTACTTAAACTTTTATTTATATCCATAATTTCTCCATATCCTGCAAAGTTTTTTATTGTTCCTAAAAAACTTTCTTTTTCTTTTGCTTCTTTTATTTCTGAAATTGTTTCTTTTAATACGTTTTGAGTTAAATCTCCAAATTTTTGTATATCTACTCTGGCTTTATCACCTGCTGCTTCCATAACAGCATCTTCTAATTCACTAATACCAATATCATATTGAGGATTATTTATATTATGTAAAAAAGAAATACTTTTATCTTCATCTCTTTCAGATAATCTAAATAAAGCAACAAATTGATCTCTATCTTTTTCATTTAAATTCCATTGGTCACCTAACTCTTTCCAATAATCATCACCTTCGTCTGAACTAGCTCTATCATATTCTTCTGCTATATAAGGAATATTTAAAATTTTATTTATAAAAGCCTCATTATTATAAGTACCCTCTTCATCTGTAGTAAGTCCTAATTGTCTATCACGTGCAGCTTGTACATCAGCATCTGTAGTGATTTCTTCATATCCTGTTGCTGCTGTTGGATCTGTTGGAGCATAAGCTCTTAAACCTAAATCTTTACCTTGATTTGACCAATGCTGTAATGCAAAAGTATTAGCGTTATTATATCTTTCTGTTATATCAATATCATCATTTGCTACTGCATCATTCCACGTATTTTGAGCAGCTGAAGATTGTCCTAAATAATATGCTCCATCAAACGTAGAACCAGTAGGTCCAGGTATAGGATGAGCTAAATTACTATCCCATTTTCGTAATTTTTCTGTTCGATAAAAACTTTTAAATTGGTCATTAGCACCTATTGCTAATCCATTTATTTGTGCATTGGTAAAACCAGCATTTTGTAAAATTGGTTTGGCTTCATCTGTAATTTTATTTCTTTGTTCTAAAAAATCACTTCCTTGTGTTCTGTTAGATATTCCTTTAATTTTGTTATAAGCTTGATTTTTTGCTGCGTTTTTATTATTTAAATCTATATTTGTCTCATTAATTCTATTTGTTATAACATTCCATTTTTGATTATATTCATTATCTATAGCAACTTTTTGATTTTCTGATTTTTGTGCATTCCAATCTGTTGCCATAGAATTTTCATTTCCCCAATAGCTATGACCATAACTCTGATCAAAATAATCATTATCAAAAGGATTACTATCTCCTGTAGCTTCAGATACTAAGCTTCTTATCTGTCTTCCAGCGGTATAAGACTCAGGGTTTTTACCAAGTGTTATCCATCCCCATCTATCGCCATCCCTTGGTATATGATTACTTGGTGAGAACGTGCCTTCTTGATGCCATTCTCCACGGCCTTCTAATTGTGCGTTGTTATACTCATTGTACCCTGTATCGTAGGATTGTTTCCATTTAATCCAAAACTCTTTTTCTTTTAGATTTGTAGGTTTAATTTCTAAAAGAGAAGAATTAGCTATTGTGGCATGATCTTCTTTTTCATTTATAGTATTCCACCTTTTATTATTTGTATCATAAGATAATCCAAAATGACCAAGACTGTCTACATTTCCTTTATGAGTAGATTCTGCATTCTTCCAGTTTTGATATGCTGTTTCTCTAGTTGTTCTATAATCACCAACAGGATCAGCTGGTGTGCCTCCGCCTCCGCCTCCGCCTCCAAACCATCCCATTTATTTAATCTCCTATTTGTGATTTAAAACTTGCTCGAAGTTTCAATGATACTTCTTCCATTTTAGCTTCTCCTTGTGTTAATAAAGCTATTAATGGAATTATTTCATTAATACCTTCTTTATAAAAATGTGCATACATTTGTTCTAATTTATTACCATTTAACCATTTATTAGAAGCAATCCATTGATTATATAAAACTAAATGTTGACCAAATAATAAATCATGATTCTCTTTAAAAAATTTATTAGAAGGTAATGAAATAAATAATATTTTATAAGTATTTGTAATATCATCTTTAGTTACGGGATAATCTTCGTCATATACATCATCCCAAATTCTTAAAGCACTACATAATAAATAAATATATTCTTTAGCTGATTCATTATTACCACAACATTCATTAATTATTTCATCTCTTTTTACGTTGTCTCTTAAACGTTCTTCTGTTGTTGACATAGTTAATTAATAATTATTTTAAATATAGCTTTTATTAAGTATCTGACATCCATACTTTTATTTTTTTCAATCTTTCATTTGTAAAAAAATCTTGTTTAAGATACCAATCTTCCATACAAGAACTAGCTTTGTTTGAATTACAACTTCTACAAGCTGGTAAAAGATTATATCTATAACCAGAACCTGAACTAAACCTTGGAATAATATGATCTAAAGAAGTAGCTGGTGCAGAACAATATCCACATTTATGTTCCCATGCTTCATAAATAGATTCTCTATATCGTTTTTTCGCTAATTTCGGAGTAAGTTCAACAAGTAAAGCAAGAGGTTCATTCTCACAGTTGAACATACTTATATATGCAGTTAATTAATTTTAATTTCACCTAAATCACACAGATAAAATATAGACATAAAAATATTGTTAAGCCTATTGACAAATTGTTAAGTTTCAATAGCGTTAACATTAGTTGTTCTTCTTAACACATGAAAAAAGCAAATGGATGGGTTATTACCCGTCGGGCTTATGAAGCTCTGGGCATTGATAAAGAAACATTATTCAAATATAGAGATGATGGAACTCTAAAGCTTGGTCCACATTATGCTGCTTTTCCTGAAACACGTTCTCGTAGAAGCTTCCGATGGAATATCAATAACATTAAAAAAGCATTAGCTAGTCAAGAAAAACTTGCTATAGCTGGATAATAAAAAACCCCAGTAGTGCAATACTGAGGTTTATTCAACCATCGGACTAGCAATCCAAACAAATCTTACCAGATCATTGGGATAATTTGTCCAGTTGTAATATATGCTCCTAATAAAGCAACAATACCAATCATTGCTAAACGCCCATTAAGTCGTTCGGCTTCTACAATATATCCTTTATAAGTCTCATCTATATACGGTTTTGTTTCTTTTGCAAAAATGTTTTGCTTGCCGTATTCAGTAATTACGTGAGAATCCATTTAAAAAATACCAGGAATAATTTGTCCAGTTGTTGCGTATGCACCGAAAGCCGCAACGATACCAATCATCGCTGCCCAACCGTTAAACTTTTCTGCTTCAGGAGTCATGAGAATAATAATTCGCTTCTTTATATATTACATTAAGTTTTGTTAAGTACTAGGTAGTTATCCCTACTCAGAAAAAAGCAATAAAAAAACCCTTGTAATAGCAAGGGCTTTAATAAAAGTTTTAATTTAAAAACTTAGAAAGAATACTTAGCTCCTATTTTTGTTCCATAGTTATTATCTGCATCTTCAATAGAGATACCAGAAAACTCACCATAAACACCAAGTTTTTCAGATACATTAAAAGTACCTCCAATCTTGCCAGATATACTTGAATTTGTACCATCTACATCAGCTACTGCTGTAAAAGCAGGACCACCTTGAATGTAGTAATCAACTTTACTAATAGAACCTTCATAACCAACATGTAGATCTATAGTTCTACCTGTGTAGTCAGAACCTGTGTATCCATCGTTTGATTCAGCATTTATATAAACACCAGCAAAAGCAGAAGGAACCGCAAGAGCACTTGCAGCAGCTACACTAAGAAATGATTTAATCATTTTAATTAATTACTTGTTAAATTTGAATCTAGCATTAAATCCATAGATATAAATACTTAATGAGACAGTTTCTTAATCATCATCCTTATCATTATCAATAATAAATTTAATAATTAATACTAATAAAAATCCTGTTAAATATGACCATGCAAAAACATAAGCAAACTCACTCATTGTCCTATGAGACTAGGAATTATATTTACATCTAATCCAAGGAAAGGAGGTATTTTACCAAGAACTCGGAATAAACCGTCAACAAACGCAGCTAAACAAAAGAAACCAAGAATTGCACTAATGACTGTTGCAGTCTTGTTATGTTTATCTATTGCAATTTCAATTGATTTATCAATCATTTTCCTAACATCTTCTTTGTTCATTTTTCTACCTTTTTATCTGTATTATATTTAAACTTTTATAAAAAGTATTTTTAATTGGACAGAAAATTACCTGCATCTTTTTTTTCTAATGGCTCATTAAAATGAGCATCGCCAAATGTAACTGTACTTAAATGATGTTTTCCCATTGTTTTACCTGTGTAGTCTTTAGCTACACAATCTGGTTTTACATTATTTAACCAGTGTTGTACTGAAAAGAAAATTCCACCTTCTTTCCCAAATGTACCTCCATGTCTATCTTTTGGTTTTACACGAATAGTATTTCCTCTTGTTTTGCAAATATTATTTTTATTCTCTGTTATATCTTCTTTTTCATGGACTAATTTTCCACTATGAGTAAAAAATATTTCACCTCCTCCGTAAACTTCAAAACTATCTACATTTGGATGTGTGTGTTCAGGAATAATTACATCTGGTGGAACAATAAACATTTGAGTTTGAAATTGACCTTCTCTATGCATTAATACAGATGTAACATCTTCAATTTTCCAAATTGGGTTTTTAAAAGGTATAAATCCAATTAAACCAACTCTATTTAAAATCCATTCTAAATAGATACTAAGTTTATCTTTCATATAAAATTAAAATATTTAATATAAATATTATAGACATAAAAAAAAGCCTCCCATTAAGAAAGGCTTATCAAATTATGTAGGATATTTAACCTACAGCTGGAGCAATTAATGCTACAGATGTTGATTCAGCACTAGCTAAATCAAGTGGGAAGTTGTGAGCATTACGCTCATGCATTACTTCCATACCAAGATTTGCTCTATTAAGAACATCTCCCCATGTTGGTACCACTTTACCTGAACTATCAACTACAGATTGGTTAAAGTTGAAACCATTCAAGTTGAAGGCCATGGTGCATATACCCATTGAGGTAAGCCAGATGCAAATAACAGGCCAAGAAGCAAGAAAGAAATGTAAACTACGAGAGTTGTTAAAGGAGGCGTATTGGAAGATAAGACGTCCGAAGTAGCCATGGGCTGCGACGATGTTATAGGTCTCTTCTTCTTGTCC
>VMHT01074655.1_pt1 | contig 12088 bp, 13 predicted proteins | sample 4693611 | NCBI WGS metagenome assembly VMHT01 (sample SAMN12280063, study PRJNA550983) | marine metagenome | isolation source: seawater sampled from same location over 5 years 0.02-0.2 micron viral filtrate | place: USA: collected off the coast of southern California halfway between the port... ...
TCAGGAGAAGCTTTTTTAACAAAACCAAATGAAACAACTTTTATGATACAAAATATCATAAAAAAAATAACTAAAATTAAACCAAAGTTATCAACTACAGGCGGAACTTCAGATTTGCGATTTATAAAATCTATTTCACCTGGCTTAGAATTTGGTTTAGTTGGAAAAACTATGCACAAAGTTGATGAAGCCGTATCGCTAAAAGATTTGAAAAATCTTACTAAAATTTATCAAAATATTTTACAAAGTTATTTCGAGTGAAAACTGGATTAATAACTTCTGACACATTCCAAAATCACGACACAGGACCAGGACATCCTGAACAAATAGCAAGAGTCTTGGTAATAAATGAAAATTTTAAGAAATTAAATAACCCAAATATTTTGTGGAAAAGACCATCAAAAATTTCAGATGAAATTATTAAAAAAACTCATGATGCAAGATATGTTGATTTGGTAAAAAACTCTTTTCCTTCTAAGGGTTTTTCTTCACTTGATGGTGATACTATTATTTCGCCAGGTAGTAAGGAGGCTACATTCGATGCAGCAGGTTCAATTATTGCAGCTATTGATGGTATTCAGAATAAAGAATTTAAAAATGCTTTTGCAAGTGTTCGTCCACCAGGCCATCACTGTAATCGAAACAAGGCAGCTGGTTTTTGTATTTTAAATAATGTTGCAATTGGAGCTAAATATTTATTAAACAAGTATAAATATAAAAAAATCGCTATTATTGATTTTGACGTTCATCATGGTAACGGAACACAGGATATATTTTATGAAAATGAAAATGTTCTATTTATATCAACTCATCAATATCCTTATTACCCAGGATCAGGCTCTGAAAAGGAAAAAGGGAAATTTAATAATATTTACAATATACCTTTGCCTGCTGGAACAAATTCCGAAGAATATCTAAATGCTTTTGAATTTGCATTAAAAAGATTAAAAGAATTTAAGCCTGAATTTGTTCTTATTAGTGCAGGTTTTGACTCTCATGTCAAAGATCCACTAGCTCAATTCAAGCTTGAAACTGAAGATTTTTATATTATTACAAAGAGAATATTAGAAACCTCAAAGAATTTTTGTAATGGTAAAGTAGTTTCAATTCTTGAAGGTGGATATGATTTACAAGCACTTCAAGATAGTACAAAAAGACATGTTGATGCATTAATAGAATTCAATTAATAAATATCTTATTCATCATAAATAAAATCTATGAAATTATATAAAATCAAAAAATCTAAAATTGATAATAAAGGTCGAGGCCTTTATGCTACTAAAGATATTAAAGATGGAACAAAAATCATCGATTATAGAGGAAAAATTATTACAAACAAACAGGTTGATGAGTCTGATAAATACGACAATGGTAAACCAATATATTTATTTACTTTAAATAAAAAATTCACATTAGATGGTGATTTTTCATGGAATATTGCAGGTTTAATTAATCATAGTTGTAATCCAAACTCTCAATACGATGGCAAAGGTCTAAAAATATGGATCACAGCAATAAAAGATATTAAAAAAGGTGAGGAATTTACTTGTGATTATGGGTTTGGTTTTGATAAAGATTATAAGCAGTTTCCTTGTAAATGTGGTTCAAAAAATTGTTGTGGATATATAGTAAGGGAAGAATCTAGATGGCGAATAAGTAAAAAATTTGCAATGAGCAATAAGAAAAAATTAATAAATAACTCTCGCTAAATAAAGTCCTTCAGGGGGTGCCGGGGGTGCGCATAAAGTTCTTTTTTTTGACTGTAAAGCAACATCAAATTTTTTTAATGACCATTTTTTTTCACCAAGATATTTCAAACAACCCACCATTGAGCGCACTTGTTGTTGTAAAAAAGATTGAGATCTAAATTCTATTTCAATTTTATTTTTTAAAGATTTGAGTTTTACTAATTTTATAGTTTTTATTGGACTTTTTGCTCTACAACTTGAAGCTCTGAAGGTAGAAAAATCCTTAGTTCCAATTAGTTTTTTTGCACCCTTTTTCATCAAATTTAAATCAAGTTCTTTAATAACATGCCAGCCTCTATTCTTCTCTAAAACCGGTAAACTCAAACGATTAAAAATAACATATCTATATATTCTCATTTTAGCAGAATACCTTGCATGAAAGTTCATATTTTTTTTTTTACTTTCAATACTGCAACACCATCTTTGAATAGAAAATGGTTTATTGATTTCAAAAACTTATCTATTTGATTAATTTTATTTGTACAATCAAAATGAGCAGATTGTTCAATTGCATGAACTCCTGTATCAGTTCTTCCTGATCCAAATAAAGATATTTTCTCTTTTAAAAGTTTAGATATTTTTTCCTCTAATAATCCTTGAATAGTCTTTCCTTTTTTTTGAATTTGCCAGCCTCTAAAATTAGTTCCAACATACTCAATAAGTATTTGATATCTAAACATTGGTTATTATTGATCCCTTTTTAATTTGAGATCCAAGCATAAACTCCCCAATTTGTTGAGGTTTTTTACCTTCTCTTTGAATTTCAATAATTTTGATAGATTGATTGTTGCCACAAATAATTTCTAACCTATCTGATATAACCTCGCCAACTTTACCTAAGCCATTTCCAATCTCAGCTTTAAGTATTTTATATCTAGCTCCGTTAAAATTAAAAAAAGCACCAGGTGTTGGAAATAGGCCATTGATTTTTCCTAAAATACTAAATGCATCATCATTCCAATTTATTTTTCCTTCAATCTTTTGTATTTTTTTTGCATAAGTTGCATTTTGATGATCTTGATCAATGAATTGAGCTTTGTCTTCAAGTATATTATCAACATTATCTAAAATTTTTTCTGCAGCTAAAAGTGATAATTTTTCTGAGATTTCTTTCGCATTATCGTTACGACCTATCTCAATCTTATAAGTATTGCTTACTGGTCCACTATCCAATTCTTCCTCAATTTTCATTATACTAATACCTGTTTCGGTATCTAAATTGATAATTGATCTTTGAATTGGCGCGGCACCTCGCCATTTGGGAAGTATAGAGCCATGAATATTAACAAATCCTTTTTTAGATAAATCTAAAAATTTTTTTGGAATTAATTGGCCATACGCAACTACTATTGCCAAGTCAGCATTTAAATTTTTTAAAAATTGAAATTCTTCTTCATTATCCTCCAATTTTTCTGGACATCTAAAATCTAAATTGAGTGTTTCTGAAATACTTTGGATAGGAGATTTATTTATTTTTTGGCCTCTTTGTGATCTTTGTGGTGGTTGTGTATAAACAACTGATATAGGGTAACCGTTTTGATACAAAGACTTTAAAATTGGCACAGCAAACATAGGCGTGCCCATAAAAATAATTTTTTTAGGCATTGATCAAACAACTATCCTTGTTGATTTATTTTTTGATAGTTTTTTGATAATCATAGATTTTTTTAATTTTGATAAATAGTCAATAAATAGGATTCCCTCTAAATGATCCATTTCATGTTGAATGCATGTTGCTAATAACCCTTCTGCACTGAGAAATTTTTTTTCTCCATAATAATCTAAATATTCAATGTCACATTTTTTTGGACGATCTATTTCAGCAAATTGATTTGGAACTGACAAACATCCTTCTTCGTAAGTAGATTTATTTTTATCCTTATTTTTAATTATAGGATTCACAAAATATCTTGGTTCTTTTTTATTTTCATCCTTGCTTATATCCATAACAATTATTCTTTTTGGAACACCTATTTGTATCGCTGCCAAACCTATTCCATTAGCTGCATACATTGTTTCAAGCATATCATCCATTAATTTTTGTTCTTCAATTCCCACTTTTTTAACTGGTTTTGAAATTTCTCTTAGTAATTGATTTGGCTCGGTTATTATTGTTTTCACAGTCATAATAATTATTTTAATATAATTTCTAAACTTTTAAAGGGAGAACTTTAAACAAAATTTTATTTCTTAGAAAATCAATATTAAGCTGATTTAAAGCACTAATTATAAAATAAATAGTATCTTCATCAATTCTTGGTAATTTGTCCTGACCAATAACTTCCACAATTCTTAAAAGGGCAGTTCCTTGTTCATTGTTATTAATCATAATTTGAATATCTGTTGGTATTGTAGATGTATCAGGGCTATATAAATCTTCGTATTTTTTTGAAATTTTAATACCATCATATTTTAATGACTCTAAAAATATTTGGTCTTTTTTAGAAAAAAAATATTTTTTATTTTTCTTAATTTTTTTTAAATAATTATCCACATCTTTCTCAATTTTTGATTTAGGATAATCGCCGTTAAAATAATTTAAAAGTTTAGATTGGTGTAAAATATCATTGTTATACTTTATATTATTTTCTTTTTTTTGCTCAATTTCTATATTTGTGTAATAAAAACTTGTTAAATTATCTGGAATTTCTGTCGGTTCAATTTTTTCTAGAAACTTTTTAAGTTCTAAGTCAAAAGCATGTTCTATATTTTCCTTTTTAAACAAACCTTTTAACGTTTTGAGAAATTTTAATCTTTCTATCATTTCAGACTCAATTAGTATTCTTTGATAAATTAGAGCTCTAGCTTCTATATTTGATAACGATTTATATGACTGTTCAGCATTCAAAAGTTGATTAATATTGAATTGAAATCTTTTATAAATTTCAAATAAATCTTTTTCAGGATAATTCTTATTATGAGTAGCTTTTTCTAAAGTAGAAATTTTGTCTAATTCGGAAATTTTAATTTGATTTAAAGAATTTATCAAATTTGATGATGATAAATATTTCCATATTATTTTGTCCGTTTTATCATTAGGTTCAAAAATAAATTTATCATTTGTCTGATGAGCTAGATAAAAATCTAATATAGATTTTTCTGAAATTTCACTGTTTGCTTTATCTTTATATCCCAATAAATAGTTAATTTTATCTTCAAAATATTTGTCTTTAAATCCTGTCTCTTTCTTTAAATCAAAAACTAGTTGTGCCTCATCTTTTTTGCCTAAATTAATTAGACAATAAATGTTAAATTTTGAAAGATATTTATTTTTAATAGGTTTTAAATTTTTAGAAAATATCTCACATGACTTATTTATGTTACCGGTTGATAAGTATTCATCAACTAGAAATTTTGTTAATGATGGATGTTCATTAATTATTTGATTTTTAATTAAATATTCCTCTATTAGTTCTAGATCAGAGTTTTGAATTAACCAATCAGATTTAAACTTTAAAAATTCTTTCTCAGAGATATTTTTAGATGGAGGATGTGCATTTGTTAACAAAGCAATCTTCATGATTTCTGTAGCATCATCTGAAAGATTAACTTTACTTAATCTTTTTAAAATATTTTTTATTTGATCACCATCTGAGTTTGACCACATATCAATATTTAAATCAAAATCATCTGGATCATATAAACCAAATATATTTATTCTACTTACTTTCAGATTTTCATCTAATTTAATTGTGTCAGATTTTTTTTTTGATTGCATTTTGTAAATATCAGATTCTGTTTCTAATTCTATTTGATTGTTATTTTCGATTTCAAACTCTTGAGATTTCAATGAATCTTCAGTTTCTTTTTTTTCTATGTTCCAAATATCTACTGGCTGTTCTTCACCATAAGAAATTGTGGTGAAAAAAAAAATTAATGTAAGTGAAATAAAAAGTTTATTTAACAGTTTTAAAATTCTCATTTGGAATGATTTTTTCTATATCTTTTTTTGGTGCAGGAAAATCTACCTTGCTAAGTAAAAATACAGTCACAAGAGCTACAATCAAAACAAACACGAACTTGATTGTTAAACGAATAAAATTTGTTCTGGAACTTGTTTTTTTTACAAATTGCATATAGTTTTAATTAATTTCAAATTAAGACATATTTGTGTTTTTTCAATAAAGAAACTTATGAAATCAAAAGAAAATCTTGTGTTTTTAGGAATGATGGGATCAGGGAAGAGCTCCATTGGTTCCATTGTTGCAAAAAAATTAAAAATTGAATTTATCGATGTTGATAGAGTTATTGAAAATGAGTTAGGATTATCAATTAAAGATATATTCAAAAATAAAGGTGAAGTCTTTTTTAGAAAAATTGAGGAAAAAACTACTTTAAAAAAATTAAAATTAAATAATGTTGTTGTTTCACTTGGTGGAGGAGCCTTTTTAAATAAAAAGATAAAAAAGGAAATACTAGAAAATCATTTATCTTTCTGGTTGAATTGGGATCACAAAACATTATTAAGACGAATTAAAAATAGCCAAAAAAGACCCTTAGCTTTTGAGTCAAGTGAAAATGACTTAATTGATTTGATAAAAAAAAGATCTAAGGCTTATTCAAAAGCTTTATATGAGATACGATGTGATAATCTATCAAAAAATGAAGTTGTAAAAAAAATTTTAGAAATTTATGAAACCAATTAAATTACAAATAAAAACTAAATCTCAAGAGTATCCAATCATTATTGGAAATAATCTTGTATCAAACTTTATAAAGATAACAAATAATTGTTCTTTAAAATTTGACAAGTGCCTTCTCGTTATTGATAAAAATGTTTCAAAAAAAATTTTAAAAAAAATAATAAAATCATTAAATAATAAAAAAATTTTTATTCACTTGTTTAAAGCTACTGAAATAAATAAAAATCAAAAAAGTGTAAACAAAATCTTAAATATTTTATTAAAAAAAAACTTTAATCGAGAGGACTGCTTGATTTCAATTGGTGGAGGTATAACTGGAGATGTTACAGGTTTTGCCGCAAGTTTATTTAAGAGAGGTTTAAAATTTATAAATATCCCAACGACACTTTTATCACAAGTCGATTCTTCGATTGGTGGTAAAACCGGTATTAATACAAAATATGGAAAAAATTTAATAGGAAGTTTTTATCAACCAAATTTAGTAATTTCAGACATTCAATTTTTAAAAACTTTACCGAAAAGAGAATTAATTTGTGGATATGGAGAAATTTTAAAACATTCTTTAATAGCAAACAAAAATTTGTTTAAGTTCTTAGATAAAAACAACCAAAAAATTTTAAACCTTAGGTCTCCATTTATTGAAAAAACAATTTATGAAAGTTGTAAAATTAAAAAGAATGTTGTTGAAAAAGATGAAAAAGAGAAAGGACTGAGAAAAACTTTAAATTTTGGTCACACCTTTGCTCATGCTTATGAAGCTACGCTTAATTATTCAAAAAATTTAAATCATGGAGAGGCTGTTATTTTAGGAATGAAATCGGCATTAAATTTTAGTTATAAGATTAAACTTCTTAATAAAAAAGATTATCAATTAATTATTAATCACATACATAATGCTGGCTTACCATTTAATATAAGTAAATATTTTAAAATTAATAATTTAAATAAAATTTTAACTTTTATGGTTAAAGATAAAAAGAATAATTCAGATAAAATTAATTTAGTTTTATTAAAAAGAATTGGTTATGCTATGATTGACAAAAAGTATAGTTCAAAAAACTTATATTTTTTCTTAAAAAAAGAACTACTTAATTAAAATTTGGATAGAGTGAATAAAATCTTTTAATTCTTTATCAAGAATTTTATAAATTTTTTTATTACTGTCTATTCTATCCATTTGTTTAAGTTCATTAGATTTTATAGATATTTTTAAATGATATTTTCCTTTTTGGTTGCCTGCATGATTTTTGTGAAGAAATGATTTATCTTCAATATCAATATTTTGAATATTAATTTCGTCTTGAAGTCTTTTTTTTACAATTGCAATTAATTCATTTATATCCATAAATATTAATTATTATATATCATGAAAAATATTTGTGACTGGAATAATTGTAATGAAATCGGCAGTTATAAAGCGCCAGTTGAAAAAGATAATAGTAAAAAATTCAGAATGCTTTGTTTGGAACATGTTAAAGAATTTAATAAAAATTGGAATTACTTTGCAGGCATGAATGATAGTCAAGTTATAGATTTCTTAAAATCAGATATGATCTGGCATAAACCAACTCAAAGTTTTAGTTCTTCTGATAATTTTTTTAAAGTTTTGTGGAGTAACACTCTAAAAGATGAAATGGACATAGACAAACATAAGAGTGATTACAATCATATGCGTCAATTTAAATTCGACCATAAAGATATAAAAGCTTTTGGAATTTTGGGTATTTCAGTGGGTTTAGACTGGGTAAAAATTAAGCAAAAATTCAAAATACTTGTCAAAAAGTTTCACCCTGATATGAATTCTGGTAATAAAAAATACGAGGAAAAACTTAAATTAATAACCTTGGCATATACACAATTAAAAAATACTTATAGAGAAAAAATTGATACCTAATTTAGATATACAACCAGATATTAAAGTTTCTTTAAAACAAACGTTCGGCTTTGACTCAGAAATGGAAGTTAGTGCTTTTTCTAAAAAAAGTGAATACGTTCCAGAAATAGATAAAAATTATAAATTTGATAGAGATACAACTCTTGCAATTATCTCAGGATTTGCATTTAATAAAAGAGTACTAGTCCAGGGCTATCATGGAACAGGTAAATCTACTCACATCGAACAAATTGCAGCAAGACTAAATTGGCCATGTATTAGAGTCAATCTTGACAGTCACGTAAGTCGTATAGATTTAATTGGAAAAGACGCAATAGTTCTTAAAGATGGAAAACAAGTAACTCAATTCAACGAAGGAATTTTGCCCTGGTCTATTCAAAACCCTGTTGCTTTAGTTTTTGATGAATATGATGCTGGTAGACCTGATGTAATGTTTGTAATCCAAAGAGTTCTCGAGGCAGAAGGGAATTTTACACTGCTGGATAAAAACAAAGTTATTAAACAAAATAAATTTTTTAGATTGTTTGCAACTTCTAATACTGTCGGTTTAGGTGATACAACAGGATTATATCACGGAACTCAACAAATTAATCAAGGTCAGATGGACAGGTGGAATATCGTGACGACATTAAATTATCTTAGTCTCGAAAAAGAAATGGAAATAATATTAGCTAAAAATAAAAATCTTAATAATCAAAAAGGTAAAGAAAAAATTTCAAACATGATTAAAGTAGCTTCTTTAACTAGAAAAGGTTTCATTGCTGGTGACATATCAACTGTCATGAGCCCTAGAACTGTTTTACATTGGGCAGAAAATACAGAGATATTTAAAGACACTGGCTATGCATTCAGAGTTACATTTTTAAATAAATGTGATGATATTGAAAAAAATACGATTGCTGAATATTATCAGAGATGTTTTGGTGAAGATTTACCTGAGTCACTAGTCAATATTCAAATCTAAATGAACTACAAAAATGCAAATTTAAAAGAAAAACTTAAGCAAGCTCTTACCTCTACTGCAAGAGTAATATCAGATGATTTCAGTGTACGAGATAATTCAAAATCAAGTAATAGTTCTAAAAAATTTGAAACTTTTGATTTAGAAATTCTTAACTCAAAAAATGACTTTATCAAAGCTAGAGCTGAGTCAGATTCTATTGCACTTAAAAAAAAGTTTTCTGATACCAAAATATATAAAGAAAATTCACCAATCAATTCTTCTTGTAAATCTCTTTACGCAATTGCAGAAAAAATAAGATATGAGACTTTGGGTGGAACTATGTTAAAAGGAATAAAAAAAAATTTTGAGGATAATTATAATCAAATCATCACTTTAAAAAGAAAAGATCAAATCAAAACTAAGGATGACATTCCTGTATCAGAAGCATTTGAGCTATATATGCTCAAAAAATTTCATGGTATTAAATTAAATTCACTAACTTCTAAAATGTTAGATTTTTGGGAAAAAGATTTTGATAAAGCATTCGATGATCATATCGAATATTTAAAAGAGAACATTGAATCTCAAGGAAAATATAGTGCGAAATTTTCTGAAATTTTAAAAAAAATGGACATCTTTCAAAATGAAGTCGAAGAACAAGCTAAGGAAGAAAATCAAGACCAAGGTCAAAATAACCCATCTAATGATGATCAAGATAGCAATTCTGAAGATCAAAAAGACCAAAATAAAGAGGAAGAGTCTCAAGTTAATTTGGACTCAGAATATGAAATAGATGAATATAAATTGGAAGATCAATTAATTGACACTGACTCCGATCAACAACCTAGTGAACAAATAATTTCAAAAAAAAATATTAATGGAAATGAAATTGATTACAAAATTTTTTCCAATCAATATGATGAAGTTACTAAAGCAGAAAATTTAGAAAACTCTGATGAGGCTTTAAAATTAAGAAAAACATTAGATCAGCAATTAGTTGGTTTCCAAGATGTAATTACAAAACTTGCTAATAAACTTCAAAGACAATTATTAGCAAAACAAAATCGAGCCTGGAATTTTGATTTAGAAGACGGTCTATTAGATAGTTCAAAATTACCAAGAATTATAATGGATCCATATAACTCTTTATCTTTTAAGAAAGAGAAAGATTTAGATTTTAAAGATACAATTGTTACTCTTTTAATCGATAATTCTGGTTCTATGAGAGGCAGACCTATAACTATAGCAGCAATTTGTGCTGATATTCTTTCAAGGACACTAGAGCGTTGTTCAGTAAAAGTAGAAATTTTGGGCTTTACAACTAAAAATTGGAAAGGTGGCCAAAGTAGAGAAGCTTGGAATAGAAAAGGTAAACCTAAGAATCCAGGTAGGTTAAATGATTTAAGACATATAATTTATAAAAGTGCTGACAGCCAATGGAGACAAGCTAAAAATAACTTAGGTCTTATGTTAAAAGAAGGTCTTCTAAAAGAGAATATTGATGGGGAAGCGATATCGTGGGCATTTAATAGAATTAAAAAAAGAAAAGAAGAAAGAAAAATCTTAATGGTAATTTCTGATGGAGCTCCTGTTGATGACTCAACATTATCTGTTAATTCTGGAGATTTCTTAGAAAAACATCTAAAAAAAATGGTCAGGCTCATTGAGGAAAAAACTGAAATAGAAATCTTAGCAATTGGAATAGGTCACGATGTTTCGAGATACTATAATCGTGCGATTAAAATTACTGATGTAAATGAATTAGGGGATGTAATGATTTCTCAATTAAGTACATTATTTGATAAAAAAAATAAATTACATTAAATTTTAAAAAAATCTTTATTTTTCCATTTTATATTTACTTCTGCACCACTTCGAGTTTTAGAATTTTTAAAATTTAAAATTGCAAAATTTTTTTCAAGTAATGTTTTTCCTATGAATATTCCCAAACCTAGACCAGATTTAAGTTTATTTTTTTGATTAAAAGTTTTTAAATAAGGTTCTCCAATTTTTGATAAAATATCATTTGGATATCCATGTCCATCATCTTCAATAATAATCTCCGTATAATCATGATTACTTTTTAATGTGACTAATATTCTATTTGAACAGTATTTATTGGCATTGCCAATAAAATTTCTTAAACCGTATACAATTTCAATAGATTTTGAAATTTTTTTTGAATTCGAGTCATTATCAAAATTAAAAAAAAATTGATTATTACTAGTTTCCTTAAAAGAAGAAATAATTTCTTTCAAAATATCTCTCATACTTAGATCTTCATCTATAAATTCATCTTCTTCATTAGGGTTCAAAGATAATTTTTTTAATATTTGATTACATCTTTCTACTTGGCTATGTAATAGTTGTATATCTTGATAAACTTCTTTTTGATCTTTTAATTGTTTGAGAAGCTCTTGTGAAATTACTTTTATAGTCGATAATGGAGTTCCAAGCGAATGAGCCGCTGCTGCTGCTTGTCCCCCTAAAGATAACATTTCATGCTCTTTGGCCATTACTTCTTCCATTTTGTTAAGTGCTTCTTTTCTTAGTCTAGATTCTGATCCAAAAATTATCGCAAAATAATTGAAAAAAATTAAAGCTATAATTAGGGCAATAGGAATCGAATAATAATAGTAATTACTAACATGAAAATGATCATTTAAAGGACGTGGTAATGGATTTGAGTAAAAAGTTAAAAAAATTATTGTTATTAAGGTTAAAATCACAAGAGATATATTTGTTCTTAAGCCAAGGTTAGAAGATGCAAAAACACTTGGAATAAGCAAAAATATTACGAATGGATTTTTTATTCCCCCTGTCAAATATATTAGAATACCTAATTGTAAAATATCTATAA
>VMHT01054687.1_pt1 | contig 12086 bp, 24 predicted proteins | sample 4693611 | NCBI WGS metagenome assembly VMHT01 (sample SAMN12280063, study PRJNA550983) | marine metagenome | isolation source: seawater sampled from same location over 5 years 0.02-0.2 micron viral filtrate | place: USA: collected off the coast of southern California halfway between the port... ...
CTTTATTGTCTTTTTTTATTGCCTGCTTTTCCAACGGTTTAGTTTGGTTCTTTCCTAGTCCGATAGGCTTAACAGCCGGCAGGAGTTGTGATACAATGGGAATACTCTCTAGGGTGGAATGGTTGACTGCCTGCTATTTATCATGTATTAGACACTTTAAGACAATCGCTCACAAACGCAGCCACAAGCCCTCAGATACTGAACTCGTTGGTATCACTAGCCTTTAGAATAATAAACAAACTGTCAGGGCAGACAAAACAGCAGCTTACAAGATGTGCAACTTTTGCAGTGATTAGTGCAGTTTATGCAACAAGACTTTGCAACAAGCAAACTAGCACCCTAAAACCTAACCTTCTTAGTGTCTATCTCTTCTATATAATCTTCTACTGAACCTGTATAGCTTTGAGCTTGTTCTAATAGGTCGTAGACGGATAAGGTTTCATCTTTTTTATTAGGTGCCGCATGGATCTGACCTGTGAATATTCTGTGAACCGTAGAGTTGGTAACCTTCATTGCCCAGAAGCGTTTAGAGAATGCTTTTGCTACTTGCCTTGTGCTTAGCTTGCCTTGTTGCTCTTTGATCCATTTTATATGAGCTTCGTTTAATTTGTGGGTCTTTTGTTTTCTTTTTTTGGCTCGCCTTTGGTTGGCGGCTCGTTTGGTCTGGTCAACGCAAGGTCTACAACGAGGGCGTAAGCCGTCGCCTGTCTTTGTGTGCTTGTAGTAGTTGTCTACAGGTAGCGTCTCTTTACAGAGTGTACAGGTCTTGACGTGCTCGCCGCCCTCGTCGTAGAATGCTCTCCCCACAATCTAATAATCCTTTTCATCCATACGCTCAATAAGGTCTAATAGCCAATCAAAAAACTTATATAAGATCCGATTGAGAACCATGCCGCCGGCAAAGGCTACGACAATGGTTGCTATTAGGTTTAGGGCGTAAGTCATGATGGGAGTATCAGTTGGTGGTGTTGATATCTAACAGTTCAATAGAAAAGTTGATAGTCTTGCCAGCCAAAGGGTGATTGACATCGAAGGTGACTTCCTTATCGGTTGCCTCCATTACGGTTGCCATAACGGGTTGCCCATTGGGAGCCATCAGCGGAACGGTTTCACCCGTATCCAAGTTGAGGTCATCAGGGAAAACGCTTCGCTCAATGCTCGTTGTGCGCTCGGGATCACGAGCACCATAAGCATCATCCTCGGTGAGGGTGATATCAGTAGTATCTCCCGCCGTCATGCCATCGATGGCAGCTTCAAATCCCTTGAGCAACGTTCCCTCTCCAAGGGTGAAGGTCAAAGGCTCCCGTTCGTAAGAGCTATCAAACTCTGTGCCATCCTCAAGGGTTCCCCGGTAGTGAACCGATACGGTATCACCAGTCTTAGCTGTAGTAGTGTTATCCATTATTTTCTTCTCCTAAGTAAAAGTCCCTACAGACTTGTTCAAATTTATTAATTGCGTCCCACATCAATGCATCCAGGTCATCTACTTCGTCTTCTTCATTCTCCTCGTCATAATACTTGAACACTTCGGACGATTCTAGGTTGAGAAGGCGTTTATTTTGGAGGGGTTCTCCATCCATAAATGCATTACCTTCTACCCAGCACTCATCTCTTGCGATAGTAGACATAGTGATCAAGCGGTTTTGAAAATAAGGGCAATCGCGAGATGCAACGCGAGCCCATTCGGTTGGTGGTTCCCATTTTGTTTCTATGGTCATAAGCATTGTACGATTTTCTTCCTCGTACTCATAATCTTCTAACTCCATCCAACCAATGTCACCCCAAGATCCATCGTTAGGAACAAGCTGTTCCATAAGATCATCAGATCCAATAGCGGCTGACGAGGTGTCATAGTCAAAAGAAAAGTCTTTGGCGTCTTCCGGTGAGATTCCATAGACCGTGATAAAACTTCGTGTTGGCTTCATTGTTATTCCTTGCCGAGAGTGAGCTTAACAAGCTCTGCCGCAGTAGTCTTAATGGTGCGAAGACCTTTGCGAGCACGAGTACCAGCAGCTTTGTTTCCAGAAGCGTTCTTCTGAACATCCTCTTCTAGGCTTTCAATCAAAACCTTAAGCTCGCTCCACTTATTCAATACGCTATTATTAGTCATGTGTTTCTCCTTTTTCTATTTTAGACGTATTCACTGCCCGCATCATAGGGCACTTTATATTCTGGTAAATGATAGTCAAATGTTTCTAAAAACTTTTCCCTCGTGTAGGCTATAACTTCCCTCTGGGGATTACAACTAACACATGTGATTGTCTTGTCGGTCACCTCTGAGATCTCTAACATCAGCCCAGGGAGCCAATTAGATTTCCACACTCTTCCAACCTCTAAGTTATCCATTTACTACTCCCTCTCCATCAGTGAGAGTATGTAGCCTCTCAATTGATTTTTCTACATATTCTTCATTAAACTCACACCCCTTGAAGCTTCGGTCAGTATTGTGGCAGGCAATCATTGTAGAGCCAGCACCACTAAAAATATCAAGCACAACGTCTCCGGGATTGGTGTGAGCCTTGATGATTCTTTCCATAAGAGAAATAGGCTTCTGCGTGGAGTGCCATCCTGCATACTCTTTGCTAGTGGTGTGGTTGTTCTTCGTCCACACATCAGTAGGTACCTTTCCTAGGGGATGGTTAGAGGCTTCAGTTCTAATATTCTTTTTCATCTTGTAGGGTATTCTAACATCATCTGAGTTGAACGTAAACTCTTCGCCCTTAGAATACATTAGAATATCTTCATGTTTCCGTGGGAACTTCTTCTTAGTCCGTCCGCCCCAATCATAAGCCCAAATGATCCAGTTTTGATATTCAGCCTGTGGCATATTATTGAGCACGTTGAGCTTATAGCGCAGAAAAGTGTCCTCCTTAGTGGTGCCCCAGACGTAAAAACAAGTGTTGGGCTTCATGACCCGGAAGCACTCTCTCGTCCACTCCTCGCACCATGCTAAGTAGTATCCTTCAGATGCCCACTGGTTGTCCCAATCATCTTTTACAATTTCAAAGTAGGGAGGATCCACTACAACGAGATCAATAGACTCACTGGGAAGGTTTTTAATATACTCTAAGCAGTCAGCGTGCTTCAATTCAATCGTCATCTTTTCTCACAATCAGTTCAACATCGGTGGTGTCGGTATCCATCTCAATCCACACTCTAGCCCCGCAACTTAGTGGCTTGTGTGGGCTGTAAATGACCCTACCTAATTCTACACCATCTTTTGTTTTGATTATAGCCTCGTGGGCGTAGTTATTTTCTTTATATGTTTTTACTGTCAAAACTGGCTCGTCTGTTCCGTGCTTTGTGTTGCGCTTGATGACGTGCTGGTTGACATGGATTATTTTTTTCACTGTTTCTTCCGCAATCGTTTGGCAACGTTGGAAGTAAAAGCCGATGCATTGAAGCTGCTTTGTAGGCGCTCGGGAGTAAGCAAGTCCATCACGTCATCTAATTTAACTTTTGGCATCTCTACCTTAGCCGTTTCAATGTATGTACGCATAGCTTCTAGTCCAGTTTCCCAAACCACTCCCTTGTTTACTACCTCAGTAATGTTCACAACCTTCTTATCCACTCCTTTGATCATTTTGACCACCTTGTCGTCGCGAGTGATGACCGAGCAGCGATAATCGTGGTAAGCACTATCGTAGTTATAAAAGGTGCACCAACCTAGGATGGGATCTCTCCCTATTCTCAGCAGCGGCTCAGAAGATCCATAATTTCCAGGTCTAATGGGCAACGGGCGCATCTTCCCACGAGATGTGTGAGGGTTGCTTCCGATCAAGTTTCGTGGGCTCGTGTTGGCACTCGGAGAGGAAGCCGTGTTTAATCCCCCTGGATTTGCGGTTGAGGTGCTGGCTGTCGTTCCGCCGCCATACATCATCTCCTTAATCATTTTAAGCATCTCGCGCTGCAAAGCGATATCATCACTTTCGTCTTCGTTCCCCTTCTCTAGGAGATCCGCCTTCACTTCTTCGGAAAGCGACTGAGCAACATGGTCTGCCAAAGCTTTCCAGTTGAGGGCGTCTCGGTTAGCTGCTTTGTCACATAGCCAAAGCCGATCACCTTGGGGGATCACACTCGGGATTGAAGTGAGGTCTACAGCGATAAGATATCGCCTAACCAGATCCTCGTCAAGAGCCCCAAAACCACAAGCTCGGACCTCCGGGATGTAGCTCCTTTTATCTCCTATCCCCTGGCGATTCCTGTTGTATACTTCTTTCCCACGAATAACAACCAAGCCACCATGTGTCACAGTGTTGGTTAGGGGATTCTTTTTCTTTTCTTCTTGGTTCGGAAGGACAGCAACACTTACCATAGCCCCAGCATAAGGACCAACCTGAATAGGGAAGTCTTTGAACCTCTCTACTGCCGAATGTGACAAGACATCTCTCAACATATTGCTGTTTACAGGGAGTTTGGCAGTCTGTTTTTTTGTGGTGGAACCTTTCTTGTAGATGTCTACAGCAATCTTGACTGGGTTACCATAGGCGTCCATGTAGGGTTCGGCGTATCGTCCACGAAGTGACTTTGTAAAGCCGTTACCCGTATGAGCCGTATTACCTTCCAGAAAACAACCATGAAGTTGGTTATAAGTTTTTTGTCCAGGTCGTCCGACAAGAACGCACTCAGTCCCGCCATCATCTACACCGAGGCACCCAAAGGCACTGAGATCTACAGTTTCTTGTACTGTTTGGAGTTCGTTGATGTTATCTCCGCTACCGTCAATGGCGTACCTAGTACCAAAGTCATCACCGGGTCGCTTAGAGAGATAGTGGATGATAGGATAATATGCAAAGACGGAATATTTACCGCCAACGCCAAAGTTGCTGTCCTCGCTGGTTCCGCTATTACCAAAAGCCAAAAGGTTTTTCTCTACGATAGCACGGTCCAAGTAAACACCGCCCGTGTTAACCACACACAGTTTGTCTGGGTCAAGAGCCCAACGGGTGACCAGCACCTCTGAAGGACCAGCATAATCCTCATGCGAGTCCAAATCGTAGCATTGTTGCGCATAGACAAGATTAGCTTCAATCCCGTTTTGCACTAGCTCACGAAGGGCGCACTCTTGAGGGTGTGCCATATCAATCAGCATTTTATATAGAGCTTGTGGATCGCCTGGTGGCTGGTTAATCGTAGTTGTACTTATCATAAGCACCTCACTTGTTATAAAAGTCTTTAGTTGACAGCTTCATCGGTACCAAGAGCAGCATAATCCAACAGGTCAAGCTGGAGGTCAGTGACTTCGGGCTCGGGTTCGGAGCTATCTTCTTTAGCTAGTGCAGCCAGTTCCCGTTGGAAAGGAACATTCGCTAGCGTTTGCGATAGGGTAGGAAACTCATCACCCGCATCAATGATGCAGTTTGTAACCGCATTCGCGAGCAGGTCGTAAATATCGTCCTGGTCCAAACGACCTTCCGCATTCATGTCATAAACAAACAGATCGTTGCATTCCACTGCCACTGCAAGCACTGCACCAATACTATCTAGGATAAATCGCTCTCCCTCGGTCAAACTTGCCATTACCATGTTACGCTCTACATCTACGTTGTTGTTGCTCATCTCTTCACTTTCTTTTTCTGTAATTGGAATATTCAAAACTTCTTTTGCTTTCTCGGTGATTAGCTCAGGCGAGAGCACCTGCTCTACCTCGGAGGCGGTCATCTTTGGGTACCAAGTACTCACAGACGGGTGGGCTGTAGCCAGGAATGGGTGCATCCCTGGGTGGATGTCATCAAAATCCATAAATCCGGCGTTGATTGCGGCTTGAAGATTCCCAAGGCACGACTGACGCTGACCGTCAAAGCGGTGCTGGTAGCCTTTCCCCCGAAGTCCTTGCTGCGTGGCAAAACGGATTTGCTGCAAAACATTTGTTTTAGTGTAGCGTTGGTCTTGCCAGCGGCGACGATCCGGGGAGCGTAACAAGTAAGCCCCACAGCGCAGGTTCATCTCATCTGCAACCTGCTGCAAAAATACATCTGCATACTGTTTTCCGATATATCCCTCCACACTGGGGTCCATCGCTCCGTTCCAGTCTCTGTACGGGGGCAGATCACCTAGTTTATAAAGCAGCCCAAACAAAACCTCGCGAGGTTGTGCAGACCACATGATGGAATTCTTTCCACCTTGGTAAATAGGAAGACTTGATTTTGCCATTCTTAACTCCATTCTTTTCTGTCAAATGAGTGGCTAAAAGCGTGGGACCATTTCCCAACAAGAGCAGTATCTCATGTTATTCGGAACTGTCAAGAAGTTTATTTAGTTTTTCTTCTACTTGCTTAAGACGCTGGTCAATAGCAACTTGCGTCTCCATAAAAAGAGAGTTGCGGCGGACAATAGCATCCATAGCTCCGTGGATTGCTTCAAATATTTCTTGTGTAAAATCAATAACCTCTGAATTGTTTTCAGGAGTCTGGTCGCTGTTCTCGTTCATTTCTTTCTCCTTAGTCTGTAGTGGCAGTGGTGAAGGCATCCGTAGTGTGCTTATCAAGCTTGATCGCTAACGGGACCTTGAAAGGGTTTTCAACTTCGGGTGCAAAAGTCGCAGAGTCAATCATTACATCAATGTAGTCTTCTCCAATGTAAAGTAACTCGCCAAGTACTTCACCAGGCTCAAAGCGATGTTCGCCATACTCTTTTAGATCACGGATATGTGTTCCGGTGCTGCGGAAGCTAGAAACCCAATCCTCTGGTGTCTTGTGATACTTGCGGTACCTAAAGTTGCCAGCACATCGGACAGAAAGTGAAGGTGTCCCCCGCTTAGCAATCCTTGTACTAACACCGCCATGATGATAGCGGAGCAGCAGAGCATTCTTCTTCATCGTTAACTTATCACCGATATTCATATCAGTCACCCTCACAATGGATCTCGGCAGGGTCGCAGCCAGGGTTGATCCAGCCGCCATTTAGATCAGGCTCGGTGATCACATAAGAGCGAACACGATAGTAGTCGTGATGGTCCCCAGCAGCCAATAAGTCCTCGTCAGTTTCTACTTTATAAACAAATTTACAGATGTTAACGGCTTCTCTGGCTCCCTTGCGGATACCATTGCCAACTTCTTTTTCGTTTTTGCTGTTGGACAGAAAGAGAGCAATCTTGCAGTAGCGATTGAACTTGTCCATCTCTTTATTTACAGCACTCACCCTATCGCAACAGTTCTGAACCTGTGCTGGTGTCTCCTTGTAGAATTTCATGGAGCACCCTGTAGCATACATAAGCATTACTAAAATAGCTGACGCAACGCCCAGCATCGTAATAATATCGAGTAGATTAAACTTTTTCATTTTCTTTTCCTTTTGATGCCAGCTTCATTTAGCAGCATCTCCATAACGGGATCTTCGGTTGTTTTAATAGTATTCTTTTTGCACTTTTGCCGAGTATATTTCATCTTCGGCACCCAGTCCATATAATACATTACGGAGCGTAATACCTTCGGGTCTTGTCTCCGCAAAAGTTGCACGATTTGGTGTGCACGGCGGCGGACCTGCCCGTTGCTTAGGTTAGTCTTTACTCCGTAAGCAGGGGCTGCTAACCACCCGGCTAAAAGCAATGAAATCATTGTTTTTTCTCCTCCTCAAGTCCGCGGCGTAATAGATTAGCTACGGAATTTTCAGCAGGAATCCGCCTCAAAGAACTGCCACAGATAGGACAATTCAGTGACCGGACAAGGTTATCATCAAAATAAAAAGTAAACCCACAATCCCCAACCATGTTGTTGTTTTGTGGACCTAGGCTAGAACACTGCCAATTGTGACGAGCGGCGCTCATATTTTCATTCCTCCTGTTACTTGTAAATAATTGCGAATATGATAATTGTAAACAAGCCACATATAATATAATCTATAATATCGTTAGTCTTCATAACTTAATTAGATATTTGTCAGCTAGAATCGCTCTGCATTTATATTTTTGCTTTTCTATTTGAATATGATAGTCCGTAGCCTGAGCCAGGAGATTCTTTTCCACCCCTACAATCAGCCCCATCTTCCCTTCCAATAACACGTTAGAGTTATCAAAGGTCCTCAGAGCACAGGCTGAAAGATCACCCGCACTTTTAGGATTCCAACACAGGGTCATGTTCATAGGGGTGGAAATGATCTGCACTAGATCTCCAGGCAGGAGCGGACTAATCTTCATCAACCACAAACTCAGGATTTTCCCCGGTTTGATTATGAATCATATTAGCAAAATGATACAGTTGTGATCCCATTTCGGCTGCCAGGCTTGCAGTGTCTGCCATGACTTCGGGATCCAAAACAAAATCCGTGGTCTGTTGTGAAGCGGCATCAGCCACTTCTACCAGCAGACGCTTAAAGTTTTCCTCTACATCTGCATATGCCATAGGAAGTTCCAGAGCATCTTTAGCAGCTTGGGGGATTATCTCTTCATAGATAAGTTGATAGTTCAAGGTGGGATTATTCATTGTCTTCTCCTAGGTTGTTAGCCATTTCTTCAAGATATGTTTTGTGAGCAGTAATGACCGTTGGATCATCTACTCGCACTTTAGGGGCAAAATATTTATATAATTCGTCGTTTGATTGGAGCATGGTGGTGGAGCATGGCACGCCAATACCTGCACTAGAAATATTTACGACTCCATAACCACGGTGAGGATCAGCCATCTTGTTGATAGCCTTGAGGTTGTGGTCGGGGTCCCAATCACCCTCCACGAAAAGATGCGTCTGTGCAATCCAATCCCGAAGAATTTGTTTTTTCTCGGGCTCATCATGATGCAGTTCTATTTCCATATAGTTGATACCACTTAGGTCTTTGCCTGTGAGGAACTCATACTCGGCTCCCTCGCAGTCAACCTTCAAGTAATCTATTCTTCCTGGGATGGGGCTAGCCTTAATCATATCCTCCAGCGATATCGTCAGAACAGGTTCGCCATCTCCACTGTCGTTATCGGGAGAAGAGTATGCGTCACCAGATTTACCAACGTGATCGGAGTACTGGCTCTGCTTCATGTACACAGTCTCGCCAGTCGTAGCGCCGGCTGCGAGGTTGCGACACTGTACACGAGATGGGGTCTCAACTCTTTGATGGACATTTTTTACTAGCCGCTCATAAGTTTGGCGGCATGGTTCGTAGGACATAACGTTAGTACCCACACGAGCAGCCAGGACACTAAATGCTCCGACGTTAGCTCCCACATCTACGAATACCATCGGCTGGGGGAGTCCTCCGAAAAATGGAATCCTCACTCCTTGCAGCATGACATTAGACGCCAAATGTGTATCGCCTTCGCGAGGTTCGGCAGTGCCTATGGCAAAGTTCGCCATTCCCGATACAGGCCATTGATACGCAACAGCACACTCTCGGAGGCGCTTGCCCCACCACTCTTCGTTTTCTTCTTCTGCATCATCAAACTTAAGCATTAATGCTCCTTCTAAATTAGTATACGATAAAATTTATATAATGTTTAGGGTCAATAACCTACGTAAGGTGAAATCTCATCCGGCAACACCCACCACAAACGATTGCTGAGAAACTGCACCTGATAATGATCACGATAGCCTAGCTCTAAGTCAGGTCCCTTGAGTATCACCCCAACGGTTCCCTTCCTCACGCTGTGGTTGTCCGTACTCCCCATGCCATCGGCTTGATTGCTAGAGTAGAGATCTTTCTCTGCCTCTACCAAAGCTCCCGGATAATAGCAGGACGACTCACTCATCTTAATCGGCATATTTTTTTAGCACTTCATAAAGGCGTTGAGGTGTAAGATCGGGATAGTGGTAGAGGTTGTCTACTGCGCCAGCCAATCGTAAAGCGTAGGCAATCCACTCGGAACAGTACCAACGCCCTACCCGTTTGACAAAAAACGGTGTGAACTTTGAAAGGATCATGCCAGGCCAGTCATAACTATCGCCCTTGGTATCTTCATAGAAGTTCTCAATGGTTTCCAGTTGTGTTTGCGTAATCGGCACACAGATAAGATCATAATCTTCAGCTTTTTCCTGCTCATTAAAATTAATTTTTCTTATGCCTGCGGTGGAGAACGGTTGGATACTTATGGACTGCCCATCGGGCATGATCAGTTCTGCGTGCGAGTAGTTACTTTGGGTGGTATGCCGGACCACTTGGTTGTGCCACTTCCCTGCCCCCTTGTAGAAGGCTACACAGATTTGAAGTGGTTCTGCCGGCTTTACCCCATAGTACTATAACTATTCACCAGTTTCTAAAACTTCCAAGATTCTTGATAAAGAAGTTTGGTCAGGTGTGGACTTTTGCAAATTATGGATCTTGACGGCTGCTCGGAAGGAGCGGGGATCCAGCTTGCTCTTCATCTCCGTGAACAATTCTGTTCGGTCTTGCCGGAGAATTGTCATCTCATTCTCAATGGTTGTGAGCTTATTGACAAATTCCTTGACGGTGGATTTGAACTCGTTGTTGATATTGGTCATTTTGACTGCCTTTCTGTGGGCGTTTGTAAAAAAATTTGGCGAAGGCTTCGCCTCGCCTTTGGCTGCTGAGAATTACTTATGAGGTGCCTTCGGTTTCGGGTCCGAAGACCTCGTGCGCCAGTTCGGTAGACGCCCGGTCTAGCTCACTGCTAGCCTTTTCCAGGACCTGCTCCAACAAGTGGAGGGTCACCTCTGCTTTGCAGCCGGGCTCAAACTCATGTGCGAATTCTTTTGCGCGAGTGACCCAACCGATTGTGTCCTCGAGGCGACCGCTCGCTTCCGTGAACGAGGTGAATGTTTTATCTAGTAGTCTTCCCGGTCGTGTAGCCATTTCAAGCCTCCATCTTTCTCAATGTATTATAAGGGACAATCTCTTCTACGTCAAATAAAATTTTGACGAAACCTTTTCCTAGCGGAGTGGGCACTTGAGTTACTAGTCCTAGTCTTTGAGGTGCGTCACCTGCGGCGAGAGGAAGTAGCTCTTTTACAAGGTCGCCAACTTTTAATTCATCCATGTTATAGTACTCCGTATGCGATAATGAAACCAGCTAAAAAGAAAAGAGGATGAAGCATAATATGAAGCTTCATCCGTTGGTGGTAAAAACCCATGGCAATCATCAATTGCGCCGTAAGCTTAGCAACAACAGCAGGATCTTCTTCTAAGAATGTATTTCTCCACTCAGCCATATTGAGAGGTATTAGATCATCGTTCTCTTTAGTCATTGTTTTTCTTTTTCTTGTTTTTTAGCCATGCCGGGTTAGAAACCTTTGCTTTGCCTTTTACAATCTTTAGGTGTTTTGCCACCTGCGGAATGTCAAAGTAAGTCAGGGTAAAACATCCGTCAAACTCTCCCACGGCGGCGTCTTCACAATTCATTTGGCGAAGCTTCTTACATAAAAAAGTGAATTGATTTTTGGTTTCTCGCTCAACATATAAACCAACTTTGCCGTCCTCAAACCGACAGAAGAAATGATCACCTTTCCATTTTCCTATAGCCCGAGCGATTGGCAAACCGTCTGTGTTCTCTCTCAGGCGCAACCGGTTGTTGCGGCAGAATCTCTTAAAGGTTTGTAGGTGTTTGCGTTCGGTCGTTACATTCATAAAGGTCTCCTAACAGACTACATTTATTTCATATCTATTGTATACTATTATATTATATTGTAAACTAAATTCTATCGTGTGTACATATCAGCGATGTCAGCAGCCCAAGCTTCAGGTTTCACTAGGACGGGATATCCCATACCTTTTATCATACCCACAACCACGTCCACAACCTGGCTACTAACCGCATCTTGGCTAGGGTTTACATCTGCATGAATTGTAGGTGTACGTCCTACGATATCGGTTATGGCACGGGCTACCTCTAAAGAGATAAAGGTTTCATGGAAAAGACGGTCGCGAATAGTTGGGAAAACTTGTATCTTTGCTTTCTGGTACGCAACGACTGCGCCTTTCCCCTGTTCTCTAAAACAAATTGTCGTGATCAGAGTAGTGTATAGTTTATTGGGCTTAGTATCAGTACCAACATGAAGAGTAAATTGAGGGGTAGCATATTTTTTAATATGTTCGCGAATATCATCAATGCTATCTCCGCTTAGTGTGCGCCACGGATGATTATCTAGTATGCTCACTTTTTCCTCAACACTGATTTAGCAGCCATGGTAGCGGCAAGTACTCCCAGGAA
>VMHT01075583.1_pt1 | contig 12086 bp, 23 predicted proteins | sample 4693611 | NCBI WGS metagenome assembly VMHT01 (sample SAMN12280063, study PRJNA550983) | marine metagenome | isolation source: seawater sampled from same location over 5 years 0.02-0.2 micron viral filtrate | place: USA: collected off the coast of southern California halfway between the port... ...
AAATCAGGCCACCTTGTCTGCTGACCGAGAAATCGGATCGCAGCATCGAGGGTCCACTCGCAGCCCCCCTCCTGGAGGGCCAGCCCCCTCCCATGCATAATTATTAGGAGTCCCCTACTCATTCCCACCCACATGATGATATTCACCTTCGCCCTGATGCTTACTCTCTTACTGGTCACTCTTCTAGTCATAGTAAGGTTCAGTTTAGAGATTTACCGCCTAAAGCGCGGTTCAGAGAGGATCATGCACAACAGGTGTTACACAGACGGACAAGAGATACACCAGACCCACGGCAATATGGAGCCACACATATGACAGAAACGATATTACAGGAAGCAGACCGCCTAGTAGACGGAGACCGCCAATGGGCGTATGACCACCCCTATGACAACTGCCTACGGATAGGCAAGATGTGGGGCTTGATACTGGACATAGCCCCAATCCCACCGGAGAAGGTAGCGTTGATGATGTGCGGATTGAAGTTAGTGAGGGAGATGCATCGTCACAAGAGGGATAACCTGGTGGACCTTGCAGGGTATGCAAAGGTGACGGACATGGTCCATAAGGCGAAGTTGGTAAGAGAGAGGCCGTTGACGTTGGATAAGGAGGTTCCGTTGCACCTATGATGGATTTACTGAAGACGATACTGTTTTTATCCTTAATGGTTTTAATACTGGTAAGTATATTATACCACAGGGAGATGAATAAGCCGAAGGAGACTAAGAAGGTGGAGTATAAGTTTATCAATACGAATTTTTGAGGACTACTTGACTATTATAATCCGTATTGGTATAAAAGGGACGAAGGACTGTGAGCCACCCCAAGTGGCGAACAGTCAGTACTATACACTAACACTATATAGTGTAGAGAGGTGTACACGATTGTGTGTACAGGGAAAGGGATAAAATGAGGATATTAGCTGTAGCGTTGACGATGGTGTTTTACAGTTGTGGTCAACCGGCATATGGAGATAACAGGACATACAGTACGGAGGATATCCGTATGAAGTGGCATGGTTGTTATACTAGTGCATTAAAGACATCCGGCTTGCCGCCTGTTGCGGCAGCCGTCTGGTGTGATTGTGTAGTTGATAAGTTAAGGCGAGAGATTGACCCTGAAGATTATTTATTGCGAGAACTTCAAGGTGACCCTACGTTAAAGGAGGAGTTAGTGGGATATGTACTTGAGTGCAATCCTGTTGAATTAGGTGAACCTATTGACATGAAGGACTCGATATGATGTACGGCAAGAAGATGATGAAGAAGCCTGTTAAGAAGAAGAAGAAGAAGTGACCACGAAAAAAACCCCTGCGTGGCAGCGGAAGGAGGGCAAGTCCAAGAAGGGCGGCCTGAACGCTAAGGGCAGGGCTTCTTATAACAAGTCTACTGGTGGCAACTTGAAGCCACCGGCTCCGAAACCTAAAACCAAGTCCGCAGCCAAAAGGAAGAAATCCTTTTGTGCGCGGATGAAGGGTATGAAGAAAAAACTGACTAGTGCTAAGACGGCGCGTGATCCGAATAGTAGGATCAACAAGAGTCTGAGGGCATGGAATTGTAGATAATGAGTAAGAACGTACCGAACAACCCATCGTTGTGGTCTAAGGCTAAGGCTGAGGCGAAGCGTAAGTTCAAGGTATATCCGAGTGCTTATGCAAATGGGTATGCGGCAAAGCGTTATAAGGCGATGGGTGGAACCTGGCGAAAGAAAACCTCAACGAAGAAGAAGTAATGCCACATAGTAAATACAGCAAGAAGCAGAAGAAGTTGGCTGCAGTAGCCCCTCCGAGGAAGAAGATCACTGGTGCAGATCTGAAGAAGATGCGGAAGAAGTAGTTATGGAGTGTAGCAACCCTGAGTGTAGGTGTTTGGAGTGCAGTTGTGATCCATGTGAATGCACTGAGGAGTCTCCATGCGGCTGTGAAGAGCAGAGGCTTATCCGTTTAAGGGGTGGACAGATAACGAGTGTATGATGTAGAGGAGGGATCGTTATCAGATGATCCCAGTAATGTTAATAAGATGAGGAAGACTGCAACTCAGCTTCAGGCTTCGTTGCATCACGCAAAGGTTCGTTTAGAGCAGGAGTTACAGCATATAGAGATGTTGGTGACAAGGTTGAACGAACTGAGTGAAGACGTTTATCAGGAACGGACCCATGGCAAATAAGGGTGGATTAGATAAATGGTTTAAAGAGGGCTGGGTAGACATCAGCCGCAAGAAGAAAGGAGGTGGTCATCCTAAGTGCGGACGAAAGAAGGCGAGTACATCGAGTAAGGGTTATCCGAAGTGTGTGCCGTCTAGTAAAGCAGCGAGGATGTCAGACTCCCAGAAGAGGAGCGCGGTCAAACGTAAGAGATCTGTGGCTCAGGGAGTGGGAGGGCGGCCCACCAACGTAAAGACGATGGCTAAGAGAAATGGAAAGAGAGTCACAAAAACAAAGAGATCATAGACTAGCATATCAACGATCAACAGGAATACGGATGGATTCACCAATGCAGAGATGGGAGTTTCGTTTTGAGGCAGGCAAATCGGTATCGACATGTACGATACAAAATCCAATCTTGGACATATCAGACCTAGAGGATTTCATGGTACAGGTTGCGAATTGTGCAGGGTTTCCTTGGGTCAAAGCAGTAGACTTATATGAGGTTGAGGAACAGGCTGAAGCCACCGAAGGTGCTTCTGAGCCTGAAGAAAAGCACCGAATGTAGTTTGTGTAGTTTAACTGCAGACTATTTATTTCCCCATTACGAACAGGAAGGGTTTAGTACTTTTCCTGTTTGCCATTCTTGTGTCAATGAACTGGCTCTAACCAGGGTCAGGAACTTCGTAAATTAATTTAATCAGGGAGGTTGCATGGTGAAATTTATCATCTTGCCCCTTATCTTCACCTTTTCCGGTGCAGATAAAGCAAAAATAGAGGAGTTGACTGAAGATGTGCTTTGGATGAGTACAGCAGTTTATTTTGAGGCGAGGAGTGAGCCGACTGCTGGTCAGTTAGCAGTGGCTTCAGTAGTGAAGAACAGGGTAGAGAGTGGGCGTTTTCCGAATACAGTGGAGGAGGTGGTAACACAGGGCCGTAAGGGGAGGAATGGGCATCCTTTGCGGAACAAGTGTGCGTTCAGTTTTTACTGTGACGGAAAGCCTGAAGTGATCTCTGACCGCGCTTCCTGGAGGAAGGCGGTAGAGGTATCGATTCATGTACTTGAGGGTACGATAGACTATGCAGATGGAGCGGATCATTTTGAGTTAAAGAACAGGAAGCCTTACTGGCTGAGTAGTATGCGTAAGGTAGCAACCATCGATAAACACAATTTTTACGTTGCAGTCAGATAAATTAAGAGAGTTGGTTAATCGGATCTATTCTGATCCGATTGCCTACTTCAATGTTGGATTAAAGGTAGAGGAATTTGGGACCGGACTGATGGTCCCTTTTGAGTTGAACCCTGCTCAGAAGATTGTTCATGCAGTTGCAGAGAAGCAGTTGGAGGAGCAGGACATGGTAAGAATCATTGTATTAAAAGCCAGACGGCTTGGGATGAGTACATATGTTCAAGGACGTTATTTTGCGAAGGCGGCAACTAGAACGAATCGTAATGTTCAGATTGTCACACATTCTCGCAGTGCTACGAATTCGATGTTTAATATGGCGCGAAGATTTGAGGAGAACCTACCAACCGAAATCAAGCCTGCGGTCAAGTATTCAGGGAAGAACGAACTGGTCTGGTCAGAACTGGGATCGAGCTATAGCCTCGCCACAGTGGGTGGGAAGGAGGTCAGGGGTAGTAAGGTGGACCTCCTCCATTGTTCAGAGGTGGCATTCTGGGGTGAGAGTGGTAACGAGTACTTGCTTGGGGTACTTAACACAGTGGTACAGGGTTACCAGACGGAGGCTTTCTTGGAGTCTACAGCAAATGGAGTGGGCGGTATTTTCTACGAGAGGTGGAAGGATGCTGAGGAAAATCCGGCTTCAGGGTGGGCTGCGGTATTTATTCCATATTTTGTATTTTCGGAGTACCGACTTCCTTTTAAGGATGAGCGAGAGAAACAGACGTTTAAGGATAGCCTTGGTCAAGATCCTACTTATGGTGGCGAAGAGGAGAAGAAACTCTTGGGTCACTATGCTGAGTATGAGACTTTGGAAGAGACACTTAGATTCCAGATTGACTTAGAGACTCTGAAGTGGCGTAGACAGACAATTGATGTCCAGTGTAATGGGGATATAGAGTTATTCAGACAGGAGTATCCTTGTAATGCCTCGGAGGCGTTTCTTACTACTGGAAGAAGTGTATTTGATAAGAAGGCGTTACATGCAATGCAGTTGGATTCGGAGAGGCGAGTAAGGGAGACACCACCTTCTTTGTTTAACATTCCTGTTAAACAGAAGAAGGATACCGGAGTAAATCGGTACTATTTGGAACGCGCGGAAGATGAGGGTGAGTTGATTGTGTGGACCCCTCCGCAGACGGATAGGGAGTATCGTATAGGGTGTGACGTTTCAGAGGGCATCGAGATCGGAACAAGGGACACAGACTGGAGCGTTGCAGTGGTCTTGGATGCATTGACCTATGAGGAGCAGGCGATCTTGCGGACAAGGATAGACCCTGATCTGCTTGCATGGAAACTGGTAAGTCTGGGCCGTTGGTATAACCAGGCTTTGGTGGCTACGGAATCCAATAATCATGGCTTGGTGACTTTGAAGTTTCTGCAGGAGATCCACCAGTATCCGAATCTGTACTATGACAAGATTCTGGATGAACGGAGTAACCGCGCTACGAGGAAGCTTGGGTTCAAGACTACGTTAAAAACGAAGCCTGTGATTATAGATAATCTGCGTGAACTAGTGAGGGAGCGTGAAATTGGAGTCCACAGTAAGACTGTACTGGATGAAATGGCGAGTTTTGTGTTTCAAAGCAACGGCTCGATGAGCGCGGCAGTAGGGAGCCACGATGACTGCGTTATGAGTTTAGCGATTGCGGCATTTGCATCAAAACTGTATCCAGGTAGGACAGGATGGAAGGACCAGATGCATGTGGAATCTAAGAAGCGGTATTCGGTGTATCAGGCTCCTGGGGTTTGACTTGGGATTGTTTCCAAGTATAGAACATATCATAGGGTAAGACACCTTTCTGGGCGTTGCAGGACTTACAAGAGATGACAAGATTTTCTATTTCCTGTTTTGCTTCTCTGGTTTTGAGTTCAGAACTTGGAACCTTGTGGTCTATAACGAAGTCATCTAGAGATACACTGGTTTCGCAGTAGTGACATGGCACTGAGTCTGCCTCTAGCCCCATTGCCTTCATCCAGAGGGTAATGTATATCCTTCGGTTATATCCTCCTCGTTTATCCTGCCGCTTAGACCTTTGGTTCCAGCGATGTTTTTCGCGGCACTTCTGTGTGCAGAACTTCTGAGTACCCCACTGGTCAACGAATAACTTCTTGCACTTCTCGTTGGAACAAAATTTCTCAATTCTGACTACTGCTTTAGGCATCTTGCCTCCAATTTAGTCCTTAAAAGACTAAATATTAAGACTTTACGCCTTAAAAACAAGTTATTGCTTGCATAACTTTAGAAGATATTGCCTAATTCAGGCGATTCTCCTCGCTAACTGGGGTGGTTTTATTCCTTCTTTCGCCGCCCCAGTACGAAAAGAAAGTTATGGAAGACGAAAGAGATGAAGATGAAGAGGCATTCATCGTTGATATCAACCTTGGGCCTCAATTTGATGAAGTGGAAGCCCAGTTACAGCGGATTTCCTACTTCCTAGAGTCCATAAACAACAGCCTTATCAATTTTGTAGATGCACTCAAAAAGCACGAAAAAACGTGACTACAAAAAGGAATATGCGAGGGATCACGCCTCAAAGAAGGCTAAAACTGAACGTGCATCGAGAAACAAAGCCAGAAGATCCCTCACAAAGAGTGGGCGTGTCAAAAAAGGTGATGGGAAAGATGTCGATCATCGAGATGGGAATCCCAGAAACAACTCCAAGAAAAACTTGAGGGTCATTAGTAAATCCAAAAACAGGAGCAAGAAGTGACTATTGCAACCGGAAAAACCTTTTTACCTAAGAACCCTGCACCAGTAGCGGAGAAGCAGGAAGTAAAGAAACCAGCAAAGAAAGAGGCGAAGAGTGAAGTACCTAAAGAAGAAGCTTCCAAAGAGTAAGGTAGGAGAAATCCTAGACGAACTCGGTGGTGGTCCCAGAGGATTCTCTAGATCAGCAAAGATCAAAGAGGTACAGACCAAGCCGAAGAAGTCTTTGATGAAACAGAAGGTGAAGCCTAAAGACACTAAAGTCTTCGATATTCTCTGATGAATAAAAAACCCTCCAGCGCTTTATCCAAGATAAAGAAAAAGCTAACTCAAAGAGAGAAAGACCTCTTGAGGCTTGAAAAGCTCAGAAACAAAAAGAAAAAACCTAAAGACACTAAAGTCTTTGACATCATGAACTAATGACATGAGAGGGAAGAAAACAGAACTCAGAAAGGCTCCTCCTAAACAGACAAAGAGAGAAGCAAGTCAAACTAGAGATGCGTTTGGCAAGAAAAAAGGGGTAGGTGGAAGAACACCAATTCAACAGGCTTCTTTTTTAGAAAGAAAAATAAAACGCATGAAGGCAAATGGGGAAGGTAACACTCCTGAATTTAAAAAATTACAAAAACAGCAAAGAGAGATTGTGAAAACTTTTAATTTAAGCCCAACAGTGGGTGGAAGTTGGAAAACTAAATACGCGCGAAAGGGAACTTTCAATCGGAATAAATAATTAATGGCTGAAGAGCTAGAAGAAGTTTCTGAAGAAGTAGAAGACGAAGAGGTAGAAGTAGAGGTCCAGGTCACTGTTGCTGACATTGATGATGTTGGCAAAGCGATTCAGGAACTCTACGAGAACGCCAAGCAGTATCGTCAGCCCTACGAAGAAGTCTGGGATGAGGCTTACTCTGCCTACAGAGCAGAGTATCCATCCAGAATCCACAAAGCTACGGAACTTGCGAATGAGCGCGGTATCTTCGTCAACCTGACAAGGCGAAAAGTTAACTCCGCAAGAGTTAAACTTGGAGCATTGTTATTTGATGATGGACGAATACCTTTCTCCATCACTCCTTCTCGGAAGCCTCGGTTCTACCCACAAGATGTACCCAGAGACCTACCTCCAGCAGACCTAGAAGATATCCTTGCCCAGAGAGCATTGGGTATGGAGAACCGCATCAGGGATATCCTAGACAAGACTGGATTTCTCAATGCGATGCTGGACTCGATGTTTGACCTTTGTCTCTACGGAACAGGGTGTGTCAAGTCACCAGTACTGAAGAACCTCAACTTTCCTGTTTACAAGAATGCGATGGGATCAGACGGAATGTTTTCCGTTGAATCCCAGATAGAGAGTGAGTTAGTGCCAACGACTAGTTATGTAAGTCCTTGGAATTTATTTCCTTCGCCAGAATCAACCTCAGTGGAGGATGCGGAGTACATCATTCAGCGGAGCTATATGAGCCGCAATGATCTTCTGGATCTGTCTGAGGAAGACGGCTTCCTGCCAGAGGTTATTAATGAATGTCTGGAAAAAGGTGGAGACTATAACTCGGTTGGCACTGATTCCAGTCACCCAGTCAAAGATGATGAATATCATGGCGATGAGGTAAAGGAATTTGAGGTACTGGAGTTCTGGGGAAAGCTGAATGTTGATGATCTAAAGGGACACATCGATATGCCTGAGAATGCTCAAGGGTATATGGATGTATGCGTTTGGCTCATTGGCGAGAAGGTGATCAAGCTTGCAGCCAATCCTTTTGACGGAAAGAAGCCTTTCGCAGTCAGTAGGTGGCAACGTAGACCGGAAACCTTCTGGGGTGATGGGATCTACTATGCAATCAGAGATGTGCAAGCCCTGACGAACTTCGCCTACGCCATGATGGTAGAAGGCAAGACCCTGTCTGCGACTCCAATGACTGTAGTCAATCCTTCGGCCCTAGAGCCAGGAACGGATACAGAAACAATCTATCCTGGCAAACAGTTTAAGATTCGTGCAGGCAATGCGGTCACCGATGCGTTTTCCAGTGTGATCATTCCTGATGTCACCAATGGTCTGGGATCGATGATTCAGATGCTTGAGAGAGAAGCAGATCTAGATTCAGGTCAGACCGCAATCGGTTACGGAGACCAGAGTCCGAGTCAAACAAGGACTGCCACTGGAATGTCGATTCTGAACAGTAATGCGAATAAGCAGACTGCAGATGTGGTGCGGAGTATCAGCGACATGCTGACCTCATGCATATCCGGTATGTACCACTGGCTGATGGTAGATTCAGATGAGAACGGAATTAAGGGAGACTACGAATCTTTATCGACTGGGTGGACACAATATGTGGCTAAAGAAATTCACAACTCTCAGTTGCTGAACTTCCTCCAAGTGATCGGAAATCTTCCTCAGTTACAGAACTACATCAACTTTGAATCGTTTACTCAGCCATTAGTCCGCGCGTTTAATCTGGACCCAGAGAAAGTTCTCAAGACAGAAGAACAAGTCCAGATGGAACAACAGCAAGCCCAGCAACAGCAAGCCCAACAGGCTACTCAAGCAGAGGAATTAAAGCTCAAGGCATTGCAGACGGAACTTGGGTTGCGGTCTCAGTTTGAACGGAACAAGGCACTACTTGATGAGAAGAAAGCAACATCTGAGGACATAAGGCAGTCACAGATTGCGGAACGTCAAATCTTGATGAATAAAGGCCAAGTCCTTAATAACCCAATACCAGACTACTATTCATTCTCCGCTCTTCTAAATGAAGAGAAGGAGATGAAGGCAATTGAGCAACAGAAACAGCAACAGATGTTGCAACAGCAACAAGCTATGGCGGCTCAACAAGCACAACAACAAGCGATGCAGGCTGCACAGCAGTCAGCGATGAATCAACAACAGGTTGCAGGACTCCGCAGGCAGGCTTCGGAAATGGCTGAAGGGAGCAACGAAGAACTTGCTGGTGGACCCACTGGACGAAACTTAATTGATCAACAGAGAACTGATCCAGAGGCACGGTGATCCTCAAGCCGTTTATCGTCTTCTAAACGATAGAGGTTGGAAAACTCTAGAAGATGCCGTAAAGGAATTGATAAGACAAGAACAAGAGATCTTGTCGCAAAATTTAATTGTCGATGATAAATCGGCAGCAAAGCACAACCGGTTGGTTGGGCGAATAGAAGTCATGAAGGAACTACTAAGTTACCCTGAATTGGCTGTGAAATAACACTATCGGACCTATTGATTGAGCGAACAACCAAATGAGGTGAGTGAAGACCAAGTAACTGGCACTCCAGAACTTACCGATGATGAAATTTGGGAACAAGCTGGCAAAGCTACTGCAGAAGTTACACCTGACCCTGAGCCTGAACCTGAAAAGGTTGAGGAAGAGGATGAGCAGGAGACTATCGAGGTTGAAGAACCAGTTGCTGAAGAAGGGCCGTCTGACTCCGATTACGAGGTTGCGGAGGTAGAGGCTGAAGTTGAAGAAAAACCCAAGCACGATTACGAGAAGAGGTACAAAGATCTTGAACGTGAATTCCATAAGCGGAACGAAGAGTCCGCAAGGATGCGTGAAGAGTATCAGAAACTTCGACTTGAGCGGCTTGAGTTAGAAAACAAACTTAGCAAATCACCACCGGAACCGAAGAAAGCACCTGAGCCTGATCCTTTTGAGTTAACTTCAGAGGAACAGGAGGTAGCGAAAGAGTTTCCTGACATACTTTCCGTAGCGCGGAAACAAGCACTGCGAGAACTGTCAGCAAAAACCAAAGAGCTACCACTGGACAAACAGTCCGAAAGGATTGAAGAGCTTGAAAAGCGAATTCAAACCTACCAGGAGCAACAGAAACGTGATTTAGATCATTCATTCATGGTTCAGAACATTGGTTCTGATTACAGGGATATAGATCGATCTGAGGAGTTTTACGATTTTGTCATGTCCTCTCCAATGCGTGAGCGGATGATGACGGAAAGCAAAGATCCAAAGGATTATGTTGCTGTGATGTCTGACTTTCTCGGTACTCCTACTGGAAAGGCTAAATTTAGGCCGGACCCAGTGGAAGAACCACAGGAAACTAAGACTAGCAATGTAGTTAAACAGCAACGCAGAAAAGCTGCCAGTGGACTGGTCAAAAACAGTGCGCCAAGGCAGGAAAAACGAGTCGAAGATATGTCCCCAGATGAATTGTGGGACCACATTAAAGTATAAAGGAGGCCACTATGGCTATTAATGCAGGAACTGGAACACTAACCGGAAGCGCGTATGGTGATTTGTCTGCTCATGATGCTTACACCATACAGAAAAAAATGTTACCCATTGCCAAAAGATTGTTAACTTTTGGACGATTTGCTCAGAAGGAAGTTAAAGCCCAAGGTGAGGGTTTAGAAATCCGTCACAGAAGGTATGAAAGATTCCCAATTGTTGACACACCAGTCGCAGAGGGTATCACACCGGAATTTGATGTTTTACAGCAGACTACACTCAAGCACACTTTGGAGCAATTTGGATCTTTTGTTAATACAACTGATGTTCAAATGGCTGCAGCTTCTGACCCAATCGTTCAAATTATAACTGAACGTCAGGCGCAACAGTGTGGCGAAACTTTGGATTTCCTCAGTTACAAAACTTTTCGTGCAGGAACTCAGCGTGGTTTCTCAAACGGAAGTGCAAGAAATACACTTGAAAAAACCATTGGTGGAGAGGACGGAACACTGCCTGCCTCAGTAGCGGCAACTACTTCTACTTTGGATGCAGCCATTCGTACTTTAGAGCGCAACGATGCAATGAAAATGATGGACCAACTAAATGCCGATGATGGTGTTGGAACGTCCGCAATTCGTGCATCCTACATTGCTATTTGTCACCCTGATCTAAGGGTTGACCTTGAGCGCATTCCTGGCTTTGTTTCAGTAGAAAACTATGCTGATCAAAGTGATGTAATGGATGGTGAAATGGGATCGGCTAGAGGTATCCGATTCATTGGAACCACTCAGGCTCAGAGCTTTAAGGGAGCCGGTGCTTCATCTACTAATGTTGTAAATACCGGAGGTTCCGCTGATGTTTATCCTGTGATTATTATGGCTCAGGATTTTGGCGGTTGTGCAACTTTAGGTGGTAAAGATTCCATCAAAAGTAAAGTTGTCGCACCTAAGCCTGGACCAGGAGATCCCCTCGGTCAGCGCGGAACAGTGGCATGGGAAACTTTTTACTCCTGTGTCATTCTTCAGGATCTGTATTTGTACCGCATCGAGTGCTGTGCATCTGCAATCTAATTGACTTAAAAGTGGCTCCAATGGGGCCACTTTACTCTTTACATAAAACTTAAATTATATTTTGAAAGGTAATCATGGATTCTATCCAAGTTAGAGCTTCTAATATGCCCCAAACTTCAGGGCATACCATTGTTAATTTTGGTGATCTTATCTCAGGGGGATCACTCATTGCTTCTAAAACCTATGACATTGTTGTGCCTCGTGGGTGTATCGTAGATCAGGCAAATGTTTTGTTAAAGACCTCATTTAGTTCAGGCATGACTAGTTGTGGGTTGACGATTGGTGATGTTAATACTGCAAACGCAATCCTGGCTAATGTTGATTTAAAAGGTTCGGCGGCTGTTCATGTAAGTCCTATTGCGAACAGATTCCACACAGTAACCGCATCAACTGATGGGGATACTAATGAAAGTGTGTATGTTGTTCGATACACAATTACATCTGGTGGGTCTACTGCACCTTCAGCCGGACAAGTAGTGATTTGGTTTGATTATAGATTTGATCCAGATACTGCATATGTCAGCAAAACCTATGGTGAGACTTCTATAACAGAAGTTTAATTTAATTGAGGGGACATAACGTCCCCTCTTTAACCTTTTTTGGACATAACGTAAATGCCAGTTGCTGGCGGTTTAGTTAAGCAAGAACGTAAAGGCGGTCCTGTACTACAGGAAGCCAAACTATCCGGTGCTTATAAAGAAGCAGGACAAGGTGTTTATACCATCGTCAGAGATGGTTTGGAGATGGCAAAGGAAGCAGAACCAGCTTCGACTCCAACCGAAGGATGGTGAATAGT
>VMHT01211275.1_pt1 | contig 12085 bp, 9 predicted proteins | sample 4693611 | NCBI WGS metagenome assembly VMHT01 (sample SAMN12280063, study PRJNA550983) | marine metagenome | isolation source: seawater sampled from same location over 5 years 0.02-0.2 micron viral filtrate | place: USA: collected off the coast of southern California halfway between the port... ...
GTCACTGACGGCGTTACTGTTGATGGTACGTTGGACATTGAGGAAGTCGTTGAGAAAGTAGAACCTAGCAATTCTACAACTGGAACTATAAGTTTTGATTTTTTAGATCAAGCGATTATTAACTTCACTTCGGATCAAACGGCGAACCGTACAATTAACTTTCGTGGTAACTCAAGCACAGCGTTAAATTCTATGTTGTCTACAAACCAAAGTGTAACGTGTTCTATTGTCATGAAGCAAGGTTCAACGGCCTACTATCTGAATGCTTATCAAGTCGATGGTTCGACGGTCACGCCTAAATGGTCTGGTGGTGCTGCTCCAACAGAGGGTAACGCATCAAGCTTGGATGCCTATGCGTTCACGATTGTTAAAACAGCAGATGCTACATTCACAGTGTTAGCTTCTCAAACACAATTTGCGTAAGGAATAACATGGCTCCTTTACTTTCAACATTCGGCGCAGCTTCAGTTAGAAGTTTTGGTGGCATTGGTGCAGCTTCAGGTGGTGGAGGTGCAGGAAGTGCTATTTTAACTACCTTTTCTGACCCTGCCGCCTCTGGCACTCAAGCCATAGCTTTTTTCGATCATGCCTTTGATAGCAATACAGCTTATCTGGGTGGAAAAATTAGCTCATATACAGGTGGAGTTAGTGCCTACAATTCTATACTTCTAGGAAAAATTAATTTATCTAATGGCGCTCTTTCAGATGCTAATTACGATGACCAAAACGCTACTGGAGCTTGGTTTCCAAACACAACTGAAGTTCTTTTAGATGGAAACGCTTTTTATACTATAGGAACTAGAAGTGCTTATAAAGTAGGTTATTCAAAGTATGACAAAAGCTCTAGCCCATTTGGTTATACTATTACTCCCAAATTTGGTATTTCAACTTCTTTTTCTAATTCTGGTAAATTAGTAGATTCTGGTTCCTACATAATGCTAGGAGGACTGGACTTATTTCCAACTTCAAATTATTGCGCTGTACTAGCCAAAGTGAATGCAAATAGCACGAGTATATCTTGGGCTAGATACTATAATGTACAATACCAACAAAACGATAAAGTACAATCTTTGGCTGTAGACAGTTCTGATAATTCGTATTGTTGTCTTCAGACAAGAGCAAACACTAAGATAGGAGCATGGAAAGTTAATTCTTCCGGCACAACGCAATGGGGGAAACAGTTCGATCCAGACACTAATTTAATTCACTCAACTCCTTCTCCTGCGGCCGGAACCGTTTCAACGGTTGTTGACTCTAGTGGAAATTATTACAATTCTTTTAGGGTAAATTTAAACTCAAGTTTATCTTCTAACAATCGGCACGGAACCTACATCATCAAGTTAAACACTAATGGCGGTTTAGAGTGGGCAAAATTATTTTATTTAGCAGGCAATAAAATGTGGTATAATACAGGCATGGTAGAAGACTCAAGTGGTAATCTTCTTGTTTCAGGGTACACTTTTGATTATGGTGCAACACAAGGCTCCTATGCAGCATACGTAATGAGAGTCAATCCTAGCAGTGGCGCTTTAATATCGGCCAAAACTATTGGATCTACTTCATCTAGCCCCTCATCTCCAACTGCTAGATATTTTTACCCATATTCAGCTATAAGAGAACATTCAAGTGGTAATCTTCAAGCAGCCTTTGGTAATAATTTAGACGGCACTATTAGAAATAGTTTTTTTAACATGACTTCTGATTTTTTAGGAGATTTCGGGGATCTTTTAGCAGAAGATGTAACAAGTAGTCTCACTGTTACTACAGATAGTAATGCATCTCTTAGTAACCATGGTGGTGCAACTAGTTATAGTTATAGTGCTTCAAACGCGGGTGGAACAATACGCACATATACTTTAACGGATAATGTTAGTACATTTTAATCTAGGAAGGTAAACATGACTACTGGTATTACAAGTGAAAAGATAAATGAGTTTTATCAAGGAATGCTTGATAGTGTAAATGCTATTAACACTTTGGTTAAAGAAACTTGGGGGCCGGATAAACAAGACACGATAGATAGTCACATACTGCACTTAGTTACGATGTCAAACATGGATGTTTGGACAACTGAAGATATGACCCCTATAAATGAAGCTATAATTGCAGGTAGGAACGCGTAATTCCTCTGAAATAAAGTTACAAGACGGCGTATACACAGATATGAATTATTAAAGAGGGTAAAATGCCGCTAACTAAGCTCCAGTTTAAACCAGGTATTAACAAAGAAACCACTTCGTACTCTAATGAGGGTGGTTGGTTTGATGTGGACAAGGTTAGGTTTCGTTTTGGATACCCTGAAAAAATAGGTGGGTGGATTAAGGATTCTGGTAATTCTTTTCTTGGCACCGCTCGTGCTTTACATCCATGGGTTAGTTTGAATCTAGATGAGTTTTTAGGTGTAGGAACCGCGTTTAAGTATTACATAAATCAGGGTGGTGGGTATAACGACATCACTCCTGTTCGTGTAACAACTGCTGCGGGAGACGTTACTTTTAGCGCAACAAACGGTTCAAACGAAATACAAATAACGGATGCTAATCACGGCGCAGTAGAAAATGACTTTGTGACTTTTTCTGGTGCAGCAACATTAGGTGGTAATATTACCGCTGCTGTTTTAAACCAAGAGTATCAGGTAAACAGAATTGTAGACACTAACAATTACATTGTTCTCGCAAGAGAGGTTGCTACTGTAAATAGTATCACAGTTGATGGTGTTTATACTCCGACAACTGTGAATGCAAATTCTTCTGATACAGGTAACGGTGGTTCTTCCGTTGTAGGCGCGTATCAAATCAATGTGGGTCTAAATACCACGGTTCTCGGTAACGGTTGGGGTGCAGGTACTTGGGGAAGAAATTCTTGGGGATCCGCTGCTACAATTGTGGTATCAACAGACACTTTGCGTATTTGGTCTCACGATAATTTTGGGGAAGATCTTTTAATAAATGCACGAGATGGTGGTATTTACTATTGGGACGCAACAAATGGTGTAAGCACACGAGCGGTAGAGCTATCTGGACTGGCAAATGCAGATAGCACCCCGACTATTGCAAAACAGGTGCTTGTGTCTGATAGAGATCGTCACGTTCTTGCGTTTGGATGTGACAGTGAGGACAGCATCGGTACTCAAGACCCGTTGCTTATTCGGTTCTCGGATCAAGAATCTTTGACCGATTGGGCTGCAACATCCACCAACAATGCGGGAGCCATACGTCTTGGTTCTGGGTCAGAAATCATTACAGCCGTAGAAACTCGTCAAGAGGTCGTAGTGTTTACAGATGTTAGCCTGTATTCACTACAGTTTCTTGGACCACCATTTACTTTCGGTGCAAATCTTATCTCTGAAAATCTTACTATACGTGGTCCAATGGCTGCGGTTGCAGTAGAAGACAACGTATTCTGGATGGGAAAAAGTGAGTTTTATGCTTATGCGGGTACAGTGCAACGTATTCAGTGCTCTGTTCGTGACTATGTGTTTTCTGACTTTAATGAAGCCCAAGCAGAAAAAGTTACTGCGGGTGTAAATACATTGTTCGGGGAAATCTGGTGGTTCTATCCTTCTGCAAGCAGTGATGAAAATGATCGGTATGTTGTATACAACTACGTTCAGCAGCTTTGGTACTATGGAAACTTGACTCGTTCTGTTTGGCTCGATCAAGGAATTAGAGAGTTTCCTTTGGCTGCGGGTCCAGGTAACTACTTGTATCGTCACGAAAATGGATTCGATAACGGTGAAACTACGCCTGCAAGTGCTCTCACCGCGCACATTGAATCTAGTCAGATTGACATAGGAGACGGGGATAACTTTGCTTTTATCCGTCGATTGATTCCAGACCTTACGTTTAGAGACTCTACCGCAGGTAATCCCACTGCTACGATGACACTAAAAACAAGAAACTTTCCTGGTGGCAACTATCTACAAACGACAAACTCTACAGTAACAAAAAGTGCAACGGTTCCTGTGGAACAGTTCACACAGGATGCACATGTACGATTACGTGGGCGCAGCTTTGCTTTTCGAGTTGAGTCAGACGCTGCCGGAGTGACATGGCGACTAGGTTCCCCTAGAGTGGACATACGACCTGACGGGAGACGCTGATGTCCCGAAACTTAACTCTTCCCTTTTTTGCTGTTCCTCCGGGGGAATACAGGCAACAATACTTTGCGGAGTTGGTTCGTTCTTTTACAGTATACTTGGCACAGCAACAAAACCCTGGAGAAGGGCGCAATACCGAACTTGTTTTGACTAACCTTCAGACCGACGATAGTGGCCTTGAAACTGGGGCATTGTTTCAGCAGTCAGGTTTTGTTAAGATAGCATTAATCAATAATCCGCATGTCCGTGGTTCTGGGGCAACAGGTGCGGTAGGAACGGTAACGGTGACAACATCATGAGTGATACTATTATTACAATGCGGGACGGATCGAAGTGGAAACCTTCAACAAGTTCTGATACAGTGCATTGTGTAAACTGTGAAAACGCAGTTGACACGCCCGAAGAGATTGCAAGCTACCCTGATGGAAATTGTCCTGACTGTGGTAAACCTTGGACAGGATCTGAAAAGCGCAGTACAAGTATTAGCGTAACAGCACCAGAAGCAATTTCAGGAGAGGCATGATGGCACTAGACGAATCAGGATCAGAACTAGAAAGCAAAAAATCAAATCTGTTTGAATCTCTTGGTGGCCTTGTTGGTATGCTTGCAGGCGGACCCGTAGGGGCACTCGTCGGTGGTATCGGTGGTGCATTGCTGTCAGGTAAATCAGGAGAAGATGCTTTTCGTTCTGGTATTGGTTCGTTCTTTCAAGGCGCAACCATGGGCGCACCAGGTCTTGCACTCAATGCACTAGGTGGCGGGGGTGGTAATGCCAGAAACATGGGTCAAGGTATCATGGGCGCGATTAGCGATCCTCGAGCCATGCAACTCCTTGCTATGAAAAGTGGAGCTAATCCTCTTGCTCAAGCAGCTATGATGGGTCTCGCTGCTCCTCAAGGACAGGATGGAAAAGATCCAGGTGTTTTGAGCAGGTTGTTAGAAGGATACATGAGAGATAAATTAGAGCGAGACATGAGTCCACGTTTTGGAACTTTAATGTCAGATGCAGAAATGGCGCAGTACGCAACAGGTGAGCGCAATCCAAGCTATCAAGGAGTCGCGGCTCCTGGTACTCCTGTTGTAAACTACCGTCCGAAACAATTGGCAGTTGGTGGATACATTGAGGGTCCAGGTACAGGAACCAGTGATTCAATACCCGCAGCGATCTATCAGAACGGTGGTAGAGTTCAGGAAGCAGCCCTCTCTGACGGTGAGTTTGTTATGACTGAGGCTGCTGTCAAAGGTGCAGGAGGCGGCAACAGAGATAGAGGAGCGGCTAAGATGTACCAGATGATGGATCAGTTTGAGAGGAGAGCCTGATGGTAGATAACGTTTCAAAATCCATGACGCTTCTTCCTGAGTATCAGGAGAAGTTTCTAAAAGATCTACTAGCAAACGTGTATCAAGTTGACGAAGAGTCAGGAACTATCACAGGTATTGCTGCCAAGTCTCCATTAGAAGGGCAACAATATTATCAGACAGCAGACGGTGGATCAACGCTTGACCCATCAGCAGCGGCTGTAGATGAAGCCGGAAACCCTATTCAATTGTATGAAGCCAAAGCGGGAGGGTTTACTTCTGACCCAACCATGGCGGCTCAAGATCAATATGAGCAACCGATACTTGCTCTTGAAGGTAGCGTAGGTGCGCCTGATGTTGTCGGGTTTACAGACGCACAGGTTGATGCATTAGACCGTTTGATGGGTGCCACTGATGAAGATGGAAACGTCATCTACGAAGGGATGATGGAGTCTTACAAACCCTATTTGGATGAAGCTCTTGAGACTTTTCAATCAGGTACGGGCGTTGCAGGTACGGCAGGTACGGCTCGTTATGATCCTAGTGGTCAGGTTGTATATGACACATTCACCGACCCTGTGACAGGTAAAACATCTCAGGTTGAACGTAAAGATGCAGAAGGAAACGTAGTCCGTGAGGGTGGATACAAAGACTTCTTTGACCCATATGTTGATGATGTAATTGAGGCATCACAGTTAGATATTCAAGAAGCCTTGGAGCGTGAACGTGCCAGGATAGGTGCAGAAGCAGCCTCAATGGATGCATTTGGTCGCCGCCGTGATCTGATTGAAGGTCAGGCGATAGGTAGATCCGCAGCGGAAGAAGGTAAACTTACCGCGCAATTAAAGTCTACCGCATATACTGCGGCACAAGAACAAGCGCAGTCTGCTTTTGAAAACCAACAGAAACGTGGATTGCAGGCGGGTCAGTTGTTCCAAGGATTAGGAACAGGGATCGGGGCACTAGGTGAAGCAGCCCAATCGCAGGGTTTTCAAGACTTCAATACTTTATTTAATGCAGGTCAGTTGGAACAACAGCAACTTCAACGACAGTACGATGTGCAACGTGCGGCGGATTTGGAACAAGCATACGAACCGTTTGCTCGATTCTCCTACATGCGTGATATTCTACAGGGTGTTCCGTCAAGCGGAACCTCTTTGGCTGCTGCGGCAACACCACAGGCTAGTCCGTTGGGTGCTGCACTAAACTACGCCGGACAGCTTGGAGGTGCTACGGGTGGTATTGGCACCCTTGGTTCAATAATAAATCGAGGAACATAACATGCAGAAGCAGGGCGGTATAAATAACGCAGACTTGTTTGGAGCTTCTCAAAGGAGTGCTAGAGATAAATTAGAAACGATGGGCGGGATACAACGTAACCCTCGTGGAATCCTAGCATCATCTCCCGAATTAATGCAGGCCGCTGCACCACGGCCCATGGCTCCTGCTCCTATGACACCACCACCTATGATGCCCATGGTTCAACCTGCACTTCCACAAGTTCCAATGCAGACTGTTGTTGCCCCGATGGTGCAGCAAGCTTCCATGAATCCGATGCAGCAAGCCCCTGCTGTTCCGACAGTTCCACAACCTGCTTCCCCAACCACACCGATGAAGTTTAATGTGGCAGGGCCAGTAGATGTAACTAAGACTCCGACCCAGTTTCAACTTGCTATGTCTAGTATTGGCCCTGACATATATGAAAAGGTGTTGGGTAGACATCGTTCAGAAGAAAGAGCCAAACAAAAAATAGTAGAGAAAAAAGATGAGATAGAAGAAGTTACTTCGACATCAAAAGATCCTGTAGAGATATCCAATGCAGTGTTGACCTCTATGGGAGAGGAACCTACCGACGAAAACAAAAGAGATGTTGCTGAAAACGTGTTTGGTTTGGAAAATGTAAACGACATCGACGCTATCAATGATCGGATAGCAAAGGTTGCGGTTGCATCTACGATTGGCGGGGGCACTCAAGGGACGGACAAGCTTGCTGCGGCGTTGCTCCTTGGTCTTCAGAACTACAAGCAGACAGCGGCGGCTAGGTCTAGTGGTGGGGCGGGAGCAAGCTCTGCTGCATTTAGATCTCCTATAAATGCTTATCAAGATGCAAGAAAGGGTGCTGTAGAAACTGCTATTAATGATCGTAGATTACAAAGAACTCTAGAGGCTAGAGGGATATCCATAGAAGATTATGCAGAAAAACAAGCAGAAGATTTACTAATTAAATCGTACACTCCAGAAATTTTAATCCGTAATGGGTTTGGGAGACTTGTGCAAAACACCACTGATGATACGGCTCCTCTTCCTGCTCCTCCTCCATCTGATACGCAGGAAAATACAATTGAAACTGAAAAAACACCCGCTGAAAGTGAAATAGATAGACTATTAGAAAAGTATCCAGTTGGCGGTGGGTAGGTACTTCCATGGCAGATTATGACTTTCAAGCCCTCATGAATGCAGCTTTTGCTGCGGACAAAGCGGGAGACACAGAGGGTGCTCGTACTCTTATTAATGCAGCTAGAGCGTTACAAACAGAGGATGTATCTCTGCTTGATCGAACTTTAAATGTTGCAAAAAGAACTGGTACAGTCATTGCCGATGTAGGTGAGGGGTTTGGTGCAGGGGTAATTGGTGCAGGTCAAGGTGTCTCGGAGTTGGTTGCCATGCCTGTTGATTATGTTTTCAACACCGATCTCGGTTCTGGGATCACAGAGTTTTTTGAAGAAACCAAAGAAGATTTAGGTCTTACTCCTGAAACGGGGGTAGGAAAATTTGCTGAAGGTGTTGGAACACTTCTTCCGGCAATGATTCCTTTAGTGGGTTGGATGAGTGGTGCCCAAAAAGTGGTTTCAGGAACTAACTACTTAGGCCGTTTAGGTTACTTTGGAAAAAAAGGCGCAGAGTTTGCGGTAAAGAATCCAAAAGCGGCAAAAAAATTAGTTGGAAATAGAGCAAGATTAGCAGGAACCACAGTGCTTGGTTCGGCGGCGGCGGATTTTTTTGTTAGTCCAGATGGTACATCCACTGTTTTTGACGGTTTTGACATACTACCTGATGTAATAAAAACATCTGAAGATGTCGGTCTTCAAGGAAGAGATGAAGCATCAAGAAGATTTTACAACAAGGTTCGTAAAGGTATAGAAGGTGGTACATTTGCAGGGATATTTGAAGCAGCCTTTCCTATTGCTAGAGGTGCGTCAGAATTAATAGCCAGTGTGCCAGGGGTTTCCAACGCTGCCAAAGCTGCGTCTGGTGGCATTGAACGTCTAGGAGAAAACATTTCAGAGCGTTTCCCTACTATTCAAAAATACTTTACGTCTAGGGGACTGACTCCAAAAGAAATGTATCAAGATGTCCTTGATGCCGAAGCTTTTACAGACACACAAGTATCTATCATGACTAAACAGTTAGATGCATTTGATAAAGCTGCACGTAAAACAGTTGGTGGATCTGTGCGTTCTATGTTTGGGCAAGGTAAACAAGGTTTAGAAAAATCTTATGATGATTTGTTTCAATTTCTTCAAGGTAACGATGATGCTTTGAAGGGATACGGAGCAGAGGTTCGTGGTTCCGCTAAAGGTATGAGAGCGCAGATTCAAGGTTTATCTGAAAAAGTTTACAAACAGATTGAAGAAGCGAATATTTCTCAAAAACAAAAAGATGAATTGCTAAAAACCTTTCAAGCAAATGCTAATCAGTATATCAGAAGATTGTATAAACGGTGGGAAGACCCAGAGTTTTTAATTACGCCTGAAGTTTTAAAATCCCCTACATACAAAAAAGCAATAGATGAAGTTCAAACTATTCTTAGAAACATGGATCAGACTAAAAGTGCAGCCACCGCTGATGGATTTAGAACTGAGGCAACAAGAGAAGTTAATAAGTTATTAGGACTAGATGTTGTTGATTTAGGAATTGATCCTGCAACAGCGGCAAAAACTTTAGCCCAAAATGTTAAACGTGGGAGGGAAGAGTTACTTAAAGATGGCCGTCCGTTGTATGATCAAGCAGAAAGCCTTCTTAAAGAACGTAGTAAATTTTTTAACAAGTCTCCTAATTTACGAGAGTTGTTAGGAGAAATAAAAAATCCAAGATTAGCTGCGCTTAGAACAATAAATGACATGTCAAGTTTCGTTGCAGGAAATCGTCTTTACGACAACGTAGGTTCAAACTTTGGCATTAAAATGGATGATGCTCTTGGTATGCTTCAAAAAGGTTCTCGACCTTTAGTTATAAAAGAAGCCGATGCAATTGGAAAACAATTAGAAGAGCTTGGATACATTAAGCTAAAAGATACAGATGTTGACTCAGTTTTTGGTGGTAGCTTTGGTTCGATGACAGGGGACTATGTCGCTAAAGAAGTGTATGGAGCATTAACCACGGCTCCTCGTCACAGTTTTATGGGACCATTGGGGACAGCTTACGCATTATCTTTGCAGGCAAAAGGGTTACAACAAGTAGCAAAAACAGTTTATAGTCCTTTGGCTCAAGTGCGTAACGCATTGTCTGGTGTTTTTCTTGTAGGGGCAAACGGAAACATCATGCGTCAAGCGGATATGAGTGAGAGTTTTAGATTGACCGCTGCAAAATCCGCTGATCTTGCGGATGATGAGTTTAAAAAGTTTTATGAAATGACTGGTAATCTAGGATTACGAGATCAAAACATCACAGTAAATGAATACCGTGAAATCATGCGAGACGGAGCTACTCTTAAACAACAAGGACAGCTTTCTTATGGTTTAAAAAAAGCTCAAGAAAAAATTCCTTTTCATTCTGCTGCTCAAGAAGTGTATTCTGGAACAGATAACTTTTGGAAGTCTGTGGGGTTCAATGCTGAAAAAGCAAAGTATGCTAATGCGTTTAGACGTGCCGGAATTAATCCTGAAAAACTTGGAAAATATGAAGAAGATTTAGTTGGTACAGGATTTGTTCCCCGATTGGCTGAAGCCTCTGGAACAGCAGACGGTCTTTCAGTTATGTCTGCTGATATAGTTTTAAACACAATGCCCACATACAATCGAGTTCCAGAAGCGACTCGAATGGTACGTCGTGTTCCAATTGTAGGAAACTTTGTAGCGTTTCCTTCTGAAAACATTAGAAACTCTTTCAATATTTTAGATAGAAGTTTAAAAGAACTTGGTTTTTCTACACCCGAAAACATGACACGAAAGTTAATTGCAGAACACGGGCAAGAGTTAGGTCAGAAATATGCAAAAGAATTAGAAAAACAAATTCGTGCTATTGGGGCGCAACGTGCAATGGGTTATGTAACTAGCACATACATGTTGGGTAAAGGAACTCAGTTAGCTGCCATGCAAGCTCTTGGTTGGGATCAAGAGGCAATGGATGCATTAGAAGCTATTCAACCTTACTATTTAAAAGGTCATCAATTAGTTCCTGTTACACCTCCAAATGGTTCGCCAGAATTTATTGATTTAAGTTACATGATGCCATACGATTTTATGGTTCAACCTATGAGAACTGCTTTACAGGTATATCAAGAAACAGGTATGGTTACAGATAGTGAAGTGTCTAAAATTGCTACTGCGGCTAGAGATTCTGCTTTTAGTTTAATAGAACCTTTTGCTACACAATCTTTATTTGCTGAAAGAGTTCTTGATGTCACCGCAAGAGGCGGAAGAACTTCTACTGGCAGGGATATTATTCAAGGTGCTACTGGACTTGAAAAAAATAAAAAAGAAATTCTACATATATTTGGCGGGTTTGTGCCCGGTGCTGTGGAATTATTGTACAAAGAAGAACTTGGAGACATTTCTCCAGGCAGAGTAACCAGAGCAATAAAAGACATACCCAGTGCAACAGGAAAAGAATTTACTCTTGCCGAAGAAGCTGCTTCATTGTTTACTGGTTTACGGTCAATAGAAACTAGGCTACCAGAAACTTTTTCTTTTCAAGGACAAGAGTATAAAAGAGCTAGAAATGACGCGGAGTCGGTGTTTGGTAGAGAAGTAGGTTATAATGATTCTACTCGTGAAAGTGTCCTTGATGCTTACATGAAAGCAAATGATCAAGCATATAAAGCTCAATCTAAAATGTATGCGTTAATAAAAGCAGCGCAAAAATTAGGTTTGAGTGACGAAGATATGTATCAACAACTTCGAGATGTTGCAGGTCTTGGTAAACAAGAATTAGATATGTTGTTAGAAGGAGAGTTTAGACCTGTTAGATTATCTGATCAACGAGTTGAAAGAATGTTAGATGAAGTTGCGGCAGGTCAAAACAGAATTTTACAAGAGCTTCCTGAAGATATAATTTATGGCATAGAAGATAGGTTGTATGGGCGACCATTGAACCCTGTATTACAGGGCGAAGAACCTACAGAAAAACCCCCTTTATTTCGGTTTGAATTTGAAAATCAAGAAGAAAGTTCTGTAGTGCCTCCTCCTGCCCCACAACCAATTCCAACGCCCAGAGTTAACCAAGCATCAATCTTTCCTACATTAACCCAGGCTCGTGCACCTGGGCCAGTAGATCCTTCGTTGTTAGGTGATAACCCAGTAACCGCTGCGCTTAATGCACAGATTGCGAACCGTCGTGGTTAATATCTGGATCTTCTTCGACAGATAGTTGTACTCCAACCCCACCGAATAACTTAATCATCTCGTCACAAAGATGCTCGGCATCTTCTAAGATCTCATCATCACCCGTTTCGGCGGCAAGATGCAA
>VMHT01121700.1_pt1 | contig 12084 bp, 7 predicted proteins | sample 4693611 | NCBI WGS metagenome assembly VMHT01 (sample SAMN12280063, study PRJNA550983) | marine metagenome | isolation source: seawater sampled from same location over 5 years 0.02-0.2 micron viral filtrate | place: USA: collected off the coast of southern California halfway between the port... ...
ACTTGTTCGTCGTCAATCACTGTCCGCTCCTGCTGCTCGGAGAGCGTGGCCAGAACATCACGCCGGACAAGGTCCCCAAGGCACTGATTGAACCCGTGCTGAAGGCGTGTGATGACCATCTGCGAGAGGTGGTGGACATCCTTGGCATCACCCGAATCGTCGGCGTGGGCAAGTACGCCGAAGCACGCGCTCGGCTGGCCTTCACCGCAGAAGCAGACGGACTTGGCACCACCGCTGACGGCCGACAAATCCTCATCACCGCCTGTTGGCACCCGAGTCCAGCAAGCCCGCTGGCCAACCGAAACGACGGAGCCGATTGGCGTGAAAACGTCCGAAACGTGCTCATCCGCTAACGGGGTGATGTTCAAATGCTCTGTGCCGTACACTCCCGGTATGGAACCCTTTGAACTCGCATGGGAACGCCAGCCGAACGACCGACAGTGGAAGACGCCCGAAGGCGACGACCCACGAACATTGTACCAAATGTTGATGACCAGCGTGGACCGCTTTGGCGATTTGAATTGCTTTGGTTTCATCGCAGCGCCCGGCATGCCCCGCACGCACATGTCCTACAACGAATTTGGCGGCCTCGCCACGGCCGTCGGCAAGCAGCTCGCCTCAGTGGGCGTGAAATCCGGTGACCGTGTCGCCATGATTCTCAACAACTCCGTGGAATGGGCCGCTCTCTCCTACGGCGCCAACGGCATCGGCGCCGCATACACCGCCATGTACACCCATCAGCACGGAACGGAATGGGCCTATATCCTGAACGACTCTGCACCGTCCATCCTCGCCGTTGCCGACACCGATGTGCTCGACAAACTCGTGGCCAACCTTCCCGCCGAAGCCAGCGCATGGCCTTCCTGCGGCATTTTGTTGCTCGGGGATGAGCCCGCCAACGAACTGCCACCCGAGGGTGTTGCTGTCCACGCTTGGGCCGATTTCGTGGCCGCCGGACGAAGCGCAGAGATGTTTGAAATTGCCGACGACCCGTTTGCGCTCAACACGCTCATCTACACCTCCGGTACCACGGGCAACCCAAAGGGCGTCATGCTCTCAAACTGGAACACGCTCTCCAACATCCTCTGTGTCCAGTCCGCCTTCACCATCTACGTCGGCGACAAGAACGCAGCGTTCCTACCGTGGGCTCACTCCTTCGGTTCAACCTTTGACCTGCACTGGATGATTCGCTGCGGCGTTCACATCAACCTCATCTCAGACCTGACCAAGATCGCCGACGAATGCATCGAGATCAAGCCCGCCGTGCTCCTGGCTGTGCCACGTGTTTGGAACAAATTCTACGACCGAGTCAACAGCCAGTTTGAGGCAGCCACGGGCCTGAAGAAGATCTTCATCAAAAACGCTCAAAAATCCGCCGCAAAGCGCATCGCCAAAGCCGGTGTGGAGTGCGACGCCGTTCCCCCCAGCGGTTTCTTTGACAAATTGTGGGACAAACTCGTTTGGTCCAAGGTCCGAGCTCGATTCGGTGGGAACATACGCTTCTGCATGTCCGGTGCTGCCGCCCTCTCCCCCGACGTGGCCGCTTTCATCCAGATGGTCGGCTTCAACTGCTACGAGGGTTACGGTCTGACCGAAACATCTCCTCTGGTCGCAGCCAACGGCTGGTCAGGTCCAGGTCTGAGCAAGCTCAACTCCGTTGGACTCGTGGCCAACGGCGTCAACGTCACCATCGACACGGATGCTTGGGACGACCCCGAACGCCCCGATGAGGGTGAAATCGTGGTCACCGGACCCAACGTGATGATGGGCTACTGGAACAACGAAGAGGCGACGAACGAGGTCATCATCGAACCCGGCACCTTCCGTACCGGCGACCTGGGCAAGTTGACCAACGGCTACCTCTCCATCACCGGTCGTGTGAAGTCTCAGTTCAAGCTGGAGAACGGCAAGTACGTCGCTCCATCCGGGCTGGAGGAGACCATCACCCTGAACCCGCTGATCGAGCAGTGCGTGCTGGACGGGCGCAACATGCTCCACACCTTCCTCATCGTTCATCCGAACATGGAGGCGCTCCGCAGCGCCCTCAAGGGTGCTGGCATCAACGCCTCAGGCGACGATGCAGCCCTCTGCGCCAGCGCCGACGTGCGCTCCTTCGTGCTTGAGAACCTCAAGAAGAACAACATGGTCTCGCCCGACTGGAAAGGCTACGAAGTGGCTCGCAACCTCATCCTCGACCCGGACGAGTGGACCACCGACAACGAGATGCTGACGCCCTCGTTCAAGGTCAAGTTGCGAAACCTTCTGGGCAAGTACGATGAAGAGATCAAAGCCTTCGCTTGAGGCGTTTATATCGCCTCGCACGCTCATGATTTCATGGGCAAGAACACCGAGCGAATCACGGCAGCCAAGGCCAAACGAGACCGACTCGAACACCACATCGTGGACACGTTTCATGAGAAACGAGTCCTGTTTGAAGAAGGCCGAATTCGGTTTCACGCCGTGGCTCATGTCACCTGCGATGCGTGGGGCGTGAGTGTTCGCCTCGATGTTGAGGCGGACAACGAGTCGCTGACGGTCAGCGGTGCATGGGATGTCCTTGTCGTTCGTGGGCGGCGCATGGGGGCATCCTACGTAGGTTGGGGCATCGTGAGGCTACTGGACGGCGAGGATGAACCGGGTGAGCGGATCACCGGTTCTTGAGGTAGTTCTCACCGTACCACGCCCACTGTTCCATCGTCCAACCGGGTGGCAGGCCCTCCGGCGGAAGCGGTGGTCCTGCAGGTGGTGTGGGGTGCAGAGCCGTTGAGGCGTCGTTGAGAACCGGAAGGTCCGGAGACGGCCCACGGCGTCGCCCAACCATCAACACCAACAGAACGATGATGACGATCAGCGGAACACCGACGTAGAGCAGATTGTTGGAAAGAAAGCTGGTCTCATGTTTGGCGGCGTCCTCAGGGTAGGCGTCAGCGGAATTGGACCAGCCATCGCCGTCCGTATCGGGGCAGCCAAGGGTGTCCTCGGTCGAGGTGCCAAAGACTTCGGGACAATCGTCGGAAAGGTCGGTGCCCTGCTGGTTTGCGTAGCCGTCTTCGTCCGTGTCGGACCACAGAAGCACGTCATCGGGGAAGGCGTCCATGGCGTCTGCCCATCCGTCACCATCGCCGTCGATGCAGCCGTAAATCGTCTCGGTGGACGTGCCGGCGAGGTCGGGGCACGCATCGGGCGTTGCCCCTTCGGCGTTGTCGCCGTACCCATCACCGTCACTGTCGAGATGTTGAGTCGGCTCCTCAGGGAGAGCGTCGCCCGCATCCGACCATCCGTCAGCGTCCGTGTCAAGACAGCCAAACCGGTCTTGGTTGGACGTGCCGAATTGCTCTGGACAGGCGTCGCCCTCGAACCCGTCGAGGTTGTCGCCATAACCGTCGGCGTCGGTGTCAAGGTGCTGGGAAAGGGTTTGGGGGAACGCATCGTTGAGGTTCGACCATCCGTCGTCGTCGGTGTCAACGCAGCCGAATCGATCCTCGGTGGACGTGCCAGCCGAACCGGGGCATGCATCGCCTTGGAAACCGTCCAAGTTGTCTCCGTAGCCGTCCTCGTCCACGTCCGACCATTGAGTGCCGTCAACCGGGAAGGTGTCGGTCGTGTCGCTGTAGCCGTCGTCGTCGCTGTCCAAGCAGCCGAACACGCTGCCCATGGAACTGGTTCCCGCTGCGCGGGGACAGGCGTCTTCACCGTCGGAAAACCCATCGTTGTCGTCATCGGTGTCCTCTCCGTTGTCTTCGCAACCGTCCCGGTCGGCGTCGTTGCTCAGAGAGGAGGTGAAACCGAGCGAACTGGTCGGGCACAAATCAACCTCAACGGTTGAAATCGTGCACGCCCATGCATCGTCCGTTTGGGTTCCGTCGCAGATTCGATCGTTGTCGTCGTCAATGTCTTCGCCTGCATCCTGACAGCCGTCGCCGTCGTAGTCCGTCAGTGCAGTGGACTGCCACGAGAGGGCTCCCGCCGCACAGAGGTCAGCAAAATCGTAGACGTCATCGTTGTCGTCGTCGATGTCCTCGATAGAATCCCGACATCCGTCGCCGTCGTAATCGGTTTGAGGGCTGGACGTCCAGTTGAGTTCACCACGCTCGCACGCATCGTCGGCGTCCGGCAGGTCGTCGCCGTCGTCGTCGTCGTCGCAAGCGTCGCCGATGTTGTCGCTGTCAAAATCAAGCTGTGCGGCGTTGGGGACGGCCGGGCAGTTGTCAATCGAATCGCTTACGCCGTCGCCGTCTTGGTCGAGATACGGGTCAATGCGGACCACCTCGTCCTTGCCGTTGTCGACGTAGTACAGGTGACCGTTGGGGCCAAACTCGAGGCCCATGATGGTGGTTGCAGAAGTTTGAATCTCATCGATGAACGTGCTGCTCCTTCCGTCGGCGGAGAGGTCGTACGCCACGATGTGACCGTTGCCGTGTTCGGAGACAAACAACTGGCCTTGATGAAGCGCAATCCCTGTGGGTTGATCGAGACCAGTGGCCAATATGCCCCACTCAACGCCGGTGACTCGGGAGTATTCCTGAAGAGCCTCAGGAGCCTGGCTCATGATGCTGGTTTTGCTGAGCGACGTGTCGTCGGTGTTGACCCACAGCACGCGGTTAGCGGCAGGGTCAGCGATGTAAAGTATGCCCGAGTCTTTGTCCAGAATCATGTGGCCCGGAACGCCCATAACGTGGCTGAGTTGGACGTCAACATAGCGTTGAACGATGCCGTCGGAATGGTCGTGCTCACCGGTGTCGTGGTCGGCTTGGAAATCGTAGCGAACCAGCTCACCGCTGAACCCGTCGTTGTACCAGTAGACGTTGTCCACATCGTGGGCGATTCCGACCCCGTAGGGAGATTCGTGCAGCATGTCGATGTGGCTTCCAAGAAGCCCGTTTCCGGTGTTTTGATTCTCTCTTGCAAAGTGGCTGAGTGAGGACGGCCAGAGGGCTGGACCCATGAAATCGTTTGGATTGCCCTGACCGTTGTACGTGTTCCTCGATTCCTGTGCCGAGCCCCACTGCCAGTCAAATTCAGGATGATAGGCGCCAAACGAGATGGCACTGACCTCTTCGAGGAAATGATTTCTGTTGGAATCCACCCTGACCTCCGAGGTCTGGTTGTCAAGTCCGGTGTTGTGGACGATGGTGATCGTGTCGGAGGCACGATTGGCGATCCACAACTCGTTGGGACGACCCGGGTGGAATTCCAAGTCTCGAGGGTCATCGAGGTCGTCAAGGTACGTGGCGATGACAACCTCGGTAAATCCGTCTCCAAATGCGCTGACGGTGTCGGTATCTTCCGCTTGTGTAGCGGTGGACGGTATCACGCACAACAGCAAAAATGCGAGGGCAACAGAGGTCCATTTACTGGTCATGAATTTGTAGTGTTGCTCATTCCATTTGATTGCTTGCTTCGTTTGGTTGGCCCTTGGTTCGTTCAAATCATCAATCCGTTCCGCCAAGGTATCGCGCAATCTTTTAACATTGAGAAGGGGATGGTTGTCACGAATAAACACCAACAAATCCTGATTGGGGCGAGGAAGTCATGAGTTATTTTGTCAGACTGTTCTCAAACCTCAACGAGAGCACAATCGTGCATTTTCTTATTCCTCATCTTATCTCTGTGTTGGGGTTTTTGACGGCCGGTATGATGCTTTATCTTGCCGTTCTCATCTACCGCGCGAACCCTGACAACGCAAAAAATCGCTTCCTTTCGTTTCTTCTCGCGTTCGAAGGCCTCGGTGCCGGAGCCCTGAATTTTTTTGGAACCTATCCGTTCCCCGTCGATTACATCGACAGTTTGTACTCCGTTCGGTACGTGAGTGGGTCAACGGGCATGATTCGGCTCCTGTTTTACGCAAGCATTGCTGCGTTCTATTTTGACAAGAAATGGATGCAGAGCGTGCGTGGGTTGTTCGCCTCGAAAATCCTGTGGCTCACACCGGTCATCGGGTTCGTGTTGTTCATTGCAACGCTGAGCGCCCTGGGTGGGGACGTGCAGGCGATGGGCGACATGTACATGCTGGAATGCGACGGCCCAGGTGAAGGAAACAACGAAACGTACGGGGGAACCGAATTCATCTTCAACACAACCTGCCCGGTCTCGCTGGAACCCATGTATCCGCTCTCCGCAACCAAGATCGGGGTCGGACCGCTCCAACCGATTTTGGTACCGATGACCGCCCTTTTCCTCCTGGTCTCAACCGTTGCTTTGTACAGAATCGACCCGACTGCAATCGACGCAAGGGCGTCCTTTGACGAACGTGAACTCAGAGCGGTTCGCTTTGGGTTTCTGATAAAATTGATTTTTCTGGTCGGTGCAACGGCCCTCATCATCTTGGCGGACAGCCTGATGAACAGCGGCGATTTGGTGGGCAGCGACATCATCCAGGGCGACCTCTTTTTCAGTGCCTTTCAGTCAATCACGCTGTTCATGAACATCTTTGGCTCGTTCATGATGGGCGTGCTGTTTGCATACGCCGTTTTGAAGCAGGACGTGCTCGGTATTGACGAACAGCTGCGAAGGACCTTTACGGGGACCATTTTCGCTGCCATCGGTGCCGTCGCGTTCATCGCAGGCACAGAACTCATGGAGAACATCATCGGGGTCGGCTGGGTCGGCGCCGTGCTGATGGGTTCGGTGCTGATCACCACACGAAAACCCCTCTTGGCGTCCATCTCCTCGGTGTCCAACCTTCTCCTGCCCGAGGTCCACACCAAAGACGAGGACGCCTACTTGGAACTCTACAAGCTGGCTGTTGAGGACGGCAACATCAGCGAAAAGGAACGAACAATGCTTAACCTGCAAGCCCAATCCTACGGCCTTTCAATCAAACGCATAACCCATTTGGAGGCGTGGCATCATGCCAACGAACCAGAAGGAACCGCTCAACAATCCGCGGGCGCTGGCCTTGGTGCAACGGCGAGCGCCACCGCTCAACCAGTGGAACCCTCCATCATGCACCAGTGGACCGACGATTCCGGCTACACCTGGCGTCGCATGTCCGACGGCACAAGCTACTGGTGGAGCGGGACGGACTGGCAACTCGTCGAGCCCTCAGGGAACAGCGAGTCTTGAGTGGACGCCCCGCTTAGCGGGAACCGTTGACAAACACCAGGTTGACCATGAACTGAAACATCAAGAACCAGACAACGCTCACAACGACGATCCAAACCAGCGATGGATCTTCGCCCCCCGATGCGAAGGTGTAGGTCATGATGGCCGCTGCAAGGCCGACGACAAAGAACACTCGGTAAGCCACGGTGGCCACGATGCTGCCCCGTGTGGACAACGTTTTCCAGCCGTTGAACCCGAACCACTCCTGGATGAACCCCATGGTGGCCGCTCCATTCTCAACTATTTTACACTCTTTGGAACCAACCCCCACGCCTCATGATTAAATATCCTCAGCCGTGGTTGGGGGGTGTGTTGGACCCCAATGAGTACGATGTGGTCGTCATTGATGCCGCAAACGTCGTTCACCACCATGCTTACGACGACGAGGAGAACCTGATTCAATCCATCTTTCCCGAACGGCTTGAATCCTGCGTGGAGTTCTTCCAAGAATCGGGCTGGGACGTTCGAGCCTTCCTCAAGAAAGGCACGTACTGGTGGGCGACCAAAAACAAAGACATGGACACCATCGGGGACGTCCGCATTTTTGAGACCCTCCGCCGCCAAGGCGTCCTCGAAGTGGTGTCTTCAGAGCACGACGACATGTACTGGATTGACTACGCCATCAAACACAACGGCCTGGTGATCACACGCGACAAACTGAAGACCGAAAAGGAAGAGTATGAACGGGACTGGGACGCCGTTGAGAAACGTATCCTGCGCGACTGGGACGTGCTGGAAACCGGTGAATTCCTCGCCCCCAGCGTACCGATGAAGGACGAGGCCGAGCGGATCTCGTTCAAGACGTTGCGAACCAGACTCAAGGAACTTGAGATGAGGGTCGCCGAATTGGAACAGTCGCGCAACACGCTCGCCGCTCAAACCGAGGAGAAGAAACCGCACGTTGAACAATCTGAAAGCGAAGACGAGACGGTCGTCGCCATCACCAACGAAGTCTTCCGTCGGCTCTTGCAGCCGGGCGAGTTCGTTCACCTGACCCACATCTATCACACGCTCGCATCCGTGCATCTCCAACTTGAGCCAGGCAAATTTTCGTCCTGGCCAGCGGACTGGCGAGAGCAATTGATGGGTATGCTCAACGTTTCTGGAAAAATGAGTGTGTGGGTCAAGGACATTTGTCCGGTCGCCATCGAATTCGACGCCAAGGACAAAAGTCTGCTCAAAAAAGCGTGAGACGCCTGAAGCGCAGCCGGTTTTGAACGATGGGTGGACCTTACTCATCGATTTTGAGGAGGACACGCGTGGTGTTCCCGTGTGCGATGGGCGGTGAACGATGGACGTCGCTGAGTCGACCGTTGCCGTACCTCTTGCCTTTGAGCAGAAGCACGTCGCACGCCTCCGCTCAAACCTCAGAAACTTCACCTTCGGCAAGCGGAGGCAGCCCTTTCTTGGCGCGAACGTAATCGGTGTAGTTCCCGTAGTAGACCTTCACGACGCCGTCTTGCAATTCCCAAATGCGGTTGACGACCCGGTCGAGGAACCAACGGTCGTGAGAGACGGTGATGAGGGAGCCGCTGTAGTTCACCAGCACCTCTTCAAGCGTGGCCTTGGATTCCATGTCAAGGTGGTTGGTGGGCTCGTCCATCAGCAAGAGGTTGTTTTCCTCGAGCAGCAGTTTGAGGAGGGCCACGCGAGCGCGTTCGCCCCCTGAGAGACGGGCCAGTTTGGTCGCCACTTGTTCGCTCGAAAATTGGAATCGACCAAGGGCGGCTCGAATGTCGCCGTACTGGAAGTCCGGCCTGAGTTTCTGGATTTGTTCCACGGGATTGAGGTCGAAGTCAAGGGTGGCGTGGTCCTGATGGAAATAACCGATCTCGCACCCAGGAGCAAGGTCCATCTTGCCGCCGGTCAACTTCTCATCGCCGTTGATGAGTTTGAGCAGCGTGGTTTTGCCCTGCCCGTTTCCACCCACGATGCCGATTCGGTCGCCCTTTCGAACCTCCAAGGATTGATCGTCGAGAATTTTTCGATCAAGTCCGTCGAAGGACTTCGTACCGCCGTCGATGGACAGAACGTCCATGCTGGCTTTGTCCGTGGCTTCAAGGGAGAGAACGAGCGGTTTTCGCTTCTTGGGCACGCGCAGCCTGAGCGCCTTGAGCTCTTGCTGCATGCGCTCAATCATCTTGTGCTTGGCCGAGATGGACTTGTCGTACTTGTTGGCCCGCTTCATCTGCTTTATGGCGCCCGTAGTGGCCTGAATCTTCTTTTCGATGTTGGTGATCGCCTCGCCCAACGACTTCTCCGAGGCTTCCTTCTGGACGAGGAACTGACTGTAGTTTCCCCTCCACGGCCACGCTCGGAGGTTGTCGACCTCCACAATGCGGTTGCAGACCTGATCAAGGAAGTAGCGGTCGTGAGAAACGATGAGCTGCGCACCTTTGAATTCGGTCAAAAAGGTCTCGAGCCACTCCGTGGTGTGAATGTCCAAGTGGTTCGTTGGCTCGTCGAGGAAGATGACGTCGATGCCGTTGAGACCAACGAGTTGACGTGCAAGCGCAAGCTTGGCCTGCTCGCCACCCGAGAGTTTGTTCACGGCCATGTCCATGGGATGCTTGTCGAGGCCGAGGCGTTCGAGGATGCCCTTGGCGATGCCAGCCACGTTGCCTCCACCGCTTGAGGCAAGGGTTTGCTGGAGTTCCGTGTAGCGCTCCATAATCGGTTCCCAGTTGCCTTCGTAAAAGGACGGTTCAACCATCTGCGCTTCGATGGCGGCGATTTCCTCCTCCAGTTCCTGGAACTGACGCCCCTTGCGGCCCAACTCGTCCTCGATGCTCGAGTTCGATTCAAGATCCCGAATTTGCGTCAAGTAGGCGAGGCGAATGCCCGGTGCGAATTCGATGTCGCCCGTGTCTTGTTTCTGCTCGCTGATGGTGTTGAGTAACGTCGTTTTTCCGGCGCCGTTGTGACCAACGATGCCGATGCGGTCGCCGTCGTTCACCTTGAAGTTGATGTCCTTCAACACGTCCACGGCACCAAAGGAGCGGTCGACCGCTTCCACGTTGATGAGTTCACGAGCCATGTTGGTCCCTCAGTCCGACGGCGCGGTTGACCGTTGATAAATGGCGCCACCGATTCACGACCTCAATCACGGACAGGCAAACCCCTCTGAAGAGGTCCACCCTTGAATTGATGAACCAACGCCTGCTGGACGGAGCATGGCCGAGGACGAAGAGGTCGTGTTCACGACGAGCACGGGCCCGGTGCGCGTCATCACGGCCGCTTCGCTGTTTGACGGCCACGACGCTGCCATCAACGTGATGCGACGTCTCATCCAATCCTCGGGTGCTGAAGTCATCCACCTCGGCCACGACCAGTCGGCCAAAGCGGTCGTTGACTGTGCGATTCAGGAGGACGCCCACGCCGTGGCGCTGACCTCGTACCAGGGCGGCCACGTGGAGTACTTCACCTACATTCGGGAACTCCTCGACGAGGCCGGCTGCGAGCACGTCCGTATCTTTGGCGGCGGGGGCGGCACCATTACGCCGCCCGAAATCCGCACCCTGCATCGGTCGGGCATCTCCAAGATCTACTCGCCCGACGACGGTCGAACCATGGGCCTGATGGGCATGATTCACCACCTGATGGGGCTCGCAGGCGAGGTTGACCTCGTGGGCAAGGACCGCATGAAGAGCCTCGACGGCCCCATCACGCCCGACGACATGGCCAAGGTCGGCCTGCTGCTCACGCTCTCGGAATCGGCCGATGAAAAAGCGTTCAAAGCGGCGGTTGAAGCGTGCCGGTCCTCGGACAGGGACGTACCCGTCATCGGGTTCACCGGGACGGGCGGAGCAGGGAAATCCAGTCTGCTCGACGAGCTGATGCTGCGCATCCAGCGAGACAACCCTGGAAAGAAGGTCTGCCTGCTGTGCGTGGACCCGACCCGAAAGCGGACCGGTGGCGCCCTGCTTGGCGACCGCATCCGCATGAATTCGCTTTCCAACAACGACCTCTACATGCGCAGCCTCGCCAGCCGGGGCAGCGGCTCAGAGATCAGCGCCAACCTCGACCGAGCCATCGAGGTCGCCAAAGCGGTCGGGTTCGACCTCATCTTCTGCGAGACCAGCGGCATCGGCCAGGGCAGCGACGCCATCACGACGGTGGCCGACCGTTCCCTCTACGTCATGACCGCCGAGTTCGGAGCCCACACCCAGCTCGAGAAGATTGAAATGCTCGATGTTGCCGATGTTGTTATTCTTAATAAATATGAAAAGCGAGGCAGCGAAGACGCTCTTCGAGCCATTCGCAAGCAGGTGCGTCGCAACCGCAACATGTTCGATGTCGCTGATGAGGAACTTCCCATCGTCGCCACCATCGCCAGCCAGTTTGCCGACGGTGGCGTGGACCGCTTGTGGCAGAAGGTCGCCGCCATGGTCGGCTTTGAGGCCAGCGAACCGGTCGACGCCATGGGCGAGCGCAAGGGCGTGATTCCACCCGAGCGCATTCACTACCTTTCTGAAATCGCCGCCCAGGTGCGAGACTACCACGCCGCCAACACCGAGGTGGCCGAGAAATTGCGCTTGTGTCAGCACCTTGAGACGGCGGCGGCCAACGCTGAAGCGCGCGGTGTGAACGCAACGGCGAAGGATCTGCGGGCCCAAATCGGCGAGATCGTGGACGGCATGGAGGAAGCCAAGGATGCCCTCGTGAACTTCCGTGCCTTGGCCGAAGAGTACGCATCGGGCGAATACACCTACCACGTGCGAGGCAAGCCGTTCAAGGTTCAGACCACCACTGAATCGCTGGCTCACTCCAACATCCCCCGTGTCGCCCTGCCCAAAACCAAGGACGACGGCGAGCTCTACGCCTTCATCACCAAGGAGAACGCGCCCGGCCACTTCCCCTACACCGCCGGCGTCTTTCCGTTCAAGCGCACCGACGAGTTGTCGGCCCGCATGTTCGCCGGCGAAGGCGAGCCCGAGCGCACCAACCGTCGCTTCCACTACCTGAGCCAGGGCCAAGACT
>VMHT01150135.1_pt1 | contig 12084 bp, 11 predicted proteins | sample 4693611 | NCBI WGS metagenome assembly VMHT01 (sample SAMN12280063, study PRJNA550983) | marine metagenome | isolation source: seawater sampled from same location over 5 years 0.02-0.2 micron viral filtrate | place: USA: collected off the coast of southern California halfway between the port... ...
GGATCTAGTGTATAAATAAATTAAATAAACCTACAAGAGTTAATATAGTTGTAAAGGCACCACCAATAATCCAATAAATAACTGTGTCCGTTTTTCTTTCTAATTTTCCTACGTCTTGATGTAAATGATCTATCTGTCTTTTAAAACCTTGCACATATCCGTAGAGAGATACTAAATGTTCGCCAGTTGTTTTTGGTGGTTTTCCGTTAGCCATTAAATATACCCATAATCTGATGTGCCTAAGTTAGCGTCTGCATTAAAACTTTCGTTTGACTGCGTATTTTCAAAACCAGTATCTGATCCTTCTGCTGCTCCTTGTGGTCTACCTGGCATAATTGCAGAGTCTGGTGTTATATCTAACCTACCTGCTCTTTTATCGGCAAAATTTTGAAATAAGTCTCCAATACCTCTTGTAGCAGCTCCAAAAAGACCACCGCTTTTTATAAAATCAAGTATGCTTCCAGTTCCAGTTCCTCTAAAAGGAGTATTTGGATCTTCACCTCCTAATTGAGGTAACAACATAGGGTTCTGTTGTAACGTAGTTATACCACCTTCAACAGGTTGGTTACCCATACCACCGAAGCCTTGAGACTCTAAGAAAGCCATTATCTCTGCTTCTGTAGCATTAGGGTTTAAGTTTGTATAATATGCTCTTAAGAAACCTTCCATTACGTTATAAATCCTCTTTGTTTTAATCTCATAGTTTGTTCTTCAGGAGATAATAAAGCTCTCTCTGTCGGTGTCAATCCGTCATTTATGGGTTGTAAAGGGTTAGGCGGCATGACCACTTGTTGATTGGGTTGTGGTTGTGGTGGTAATGGTGGTGTAGCTATTTCTTCTCGTACAATATAATCAGTGACATCAATGTCAAATTCATCATCAAGAGTAAGTTTTTGTAAATCTCTGTCTATTTGTTGAAGCACAGGATAAGTGTTTTGCAATGCTTTTTCTAATTGTAAACCAATAACGTGACCACCTACTGCAAAATCAAATCTACCGTCTAATCCTGCCGACTGTAATTGTCTTCTTATATCTAATACATCTGGACTTGCTGTAACAAAAGCATCAGGCTCGCCTAAGTTTCTAGCTATCTCATTAAATTTAAAAAGAATATCTCTTGAAGGAAAATAAGGATCAAATATACCTTGTCTTAAACTATTAAATTTCTTTAATCCAACTTGTCTATCTTTAAATATTTGACCTAAATTACCAGTAGAAGCTCCTAATATTTCAGCTGCTTCGATGTCTCTATACATATTTTTTTGCACATTAAACCTAGCTCTATTAGATTTAATATATTGATCTACAATATCATCAGGATCAATACTTCCTCCTTTTAATAATCCAAAAAATCCACCTGTAAATTCTCTTCTAGAGTTTCTAATACCTCTTTGATAATCACCAATTTTAAAACCCATAGATCTTTCAGGATCTACTTTAATTGCTCTGAAACCCATAAGACCACCTAACTCTGGTCCAATATCTAAAACATCACCTCGTTTATCTGGAACACCAAAAGAAGCTTGTCCCAATCTAACAAATTGCTTGTAAGCAGGTGCTAATGCTGCACCTAAATGTAAGAAAGTTATTGCAGCTTGATCACCCGCAGAAGTTTGGTCCGTGTACAATTGTCTACCATCTTCAGTTCTTCCGCCTCTAATTATTATGTCAGCGACAGCTTCAGTCCAAATAGATTCAGATATAAATGGATTCATAATCTCAGCTCCGGCTTGACCTGCTCCACTTACAAAACTTTGTAATAATAACCTATCATTTTTTTCACCTTCCATAACTTCATTAAACAATGTTCTAAAAGGTCTAGCCACTACATCGTAAGCATTACTATGACTAAAATCAGTATATCTTAAATTACCGTCTTCATCTCTAGAAGGTAAAATTGTAGAATTTTTTGACCACTCAGGTACAAATCTTCTTAATGCAGCCAGTTCTTCATCAGTCACATCGTACAATGCTTTAGCGCCTTCTGTTAAAGCAATGGGTACACCTGTTGTAAACGTAGCCATACCCGCTAATCTTTTTACACCAATACCGTAAAGAGGATTATCATTTTTAACTAATCTACCTAAAGCTTTATCAAAAACTAAAGGGGTTACGTTTGATCCTATAGTTGCTCTAGAATGTCTCATTTCTTTTAAACCAAGTTGTGCAATGTTAGTTGTAGTCCTTATCATTTCAGATGGAAACGACATAAAATTACCAATTGGTAATAGTCTAGCTGTCTTAACTGCCGGTCCAACATAACTATAATTAGGTACAGTATTTTTAACAATGTCTGCCGCTTGTAATCTAAGTGCTTGTTCATCTAAAAATTCTTCATACGTGCCTTTAAAAGCATTTGTTCCAGTTTTAGCTACTTGAAATCTTCTTCCTAATTCAGCTTCAGGAATAGCATTTAATAAATCTCTTGGTGGTTTTATTCCTGCTTTTTTGTAAGCATTATTATATCTATATCTTTCCACCATATAGTTTGTAATTTTAAATGTATCGTCTTCAGCAACATATTTACCTTGTGCAAACTCTTTTAAGTTTTTCATTTTTCTCATAAAAGGACTTAAAAAAGAATCTACATTATGAACAGCTAATCCACCTTTTAAATCTTTAAACGTTGCAGCTAAATCTCCTATTTGAACTTGAGAATTTACTACACCATATTCAACTAATTCTCTGTAAGCTTTTTGAAACTCCGGACTTTTAGGTCCTAGTTTTAATAGACCTGAAACATTTACCCCTTCTTTAAAAGCTTGAGCTACAACTCTAGGATTTTCAAATAAAATACCATTAGCTCCAGAAAAACCTACCGCACTAAACATATTACGTAAATGTGTAGGTATAGAAAAAATAGTTTTAGCCATTTGAGATATTCCTTTAGGAAATAATAATAAATTTCTATACAAAGCACTTACAGCTTTTGCAGATCCTTCAACAGTTTCTCCTCGTACAAAACCTTGTAACCCTGATGCAATGCCATTTGCACTAGCCATAGCTTCAGCTATCTCTTTTGTTGTAAATTTTTCAGCTAAATCGTTATTCAATAATTTACCACCGGGTAAATCTTCTACAAGTTCTCTAAGAGAGACAACTTCTATTCCTGTTCTACCGCTTTCAACACCAGCTTTTGCTGCTGTTTCACTTCCCCAAAAAAATCCTCTACCACCAGCTGCTTGAACTTGATTATTTTTTGCTACAACATCATCAAAGTATGCTGCTGTTCTAGCGATAGCAGATAAATTAGTAACACCATTATAAAGTTTGTATCTAGCATCTTGTATTTCTCCAAATAATTCTCTAAAAGCTTTGCTACCTTTACCTGCTACTTTTCGATCTACACCCTTAATTGCATTTTCAAATGATTTTGTATTAGTTGTGTCCATACCTTCCATTGTTTTAGCAGCGTATTTAAAATCTGGTAAAGACCCTGGTTTTTTTTGTTGAGCTACGCTTTTTAAAATGCCGTCCACTTGAGCTTTAGCTTTCATTAAATAAGCATCACCTTCAGGAACCAACATACCTTTTTCCATTCTTTTCATAGGAAATGTTCCATCTTTTCTCATAGGTATAGGTTTACCTGTTTCAGAATTTACTAATTTAGTTCTTTTATTTTGAGGCAAACCTTTTTCTGCTTGGTTTCTATACATTCTTCTAAATATATTAACAGCTCTATCATAAGCCTCATCTGTAGGTTTATAAGCTTTAAAACCAAATAATCCTTTGTCTTCATAAATTTTGTAAGTTGATCCTAACCAACCTTCCACTCTTTTTTTTAATAATTTTTTAAAATCATTCTTAGCTTGTTTAGCTTGTGCAGGATTAACTCTATCTAAAATTTGAAATAATTCTGTAAATTTTTGTCTACCTTCATTGACATTATTTAACAAAGCCTTTTGATAATTTTTAGACAAGTTTTTAACGCCAAGTTTAGAACTAAAAGATCTAAGAGCTCCTATATCTAAACCTTTAGCTAAATCTCCTTCAAACATAAGATCAGTAAGTTTGTTTAAAAATTGTGTTTGTTCTGTTTTACCTACAGATTTGCCCAAAATATTATCAACTTGAGGATACATTTTATTAGCAATCACAGTAAAATTTTCTACAATTTCTTTTGCTTTTAATTGATCTGCAACCTTTAAAGAATCTAAAACATCTTGAGAAGCTTTTAATTCTGTTGTTAAGTTTCCTTTAGGAGTAAAAGGAGCTTTAAAATATTTATTAATAATTCTATCAAATTTACTTCCGTACGCTAAATCAGCGCTAGATCGTGTTGCTAAAGCTTTAGCTGTCTTACCTACACCAGCAATAACAGGAGTTATAAATAAACCTTCTGTTGAAAACTTTAATCTGTTTGTTAGTTTTCTAAGAGCTTCATCACTTCCTCCAGTTTCTTCTTGATCTAAAGCTGTAGGTAAATCAAAGATATCTCCAAACGTTCCTATTTTTTCTACATCTGCTACAAACGTTTCTCCAACTGCGCCTCCTAAAACTCCAGTTGCAAATTTTATTCTTCCTGCACTTTTATTTAATCTATCTGTGGCTTGAAGATTTTTGTAAACTTTCTTCTGACCAATTTTACCATATCTATTTTCTCTAGCTGCTTTTAATGCTCTAGCTCCCATTTTACTTCCAAGTCTAAAACCAGCAGTAGCGGGAACACCTAAAGATACTAAAGTCTCTGTTATTTTACCAATAGCTCTTTCTTCAGCAACTTCTTCAAATGGATTTAACTTGTCAAAAAATTCTTCTACACTAGCTGCTGTATTTGTATCTGCTCCAAGATCAATAAGTTCTGCTGCTAGAGATACAACTCCTTCAGGAATTTTTAAAACACCAGACGCAATACCAGCAGCTCCAGCTGTGTACCAGCTTGTGCTTTCATCTTCTTCTGCACTGGCAGATAAATATGAGGGAAGATTGTCTTCAGCCATTTAACCTCCTTACTCTATTCCGTATTCTTTTAATATCTCTAAATATCTTTTATTTTGTTCAGGTGACATTCTAGTGTTAAGGGTAGTTTTACCTTCTCTTCGTTCTGGAACTGTTCCTTTTGCTTTACGATTTGCTTCTAAAATATCTTTTCTTTGTTGTATAAAATCTTTAGAACCTCTTGGATAACTATAAGTTGTATCTCGTTCTTCTAAGTCTACTTTTTCACCTGTTTTTTCATTTATTATTTCTTCTCCAGTTGTAGATTGATTACTTTCAGAACCTGGAGTTATTACTTCTTCACTGGTACTAAATTTAATTTCTTCAATACTTCCATCCGCTAAAAATTGAAAAGATTTTCCTGATATGGCATCATAAAAACCTTTACCTTCATATCTTTCAGGTCTTTTTTTAGCTGCTTTTGTCATTTTACTAATTTGTTTTTCGCTTGTCATTAAACCATTGGGTGCTTCTTTAGGAAATTTCATACCCTCTAAAGCTTCAACTAATTTTGCTTGCCCTGTGTTATTAAAGTCAACTACGTTACCAGCTAATACAGGATTGTTTTGGAATTGAGGATTGTTTGCCATTAAATCTTTTATCTCAGCGGTTCTTTCAGCAGCTACATCTGGTTTGTTTCTTTCAGCATATGCTGCGATTTGTTTATCTAAACGTTTATCTTTACCTGACTCTGTTAAACCAAATTTAGTTGCAGCTAATTTTACGTTTCTTTTATCTGCTGCTTCTTTAGATTTTGCTTTGAAAAAAGCTTGAGAAGGTTTTTTAGAAGCTTCAACAAGATCTGTTAATACATTACCACTAGATGGTGTAGTCATAGCTTGTTGACCAAAACCAATCAACAATTGTGTAAGAGGATCAAACGCACCACCGCTAGGCACACTACCATACGCATCCATAAATTCATCTCTGTAGCTTTCTACGTCTCCAGCTTCTGCATATTTTTGTCTAGGTTTGATACCAGACATAATACCTGTCATCGCTGGTCCGCCTTTTCTAAACATTGGTCTTTTTAATATTTTACTCATGTTAATTAATTTTAATTTGTTGTGGTTGAAATGCTCTGTAAATACCAGCCAATGTTGAAGCTGCTCCTAATCCACTTGCTAATGCACTTGGTGAAGCTGCTGTAGATTCTGTTACAATATTTCTTCCAGGGTATCCTGAGATTAATGATGTAACACCTTGACCTAAAGCTTGTGATGCCTCCAAAGGTTGGTATGCTTGTCTTTGAGCTAATTGTTGTTGAGCCGCTAACGTTGCTTGTTGTTGTGCTTGTTGTTGACCACCTAATGTTGATAGGCCAGCAATTTGTTGACCTGTTAATTGTGGAGACAACTGAGCTAAATTTGATTGTTGTGCAAACTGTTGAGCTGCTAAATTTTGTGCTTGTTGAAATCCTTGTTGTAATAACTGAGCTTGTAATGCCGCTCTGTTTCTATCTGATGCTGATCTGTACTCTGCTCTTTGTACACCTTCTCTACCACCACCAAATGCTCCAGCACCGATAGCTTGAGCTGCTAATGCAGGTATACCTTTTGCAGCTTGAACATCAAACTCTTGTAATGTTGTATCAATAATATCTTGTTGATACGGTGACATGAATTGTTGATAAGCTTGCGGTCCTGAAGATGCTGCAGCTGTTGTCAAGAAAGGTTGGAAACTTCCAAGTCCACCTCTTAATGCTTCAGCTTCAGCTTGAATAGCTGTTTGTGGTGCCACAAATTGTGGACCCAATACAGTAGACATATCAAGAGTCTTGATACCGCCTGCTGCTTTTGTTAGATCATCTAAATACGTTTTACCAGCTGCTTCTATAAATTCAGCTGGAGCTACTCTTTGTGTTCCTTCTTGAAAACCTATTCTTCCTCCGTCAGCTTTTTCAGCTCTAGATTTTTTTCTTATAAACTCTTTAAATTTTTCCATTAAACCCTCATCATCTGACTCATCCTCTAATCGTTTACGTTCTTCTCTCTCAGCCAGTAATTGTTCCATTTGTTCTTTAGTGCTAAACATTATCCAATCCTCGATTCTAATTTTTTCATTGTGTCATACATACGCTGTGCTCCTTTTTCAACGTTACCACCACCAGCTGCTCTTACAGCATCAGCTGTAAATACAAACTCGTTATTAGATAACATTGCAGGAACATCGTCTGCTTTTTCTTTAGTTCCTATTGGTGGTATAAAACCACCTGCACTTCTTAAATCTAATTCTTTAACACCAGCTTTGTTTTGTCTAAGGGGCAAGCTCGCTACACCCTCTCCTACTTTAAAATCCATTCTGGCGATATTATTTATTGGACCACCTTCTGCTTTTTTATTACTCATAAATTCATTTAGTTGATCCATCTCCATTTCATTTAAACTATTATAAGGTTTGTTAAATACACTCATAGATAAATTGTTTAATTCAGCTAATGGATCTGGTGCAGATGCCATTCTTTTTGTTTTTGTTTTAATTTTACTTCCTTGTATTTGATCTCTCCAGTCGCCGCTTTTGAAAAAGTCTATAAAGCCTTCATATAATTCTTTAACACCTTGATCACTATTGTTCCAAACACCAAATGCATCTTTAACATCATTACCTGTTGTGTATGGTCCACCGGCCATTTCTTCTGTTTGTTCAATCATCATAATACCTTCACCTTCTTCTGGTGATCCTAGACGTCTGTTTACTCTACCACCTTCTTTAAGTCCGAAAGCCCATTCAAAATTTAAAGGAACCCATTCGTTAAAAGATAATCCATCTGGATTAGCGCCTTTTTGTTTGAAAACCATTTTAAGATGTTTTTTTGCTTTTGAGTCTAAATTAAGACCACCCATATTAAATCCAACTCTACCACCCGTAGCGAACGATGTACTATATTCAGCAGTTTGTGATGTTACAAAATCTTCTACTTCTTTGTTATAAGTGTCTGCATCTGTGTCCGCAGTTGGCGGATTTAGATTTGTATAATATCTTCTTAAATAAACTTTTAATGCTTCAGGGTCTTGTTTAATTGCTTCTATTTGTTCTTCTTCCATACCTTGACTAGCTAAAAATCCTGTAAGACCTACAGCTCCTGCTATTCCTGTTCCACCACCAGGGAACTTATCTATGAGTCCAGAAAGAAAACTTTTCTTTGGACCTACACCGGCAGTAAAACCATCTGCTACAGTTGAAGCACCTGCTCCACCACTAAAAAATCCAGCTCCTGGTAAATTACTAAATTCAAACCCTCCAGGTAATCTTCCAAAACCACCACCTAAATAATACGCTCCACCTGCTAATAATGCAGCTTTACCTAGATCTGAACTAACTACATCTTTAGCTGCTTTAGTTACACCTTTAACAGCTTTCTTTACAATACTACCTAATCCGTAGTGTTGTCTTACTGACATATTAGTGATGCCACCTCTGTTTTGTAATTGTCTAGCTATTTGTGTTCTTGTTATTGCCATAATTTATAAATAATTGTTAGTAAAGGCAGGCGTAGAAATCCTGTAATTTAGCACTTTATTTGATTTTTTCGTCTTCGTCAACGACTTTACTTGTGGCTACAAGGTCATCCATAAACCTACCAGCGTACCTGTATTCACCAGTATGGCCTAATTCATCATCAATATAAAGGTATATTTTACCCCCTATTTCAGTCCATCTTTTACAGAAACCAAAGTCTTCTCCGTAAAAGTGTTTTGTTTTAGGGTCGTGTACACAATCAAAAAAATTATAAAAGTTAGGTCTTTTAACTTTTTCACCATTTAAATAAGTATCTTGTACTATTTCAAGATCTGGATACGCTTTAATCATTTTTTCAATAACACTTCTTTTAATAAGCATACAGCCAGTTGGTGCATGTGTGACTTCTGTTTCTCCATCCGTTACTTCAATAGCTGAAACATCAGCTACTTTGATAGGAAATGTATAACCATATTTTAAAAAGTCTTTATCATTCTTAAAATCTTCATCTTTCATTCTTCTATAAACAGATCCTTGATTAATAAATTTCATAGGATAAGGAGCAGCTATAATATCTCTATCTTTTTCTAACATCTTAAATATTGTCTTTGTATCAAAATCTACGTCTGAATCTATAAATAACATATGGGTGTAGTTCTCTTTATCAGAAACAAAATCAGCAGCGCATATGTTTCTACCTTGTTGAACTAAAGACGATTTAATAAGATGAAAACTAACTAGTATATTTTTAGTCATACATGCCATTTGAAATTTAAGTAGGGATCTAACATAATGAATACCTACTTCACTATGCACAGGTGTAGCCACCATAATTCTATATTTAGATGGTGGTGGTAATGTATGTCCTTTTAATTGTTCTGTTAAGTCTATTGTTTGCACCGGTTCCTTATCAAACCAAATAGGTTCATTAGATTTTTCTTGCATCACTTGTTATTCCAGTTAAAAATTGTGTCCAGGTTGCAGCTTGTTTAGGCCAACCATAATACAGGTTATAAAAATCACTCTGTCTTTTTAAATGATCTTGAATAGGTTTGTGAGTAATCGCTTCTGCTCCTTGTTTAATGGCTTGTGCAAATTTAAATGCCAGTCTTCTATGATTATTATCGTATGGTACGTAAATACCAAACTCAGAACATGTTTCTGCTAAAGCCCCTAAGTTTGTCACAATTGTATAAAGCCCTGCTGCCATAGATTCTATGGCGGAAATACAAGATGTTTCTTCCCAGATACTTGGGTAAACAAACATATGATAATCTTTTAAATGTTCTTTAATATAACTATTGGGTTTATAACCTATATAGTTTACATTTTTTAATTGTTTAGCTTGTTCATATAAACCTTTATATTCCTTATCGTTCTGTTCATAAAAAGCTTTACCATATATCTCTGTAGATGAATAAACATCTAAAGTAATTAAAGGGTGATTTACTAATTGCATAGCCCCAAGCAATACATTTAAACCTCTCCAAGGAGTTATTTGATGTATAATTTTTATAGGTTTATCTTTTTCGTAAACAGGAGCACATTCTATCTTACTTATACCATTCTTAATAATCATACACTTGCCCCTATCTAAACCAAATTTTTTAGTAAAATTTTCAAAGTTCCAATGACTATTAAATACATACCAATCATATTTAGTGTGATTATCTTTATCTTTAAACCAAGGATAGATATTAGGTTGATCCCAAGAATTTTTTTGCCAAAGAATATTTATTTTATCTTTTGATAATGGAATTTTTTCTGGAACAGATGTTGTAATTTGTACTTTACTTAATAGTATAAGATCTACGTGTTGAGTTAGATATTCTAGCTGTAGCTCCGTTCCACCTTTAGGTGTTGGATTTATTGTCATTATTCATTACTTTCTGAAATAAGTCTAAATTTTTAGGGTCAACTGTAACTTCACAGTCAACTACAATGTCAGGTCCCTCTACTTTTTCTTTGTAGATTTCTCCTGTTTTTTTATTACGGTAAGTATATTTAGTTATACACTTAATTTCTGTTACATCATCCATTCTGGTCTTGTCTATTTACTAGAGCATAACTTATCAGGCCTTGAATTGTGTTACTCCCTGTAGCTGCTTGCACAGTTATAGCATCACCTGCTTCTAAATTCAAGCCTTGAGGTGAGGCATTTACTTGTGATTTGGCGGCCACGTCATCTCTAAAAAATTCATATTCAGTACTTGAATCAGAGGAATCAACAAAGTTCATGTTTACTGCAACAGCTGATGATGCATCATTGTTTGCAACATATATACTTTTAATTATAATTATTCCATCAACAGGACATGTTAACACTGTCGTCTTACCTGTACCCGATTGTTTGTATCCTTGGTTTTTATAAAATATACTCATGATAAGAAATAATTAAATGTATCTTGCTCTTCTTTTAAATCTTGTTGAAAAGAAAAATTAAGTTGTTGTTTTAAAGTATCTAATGCTTCTAAAATTTGACGTTGATTAGATGGGTCATACGTCGGTGTAGGTTCTGGAATATAATTAATTATTTTAGCCATTATCTTCTACCATCAGGTCTTGTATCTAATCTAAGAGAACCATATCTCCAAGACTCTCCTACTGCCGTGTTTTCAAATCTTACACTCACTAATCTTCCTCTTGCTCTAGTATCTATTTTATCAGTGGTTGAGGTAACTGTAAAGGGTCCTAAAGGTGAGCTAGTTTGAGTATCAGATGGATAGTCCGATATGAATAAAGTAACTTGGTTATTGCCTACAATCTCTTTATAATCAGGAATGAATCTACTTACTGAAGCAAAAAATTCACCATCCGCAATATCAAAATCTCCAGATCTTATAAATCCTTGAATAGCAGATGTGCCTGTGCTGTTGACTTGATCCACACCTTTTTCATGTTCGTATAAAACTGTGGCTCCATCTCTATTGGTAACTCCTGATATTGGAAATAAAGGAGTATCTGACGGGCTGTTAGAATCTGTGGATCCTTTTGGAATATAATCAGTAGCATAGGGTCTTTCAAAAACATCTGCGTCTACATAAGTGGTTCTATCTAATGTACTTGTATTCCAGCTATTTTCTGCATAATTAAAAGTTACGCATCTATCAACTTGTAGTGAATTTTCTGATGGATAAAACCAATTTACTTCTGTGTACAAACTATTATGGCCTGCATAGATAATTTCATTAGCATCAAAATTAAGACCAGGATTACCATCACCTGTAGTAAATACAAAGTCTTCTACTAAACAAGGTATTTGTTTTACCGTTCCATCAAATGCAAAGAAACCACCTGCTTGACCCATCCAATAAACAGCACCTTGAGCAAACACAACAGCGTGTTGTCCTAAACATCCACAATTTGTTCCTACTTGTCTAATACTAAATGTAAATGGTGGTCCTACAAATTGAGCTACATAAGCAGCTTGATCTGTTAAAATTAAAACATAGTCTTTACCTTGAACAGCCGCGGTAATTCTGTTTCCTGTATCTAATCTAAATGTACCAGCAGTATTTGTTGCTGTTGGTGTGTATACGTTTAATGTTTCTTGATTCGTGAATCTAATAAACATAGGGTCTTGCGTGGTTGCATCAGTCATATCGGTTAAAGCACCAAACTGAAATAAATGTCGATCTCTGTCTGAGAATAAAGATAACGTTGAAATCATATTAACTTCGCTGCCTA
>VMHT01017670.1_pt1 | contig 12081 bp, 9 predicted proteins | sample 4693611 | NCBI WGS metagenome assembly VMHT01 (sample SAMN12280063, study PRJNA550983) | marine metagenome | isolation source: seawater sampled from same location over 5 years 0.02-0.2 micron viral filtrate | place: USA: collected off the coast of southern California halfway between the port... ...
AAAGAAAGGTTTAACTAAAAATTTTAACTCATTTAATTTTATTAAATCTATTGGATTTTCTGATAAAAGATTATCTGAGCTATCCAATATTAAGGAAGATGTAATTAGAAAAAAAAGGTCAGCCTTAAAAATTTTTCCAGTTTATAAAAAAGTTGATACGTGTGCTGCTGAGTTTAAATCATTTACTCCTTACATGTATTCAACATATCAAAGGAATTTTTCAATAAATACTGAGTGTGAAGCAAACCCATCTAATAGAAAAAAAATTATTATTTTAGGCGGAGGACCAAATAGAATTGGTCAAGGTATAGAGTTTGATTATTGCTGTTGCCAAGCAAGCTTTTCTCTAAAAGAAGCTGGCTACGAAACTATAATGATCAACTGTAATCCAGAAACTGTCTCAACAGATTACGACACTAGTGATAGATTATACTTTGAACCTTTAATTGAAGAGTATGTTTTTAATATAATCAAAAAAGAAAGAACTAGAGGCAATCTTTTAGGTGTCATAGCACAGTTTGGGGGTCAAACTCCTATTAAGCTTGCTAAATTTTTACACGACAAAAAATTACCTATATTAGGAACTCAATATACTTCTATCGATCTAGCTGAAGATAGAGATAGATTTAGAAACCTTTTAAATAAATTAAAATTAAAACAAGCTGAAAGCGGTATAGCAAAAACTTTTCCTCAAGCATTAAAAATAGCGGATAAAATTGGTTTACCGTTAATGGTAAGACCCTCTTATGTACTAGGCGGAAGAGCAATGGAAATAGTTTACGAAAAAAATCAACTTAAAAAATTTGTTCAAGAAGCGTTTAAAGCTGCGGAAAAAAATCCTATATTAATTGATAAATTTATAGACAATGCTATGGAAGTAGATGTTGATGCTCTTTCAGACGGTAAAGAAGTTTTTGTTGCAGGCATAATGCAACACATTGAGGAAGCAGGAATTCACTCAGGCGACTCTGCTTGTAGCTTGCCGCCAGTTTCTATTAAACCTTTTTTAATAAAAGAAATAGAGAATCAAACAAAAAAATTGGCTTTAGCTTTAAAAGTAAAAGGTTTTATGAATGTTCAATACGCAATTAAGAATGATAAAATATTTGTCATCGAGGTTAATCCTAGAGCAAGTAGAACTGTTCCGTTTGTTTCAAAAGCAAAAAACCTACCTTTAGCTAAAATTGCATCAAGAGTGATGGTGGGAGAAAAATTAAGTAAATTTAATTTACATAGCAAAACAAAAAAAATGTTTGCAGTAAAAGAAGCGGTATTTCCTTTTAATAAATTTCCTAACAGTGATCTTTTGCTAGGACCAGAAATGAAATCCACAGGTGAAGTCATGGGATTCGATGAAAACTTTGGAATGGCTTTTGCTAAAAGTCAAATTGCAGCCTCTAATTCACTACCCACAGAAGGCTTAGCATTTATATCTCTTAAAAATAGTCACAAAAATGAGGGTGTTATTTTAGCAAAACAATTATTAAAACTTAATTTTAAGCTTTGTGGAACTAGTGGTACTGCAAATTATATAAATAAATATGGTATCAAATGTAAAAAAATTAATAAAATTAATCAGGGTTCACCTCACATTGTTGATGTTCTAAATGCCAAAAAAATCTCACTTGTAATAAATACTGGCGGTGGAAGCAGTGAAAAGCATTTAAAAGATGCTCTAGCATTGAGAAGAGCTACACTTTTAAATAAAGTGCCCTACTGTACCAACATGTCTACTGCTTATGTTTGTTTAGAGGGTATTAAGTCACTTAAAACAAAGCAAATGAGGGTTGTTTCTTTACAGGATTTATAAATTCAACTTTGTTATCCTTTGATTTTAGTAAGAAATTTTAAGTAGATTTAACTTTCCAATCAGTCTCAAAAGTAACATAATTTATCTGAATACACTTTCTCTCTTTTTTAATCTCTTTTTTTTCCATACCATGCCAAGTGTTTGGCCCACTAGTAAAGAAGTATCCATAGTTATTTTTGTAAGGAACTGTTTTGACTTTATCTAATTTTGCATCATAAAAATCAGTTCCTAGATTTTCCGACTCGTTGTGTAAGTTAACAAAAACAATTGAAGACATTAATTTCTCTTCGATATCACAATGAGGTTTTAGCCAAAAACCTTCTCTGTCACAAATTACCTCAAGTCTAACATAAGAATTATTTAAATCCTTTCCTATTAATGAACCTATCTTTTTATAAACTTCAGGAGATCTCAATTCTTCAATAAATTTTGTTAAATTAGGAAATTGACTTGAGTTTTCTTTAGTAACATAACATCTAAGTTTTTTTGCTTTACCTCCATCTTTAATTCCTGCTCGAAAAGCTCCTTCTCCACCGTCTAGAGCTCTTGTTCCGTCATAATTCAAATTTTCTTGCCTGGGGTCTAACACTTCAGCATCGCTAATCTCTTTAATAGCTTCGCTTGTTAACGGTTGATTAATCTCAAAATGCTTGAAAGGATTATTGAAAGATTTTGTTCTATTTTTTAAAGATTTAAATAATTCCATTAGATTTCATTTTAGATTTAATTAAAGGAGCTATTCTATCAACTTCATTTAATTGTTCATAGCTCCAAGTATCAACGTTATCTTTTAATTCTTTTGTTATACCTAAATTATTTAACTTACTATAAAATTTTTTAAACCTATAATTATTTTTTATCGATTTCATCATTGCTATATAAACTGGTTTTCCTGTTACAGCTGCTTCTGAAATCATAGAAGTAGAGTCACAAGTTACAACTATATGATCTGAAATAGCTAAGGCTGATAGGTATGCCTTTTTATCTACTTCTTTAACAACATGATGATTGAAATTAAAAGTATCATATGCTTTTTTAATTATTTTTTCTGGTGTTCTGTAAGATGGAATTACGATAATTTTGTATTTGTCTGGAGTAAACAAAGTTTTCATTTTATTAAAAGTCTGATGAATTGATTCTTCTGTATATGCGTAATATTTATTTGGACCTCCTATAATAAAAGCAACTAATTTCTTTTTTTCCAATTGCAATCCTAGATAATTTAAATTTTCTTTAATTTCTTTTTTTGTTAAATAATGAATAGCTCCAGTTGTTGTAATTACATTGTCTCCTTTTATGTCGTCGTGCTCAGGACTTATAATTAAATCGAAATGATTAAATGATACCTTTGGATTTTGAATGTGAATAGTGAAAATTTCTTTACCTAATCTTTTTTTAAGTGCTATAGAGGGAATAACACTTTTTCTGCCACAAGAAATAATAATTTTACTATCACAAACAAATTTATCTTTTACTAAATTTTCTGATATTGGGGTGAATTTAGGGGGTATCAAATTCCAAAATCTTTTAAGTTTTATAGTCTGATGCTTATAACTTAGGCCTAAAGCCTTAGCTAGCCCCTCGTCTTGGCTTACCATTCCGTGCATACCTTGTGTCAAAAGAATTGCTTTTAATTCTAACATGAGTACCTATATATAAACATAACGAGATGAATAATAAATCAACTAAGCATACAAAAGTGTTAATACTTGGATCAGGTCCAGCTGGTTATACAGCTGCAATTTATGCCGCTAGAGCAATGCTTAAGCCAATACTTGTTCACGGAGCTCAACCTGGAGGTCAGTTAACAACAACTACAGATGTGGAAAATTACCCCGGGTACTCAAAAGTTATACAAGGTCCTTGGTTAATGGAAGAAATGAAGGGTCAAGCGGAAGCTGTTGGTACTGAGATGATTCAAGATCATATTAACAAAGTAGATTTTACAAAAAAACCCTTCGAAGCTGTTGGGGATAGCGGTCAAGTTTACACTTCAGACAGCTTTATTATTTCTACAGGTGCTCAAGCAAGGTGGCTCAATTTAAAATCGGAGCAGGAATTTAGAGGCTTTGGAGTTTCCGCATGTGCTACATGCGATGGTTTCTTTTTTAAAGACAAAGAAGTTGCTGTAGTTGGGGGTGGTAATGCAGCAGTTGAAGAAGCAATGTTTCTCACAAAGTTCGCATCAAAAGTATATTTAATTCATAGAAGAAATGAATTAAGAGCTGAAAAAATGCTTCAAGAAAAACTAAAAGCAAATAAAAAAATTGAAATTATTTGGGACAGTGCTGTTGATGAGATTATAGGAACTATTGAACCCAAAGTTGTTAATGCGCTAAAAATTAAAAACTTAAAAACATATAAAACTTCAGATTTGAAAATTGATGGTCTTTTCATTGCAATTGGTCATGATCCAGCAACTTCTCTTTTCAAAAATCAACTTAATATGGATAAAGAAGGTTACTTGATTACAAAACCTGACTCTACTGAAACCAATATAAAAGGTGTATTTGCAGCAGGAGATGTAAAAGATAAAATTTTTAGGCAAGCTGTTACAGCTGCGGGCATGGGCTGCATGTCTGCGCTTGAGGCTGAAAAATATCTATCCTCTATTTCTAAATAATTTTTTTAGTAAGCAAAAAAAATAATGATGTCTAATTAAATAGAAATATTTTTTTTTAATTTACTAGACTTATCAATAGCCTCTACAACTTGAATAGACTTCAAGCCTTCTTCACCCGATACTAGAGGTTCAACTTTTTTATTTATAACATCACAAAAATGTTTTATTTGATCAACTAAAGGATCGTTATGCTCAAACTTAAGAATTTCAGTCTTAAAGGGATTTTCCCAGTTAGGAGTGTTTTCGTTAGACCAAATTTTAAGATCAGGAATAGATAGGGAGCCTTTTGAACCTCCAATTATATAACAATTTTGTTTAGTATAAGGAAATTCAGAGTTTTCTTTTGAATTCATTTCCCAACTCCAAGGTGAAACTATACTATCTGAAACTGACATGTTGGCGATAACCCCTGTATCAAAATTTAATATTATAGAAGCTATATCTTCATTTTCATAACCTCTCGAAGATGGTGAAGTAGTTGCCTGAACATTTTTGACTTCACCGCAAAAGTATCGAAGTAAATCTATATCGTGAACTAAATTTATTGAAATTGGTCCTGCTCCTATCTTTTTTCTCCAGGGAGCTGTATTAAAATATTTATCAGGCTTATAAAACCAGCATATAGAAAAAACTGATCTAATTTTACCAATAGATCCGATTTCTAGAGCTTTTTTTGCAGATTTAATAATATTGTTATGTCTTCTGTGGTGACCGACTAAAATTTTTGTAGAATTTTTTTTTGCCAGCTTTAGTAGATTGGAGGTTTCAATAGAAGAATTTGATATAGGTTTTTCAATTAATATAGGAATTTTTTTTTCTATAAATATTTTTGCGTGTGATAAATGTAAAGGAGTTGGGGTTGCTATAATTGCCCCATCTGGTTTTTCCGAGTTCAATAGTTCTTGAATATTATCAAAGAATTTTGATTTAATATTTGCATTTTTTATTTGAATTTTATTATTTTCTACAATCCCACAAAGCTCCATTTGCTGATTTTTTTGAATAATTGCAGCATGTTTTTTTCCGATCAATCCAAGTCCAACAACTGCTAATTTTAAAGGGTTCATAAATCTAGAAATAGTTTTCAAATCCTGATATTAATTTTTTAAATTCTCACAAAAATTTTTAATTCTTTCCATTGCCTTTTTTAAGTTTTCCATAGAAGTAGCATAGGAAATTCTAAAATAACCTGGCAATCCAAAAGCTGAACCTTGGACAACTGCTACATTTTCTTGTTCAAGTAATTTTTGTACAAAATCCGTATCTGTCTTTAATTTTGTTTTTTTGTTCAAGAGATTTTTACAATTTGGAAAAACATAAAAAGCACCCTCAGGACTCAAGCAACTAATACCTTTAATATTATTTAAACTACCGACTACAAAATCTCTTCTGTCTTTGAATGATTTTGCTCTTACTTGAATGAAATCTTGTGTTCCATTTAAAGCTTCGACTGCAGCTGCTTGGCTGATTGATGACGGGTTACTGGTTGATTGAGATTGAATTTTTGAAATAGCTTTAATAATTTCAACTGGGCCAGCAGCATATCCTATTCTCCAACCAGTCATTGAGTATGATTTGCTAACTCCATTCATAGTTAAAGTTCTGTCTTTTAATTCTTTTACTTCAGCAATAGTTGAAAATTTAAAATTATCATAAGTAATATGTTCATAAATATCATCACTCAGAATAAAAATTTTTTTATTTTTTTTTAAAATTTCAGCTAATTCCTCAATTTCTGATTTAGAGTAACTAGAACCAGTTGGATTAGACGGAGAATTCAAAATAATCCATTTAGTTTTTTTAGTTATAGCCTTTTTGAGTTTTAATGGAGTCAACTTAAAATTATCTTTTTCTCCACACTTAATTATTTTTGGTTTTTCACCAGCCAAGAGAATTATATCTGGATAAGAAACCCAATAAGGAGCAGGTATTATTACTTCGTCTCCCTTATTTATAGTTGCCATGAAAGCATTATAGAGAACCTGTTTACCTCCAGTTCCTACCGTTATCTGATTAACGTCATAAGAAAGGCCGTTCTCTCTTTTAAACTTAGCTTGAATAGCCTTTTTAAGAGCTGGTGTTCCATCAACAGCCGTGTATTTAGTGTCACCTTTTTTTATAGCCTCAATTGCAGCCTCTTTAATATTGTCAGGAGTGTCAAAATCAGGTTCTCCGGCACCTAATCCTATAACATCCTTGCCAGCAGCCCTCAATTCCCTAGCTTTTGTAGTAACTGCTATTGTTGGCGACGGTTTTATACGTTTTAAAGTGTTGGAAACTATGCTCATTGAATTTTATAATATTTTTTTTAAATTATTATTAACACAAAATGCAAAATACTTATCAAGAAAAAATACTAGATTTAGAGACTACCAACAATTCTCCAAGGGTCAAGCTGGAGGGTGGTATTAAATTTAAAATAAAAAGTGAATTTCAACCAGCTGGTGATCAACCTGAAGCTATTAAAGCTTTAACTAAAAATCTTAAAGATAAAAAAAATGAACAAGTTCTTCTTGGTGTTACAGGATCAGGTAAAACATTTACGATGGCAAAAGTCATTGAAAAAACCAATAGACCTGCTTTAATTCTTGCTCCAAATAAAACTCTAGCTGCACAGCTATACGGAGAATTTAAAAGTTTTTTTCCAGATAACGCTGTAGAATATTTTGTATCATACTACGATTATTATACTCCTGAAGCATATGTTCCAAGGTCCGATACATATATTGAAAAAGAAGCTTCAATCAACGAACAAATTGATAGAATGAGACACTCAGCTACTAGATCTCTATTAGAGAGAGACGATGTAATAATTGTGGCCAGCGTTTCATGTATTTATGGTCTAGGATCAGTAGAAGCTTATAGCAAAATGACAATAACTTTAAAAAAAAATAATGAATATAGTAGAGATGATTTGATAAGAACTTTTGTTACTCTTCAATACAAAAGAAATGATCAGAATTTTTTTAGAGGAACTTTTAGAGTAAGAGGGGAAAACTTAGAGATTTTTCCATCTCACTTGGAAGACAGAGCTTGGAGAATAAGTTTTGATTTAAACAAATTGAATAAAATAGAGGAATTCGACCCTCTTACAGGAGATAAAACTAACGAGTATTCTGCAATTAAAATTTATGCTAATAGTCATTATATTACTCCTAAGCCAACAATGGATCAGGCTATAAGACAAATTAAATCAGAATTAGCGGAGACTTTAAAAAAACATCGAGCAGATAATAAATTATTAGAAGAACAGAGATTGAGAGAAAGAACTAAGTTTGATCTTGAAATGATAGAAGCTACTGGTACATGTGCTGGAATTGAAAATTACTCAAGATATTTATCTGGTAGAAAAGCTGGCGAACCTCCACCAACTTTATTTGAATATTTTCCTGACAACGCAATTATATTTGTTGACGAAAGCCACGTTACTGTTCCTCAACTAAATGGGATGTACAAAGGTGATAGAACAAGAAAAAGTACATTGGCTGAATATGGTTTTCGTCTACCTTCATGCATGGACAATAGACCTTTAAAATTTGAGGAATGGGATACAATGAGAACTCAAACAGTATTCGTCTCAGCCACACCAGGACCTTGGGAATTAAAACAAACAGATAATAAACATATAGATCAAATTATTCGACCAACAGGATTAACAGATCCACCGGTAGAAATAAGGCCTGCAAAAACACAAGTAGATGATCTTATGCATGAAGCTGCGCGAGTTATTGAAAAAGGGTATAGAGTGCTAGCAACAACACTAACAAAAAAAATGGCAGAAGATTTGACAGAGTATCTACATGAAAATGGTCTCAAGGTTAGATATATGCACTCAGATATCGACACTCTAGAAAGAATAGAAATTATAAGAGATTTAAGACTTGGAGTTTTTGATATTTTAGTAGGAATAAATTTATTAAGAGAAGGCTTAGATATTCCAGAATGTGGTTTAGTTGGTATTTTAGATGCAGACAAAGAAGGTTTTTTAAGATCAGAAACTTCCTTAATTCAAACCATTGGAAGAGCAGCTAGAAATGTGGATGGAAAAGTAATTTTATACGCTGACAAAGTAACAAAAAGTATTGATAAAGCTATAAAAGAGACAGATCGTAGAAGAGCTAAGCAGACTGAATATAACAAGAAGAATAACATAACTGCGGAGTCAATTAAAAAAGAGATTGGAGATATTTTAGAGTCAGTTTATGAAAAAGATTATGTAAATATTAAAGAGTCAAATGTAGGTGGAAACCTAAAAAAACACTTAAAAAGTTTAAACAAAAAGATGAAAGAGTCTGCAGAAGACTTGGAATTTGAAGAAGCTGCTAGAATTAGAGATGAAATTAGAAAATTAGAGGCAAGCGAATTAGAAATAACTTTAAATCCAAAGATAAGCCAATATAATTTGAAAAGCAAAATATACCCTAAAGGAAGGTCAACATTAGGAATGCCTGGAACTAAAGTAAATAAAAAAAGAAAGAAATGACTAATAACAAAATAATCATAACAGGTGGAGCTACTAGGATTGGTGCAGCTATAGCTAAAAGTTTAGCAGACTATGAAACATCTATAACTATTCACTACAATAAGTCAAAAGTGAACGCTTTCAAATTAAAAAAGGAATTAGAGAATTTAGGAAGTAAAGTTTATTTAATAAAAGCAGATCTTAATAATTTTAAACAAACCCAATCACTTCTAAAATTTTCATATAAAAAAATGAAAGGACTTAATTGCCTAATTAATAACGCTTCATTATTTGAGAATGATAATTTACAAAATTTTACGGAAAAAAGTTTTAACAAACATTTAAATGTAAATTTAAAAGCACCAGCAATTTTAATTCAGAATTTTGGAAAATTATTAAAAAAATCAGAGGGAAATGTGATTAATATTATTGATCAAAGAGTTGAAAAATTAACCCCGTACTTCTTTTCTTATACACTTAGTAAATCAAGCTTAGTCACACTTACTAGAACTTCAGCCATGAAATTGGCTCCAAATATTAGAGTAAATGGAATTTCACCTGGCCCAACATTAAAAAACTTAAGACAATCTGAGAATCATTTTAAAAAGCAGTGGAAATCAGTACTTTTAAAAAAAAAAGTAGAATTAGAAAGTATTTGTGATGGTGTGAAATTTTTAATGAAAAATGATAATATCACTGGTGAAGTAATTAATATAGACAGTGGACAAAGATTAGCATGGAATACTCCTGATATAATAAATGTAAAAGAATGAGAATAATTAAATTAAAATTAAAAGAAAAGTTTAAATATAAAAGAAAAGTAATTATCAAAAATTTAATTCTAAATATATTTATTGGAATTCACGATTTTGAAAAGAAAAAAAAGCAAAGAGTAAGAATAAATATTGAAGTAATCACTAACCCTAACATTAAGCCAAACAATAAAGATTTATCATCAATTCTGAATTATGAGGATTTAATTAATAAAATTACATTATTAGTAAAAAAACAACACCATGAACTTATAGAAGATTTGGCAGAAAATATATTTAAAATAATTTTTCAAAATAGTTTGGTTAAAAAAACAAAAATTAAAATTGAAAAATTAGATATTATTAAAAATTCAGAGTCAGTTGGTGTCGAATTCTCAAAAAATAAAATATGATTAATAGTTTAGAACATGGAAAAAAAGTAATTAAGAACAAAATTCCTTTAATTTCAAGAAACGCTGGGGTTTATAAAATGATTAGTTCCTCTGGTGAAATTTTATATATTGGTAAGGCAAAAAATATACCTAATAGACTTAAAAGTTACACCTCTGATACTAATTTACCGATTAGAACAGAAAGAATGTTATCTTTGACACATTCGCTTGAAACAACTACTACAAATAATGAGAGTGAAGCTTTACTTTTAGAAGCAAATTTAATCAAAAAACATAAACCAAGATTCAATATATTATTACGTGATGATAAATCTTTTCCATATATTTACATTGGTAATAAAGATAAATGGCCTCAATTAACAAAACTTAGAGGTAAGAAATCGAAAACAGGACATTACTTTGGGCCATTTTCCTCTATTGGTTCAGCTAACTGGACAATCAAAATTTTGCAAAAAATTTTTCTTTTGAGAGTTTGCGATGACACAGTATTTAAAAATAGAGAAAGACCCTGTATTCTTTATCAAATTAAAAGATGTTCCGCACCATGTGTTGGTCATATCACGAAACAAGACTACACAGCTACAGTTGATGATGCTGTAGAGTTTATTTCAGGAAAATCAAGAAGAGTACAAAAGACTCTTTCTAAAGAAATGGAAAAAGCGAGTAAGGAGTTGGACTATGAGAAAGCTGCAATAGCACGAGATCGAATAAAAGCTTTAACTCAAATTCAAACTTCGCAGAAGATTAATCAAACAAATTTAAATGAAGCCGATGTTATAAGTATTCATAAAGAAAGCGGAAAAACTTGTGTACAGGTATTCTTTTTTAGATCTAAACAAAATTGGGGTAATCAAGCCTTTTATCCGAAACATGATACTGATGACTCTGTTGATGATATTCTTTCCTCATTTATTTCTCAATTTTATGAAAATAAAACTATACCTTGCTTAATAATAACAAACTTCGAAACAAGCGATAAAAAACTATTGGAAAAAACATTTTCTGACAAAGAAGGGAAAGAAGTAATAATTAAACTGGCCAAGTCAAAAAATGAAATTAGTTTATCTAAACTTGCTGAAAAAAATGCTAAACAATCTTTAACTCAAAAACTAATTCAATCTGATACTAATAATAATTTAATCGATAAATTATCTATTAAATTTAAGTTAAACAATAATATTGATCTTATCGAAGTCTACGATAACAGTCATATTCATGGAACTGACTCTATAGGAGCTTTAATATGTTTTGGAAGCGAAGGTTTTATAAAAAAAAGATATAGAAAATTTAATATAAAAGATAAAAAAATAACAAACGATGATTACGGAATGATGAAAGAAGTTCTTTTTAGAAGATTTTCAAAAGCTATAAAGGAAAAGTCAGGATCGTTATCACTTCCAGATTTGATTTTAGTAGACGGAGGAAAAGGTCAATATACAGTGAGTAGAGAAGTCCTTAATGACCTTGGTTTACATGACTTACCAATATTAGCGGTAGCAAAAGGCAAAAGAAGAAATGCTGGTGAGGAAAAAATTTATCATAAAGGCAAGGAATATATATTAAATAGAAATGATCCACTTTTATTTTTCATTCAAAGATTAAGAGATGAAGCGCACAGATTTGCAATAAGCACTCATAGAGCTAAAAGAAAGAAAAATTTGAGTAGATCTCTATTAGATCAGATTCAAGGGGTTGGAAAACAAAGAAAAAGAGCTTTATTAAATCATTTTGGTTCAGCTCGCTCCGTAGAGTCGGCCAGTCTTGAAGATTTAAAGGCTGTAGAGGGAATAGAAGACAATATTGCAAATAAAATATATAATTATTTTCACGAGTAAATTATGAAACTTCAAATTCCAAATATTTTAACTATCGGACGTATTATTATTGTTCCCATATTTGTTTTAACCTTTTTTATTCCTGGTTTTTTTGGTGATTTGATACCATTTTTTTTATTTGTTTTTGCTAGCTTTACCGACTACTTGGTTGGTTTGTTGGCAAGGTTATTTAAGGAAGAGTCAAAA
>VMHT01167791.1_pt1 | contig 12081 bp, 16 predicted proteins | sample 4693611 | NCBI WGS metagenome assembly VMHT01 (sample SAMN12280063, study PRJNA550983) | marine metagenome | isolation source: seawater sampled from same location over 5 years 0.02-0.2 micron viral filtrate | place: USA: collected off the coast of southern California halfway between the port... ...
TAAAGTGGCTAAGGGTGATCTTAGCAAAACACAAGTCATCAAACGTGTCAAAACCCACATAGCTGAGACAATGAAATAATTTATACTAAAAAAAAATATTATAGAATGGTATATGATCTTAGACATACCCAATGATTTTGAAGGAGAAATTACTTTGTCTATCAAAGCCAAAGTAACTAAACCTGTTGTTATAAGAGAGAAAGTAATAGTGAAAAGTAAAGGTGGTAGACCTAATGACGCCCCAAGAGACGATAAAGGTCGATATTGTAAAGTCAAACCCGACTTTTCCGATTATATGAAAGAGTGGGATAATGACAATATCTAAGCTCTAAGCTCTAAGCATTCCACAAGACACGTCTTGCATGGTAATTTGCTGAGTTAGGGTTGTTTTTTGTTAGCTTGCCACTACCGTCCTTAATTTTGGATGTTCGTGCCAAGTATGATTCACGACGTTCGTCATCGTTGTGATTTAGTGATTTTGGTAATAAACCGGTTTTATCACGGAAATGTTCCATGTCTGCAGCCCCAAAATGCAAGGTTTTACCGTTGGGAGCCACCGTCATCAACTTCTTACCTTTCCTATTTGATTTGGCATATACAAATTTACCGATTGTTTTTGTAACCATATATTTTACGACTTCATAAAATCACGTAATTCATGCAGCTGTTGTTTGATGTGTACTTGACACATTGTGTTGTATTTGCTTGTTAGTATTCTATGCACGGGTTTTTCGGTAAAATGTGGGATCACAACATTGTTAACGTTGTAAGTTTCACTAATGTACTTGACTAATGAATACTTTGTCAATGGCAAGCCATAGTAGTGTTTGACACCTGTCCAAAAGCTTCTATACATAATGTTTCGATAGATGAACTTTGATAGCTGCAATGTAGTAACCCCATTCCACGAATGGTTGAGGAACCCATTTATGCATTGTTTATCTGTTGTTTTGACCCATTCAAGCAAACCTTTACCATAGTTAGATTCACCTATGATAGAGGTTCTGATGATACATGCCTTAGGGCTTTCACCCATGAGCTTTGTTACACCGTAAATGTCTGTTGCTGTTAGCTCTGAGTCTTCATCGTGGGCTAAAACATTGTCGTCATAGACACAATCGGTTGTGATGTGAATAACTGGGACTTCATATTGTTCCATGTAATATTCTGCTAGTTCAAGTGGAAGAATTGTATTTGCTTCGATAAACTTCTGATAACATGTATGTCTTTGTGGAATAGCTCCGGCACAATTGACTACCACATCAACTGTGTTTTTCCATTTGAAATGGTCATCCCCTGTGTTTGATTCGTAAACTGTTATACCTTTTAACTTGAGATACAAAGTAAGTGTGTTACCTAACATACCATTCGATCCAATAACTAAAACCTTCATTACTATAATAGTTCCTTACTTTCTAAAAATGTTTTTAGTGATGATTTTGAAATCGGCTTGCTTGAATCATATTGTTTGGGTTCGAGATTACGAATGCCAAGATCATGAATCGATTTGATCACGTAGTAAGTTGGAACGTCACTTACTTTCAAGTTTGTCATCGTCTCACCACATAGATATTCTTCCTCAGTCCTGAGACTTTGTGTTTCATTAATCAATGCTTCGTGCAACTTTTCACCTGTCCTCATACCTGTTTCAACTATTGGTTTGTTATACTTGTCAGCAAACAGTTCAATTAGATGTTTGATCTTCATTGATCTAAGAATAGGAATGTATGTGTCACCGTTTCTTCCATATCTAATTGCAACCTTGATTAGATCGACGGCTTCTTCCAATGTCATGCAAAACCTTGTCATGTCATTGTGTGTAATAGTAAAATGGGCAAAATCGGGATCTTGTCCTTTTTTATGCAATGTAGGAATGATCGAACCATTAGAGTTTAGCACGTTACCATATCGTACACACAGATATCGTTGTGACGGCCCTGTCGGTGATACATTCAATGCTTTGTTCATTACTAAGTTTTCACACAATGCCTTACACATACCATAGCTGTTTATGGGTGAACATGCTTTGTCTGAACTGACAAATACGACTGTCCCTGTGTGAAACTCTTCACAGACATCAAGTACTGTCCTGACACTTTTGAGGTTGTTGTGTAAACAAGCTTCGATGTCTTTCTCAGCCAAGTCAATATGTTTCATGGCCTGAGCAATAATCACAACATCGGGCTGTGTTCGGACTACTGCTTGTTTGACCATAGAATAATTAGCTGCGTCACCAATAATGAACTGTTGCATTTCATTGTTGTGAAAGTGAAGTTTCATTTTCCAATGCTTCTGTTCATCTCTACTGAAATTGGTAACGTCATGACCTCCTTCAAGTAAATCTTCATTGAGGGCATAGCCCAATGAACCTGTTCCTCCGAATATGAGATATTTCATTCTTATATATATTTCTTATGATCATTTTTTATATTAAAACCTCAACGTTGCCTGTGCACGACCTTGGGCGTTTTCCCACTGTACAATCTCTCTTTCGCGAGCCAGAGCACGAGCTCTTCCTTGCTCTCTTTCGGTCTTTTTAAAATCCTCTCCTCTCTTTCTTAGACCCTTTTCTAGCCGATCACTTAGATCATCTTCAACCTTCCTTTGTAGCTTATTATAAGAGGCTGAGCCCCCGCCTAGGTCGATAGAACGTTGTTGTATTTTATTGAATTCAAGTTTTAAACGTTCCCATTCCTTGGGGCTTTTTATTGCTTTAATTGAAGCAGTACTAAATTTCTTTTGTTTTAATTGTTGTTCAAGTTTTTCATGTGAAGAAGCTTTGACTGTTGCCTTAACTTTTTTTACAGGGCCTTTGAGGGCTGCTTCTAATTGACTCTTTTTCATTCGACTGTATCCAATTATTCCAGCTTCCTTAGCTTGTTTCTTTAATTCAACGACAGTTGGCATATACAATTATCCTGATTTTATTTGATATTTGGGGGCAAACAACATTCGTGGATCTTTCGGGGATCCGTCAAGTTCATAGTATTTATTGGGTATACTTTGTTGTAAGCATAGAGCGTCTTCTTCTAGCTGTGAATGGTAACTGTAAACATCAAGGTTACACATATGCAATGAATGCAAGAACTGCCCTTCAGCGTCCCACTTCCAATACTTGTATTGTCCGGTAGAACCATAGCCATGTGACAACAATACCGGCAAAGGTGTAAACAGTTCACGTTTCATAAAATACACCACATCCAATCTGTGTGTGTTACAATACCTACCATTATGCAGATAATCATAGACTTCTTCCGCGGACAGATCTTTAGGTTTTACCGGATCATTAAAATCTCTAACACCTGTCACAGCGTGTGGCAACAGTTCCTTTTTAAAAGGCAATGTTGTCATGAAACAACAAAACACTTGGTCTGTGTGTTTCCTCAGAATCTGCAACCGTTCTTCGATTTCATTGACATCCCATTCTAACCATTTGAAGTCCATGGGCATTGTAAACGTCGAATCGGTCCGAAGCCTCATGACATAGTCATATCGAAACTTATTTGCTAGCTCGTGGTTTTCCATACACTTGTATGCTTCAAGCAATTGATAAAATTGGTGTACCGAACCACCACTACTCAGTTGTGCATTATATGGTTTCAAGCTATCTCTCAATCCAATGTCGGTAGTAATGTAGCTCGAGTGTTGCCCGTATATGTAGTACTTCAATTTTCTCAATTCTTTTAGCTCTTCGAGTTTACCTGCTTTCTTTCGGTCTTTTTTATTTCGGCAATCAATGTTGCAGAACAAATGATATTCGTGGTATGGAAAGTAATACTTCTTCAACATATTGATGACTAAGTCTAACTTTCTTACCGATCCTGTTATCAAAATAGCTATTCTCATCTAATTGTAAGTGATGTTTTTATTCAAAGTAGAGTCAGTGATAGTGAAGATTCGTGTATGCCAATCATTGATCCCACAACTAACTAGCCATTTATTTTCTTTTTTAACTAGTCCTGCAGGAAACACGACAGCTACATCTTGCAAGTAGGAACGTTTGTCTTGGGTTAGATTGGGAGCAATCAATGGATGTTTTGAAATCCCAATCAAATGCAAATCGGGATTGAAGACCATAGCTCCGGCTGTATAGATGTATGCCCCTCCGTCGACTCGCATGGTACTATGAAAGATTGTCAGAAAATTACCATTGTCCATTTTCATCAATGGGGTCCCTCCTTTGATGTTACCATACTTCCACGTATCAACAAGAGGGGCCTTGGCATATAAAATTCTACCGTCGCTCAATCGATAGAAACATATGTTTGGTTGACAGGCATACAACACCCATAGCTCTCCTTCATATGAAACCGGCGACCAATTCTTTTCTCTGCCGTCGTAGCCGTCAAAATTAACATCGGGAGGGTCGGGATAGATTGCAGGGTTGAAGACACATGAAACAATCTCAGAGCCGTCGAACATTAGATCGATTTTACAGTATCCCATTTTCCAACCGGTTGTAAAGAACATGTACAAGCTATCTCCATGTACAACTAATCGTGGGTCTTCAGCACGCCACAAGTCGTAAGTCGGATTGCTTTTGACAATCATTTTATAATTTAACAATTCTGAATCAGAGCAAGGAGGTCTTGGTTTAAAAGTAAATTGCTCGCCCATAGGCAATTTACCATTTTTCAAAACAGTTAGATGACACAAGGTATGAATGAATTGTGGTTCTTGCTGAGTTCGATATGCATAAAGAGTTACTCCTTTGTATTCACAAATACTGCCATTTACAAAGTGTGTATGATCAAGTACTTTGTGGGGTAATTGAGTTTGTTTTTTCAATAAATCATTGTAGATAGGATAGCCATCTTCGGTAATTTGATCGCATATGATATGTTCGTACTTCATTTAATTATAATATCTAAAATTATTTCTAAAAATATTTTATAGAATGTCAAACTATTGGTGGGGAAGTGATAAACAATATGTGAAACCTCAAGTCGAAAAGATCAAACCAAAGATTGTTCCTATGGTAGGTCGGATTAGTGATTATAAGGATAAATTTTCAAGTGCCGGTTATTACAGTTCTTGTAAAGCATTAATTAATCAGATCAATGAACATTTTGGTTGGGAAAGAGAAATGATGTTTATCCGTGAATACGAAAAGCATTATGATGAAATTGTGAAGTTTATACTAGATCATTATACCATTCGTGATACTACACAGCTAGGAGCCAAAATGGCACATCTGATCTACGTGATGAAACTCATGGGTCATGTGGGTCAATTTGATGTTAAGCAAAAAGGTTTGTATTTACTGAACATAAATCAAAATCCAAAACAAAGAGATTATGATTCTTGGGACAAAATGCTTGAACGTATTGAACAAGAAATGAACTGCGTCAAGTCATTGGGCGGCTTCATGATACTGTTGTGTTACAAGCACGGTTACCCTCTTCGGATTGGGGACATTGTATCAACTTCAATCAATCCAACAGAAGATTTTAATCATTTGGATTTGGACAACAGAGTGTGGAACATACTTGCTGCTAGGACTAAGAACAGACGTGCCCGAAGTTTTGAAGTCACGCAAGAGTTTTGTGATGATGTTAGAAAGTATATACATAGCAGCGGATATCTTGTTTGTCGAAACAATGGTCAACCTTACAAAAGTTTACCTACAATGTATTTACTTGGGGTTGAAGGATTGAAGGTAGTAGAAATGCGTAATAGTTATGAAACATGGAATTATGCACGTACAGATATTTCAGACGATGAAAAATGTGAAATATCAAAACGTGTATTGGGTCACAGCCCTGCTACTGCTCGAGCTTACTATACACCTTTAGTTAATGACTTACAGAAATCTATAGAGCATTGACGTAATTGATTGTAATAGTCTGTGTAGAAGCTGAGTTGTTCTGAACGAAGAATCGGAAGAATGGTGAAGCGAAGTTGTGTCTGTAAAGAAAGTTCTGTTGGTTGCTGTAATTGATGTCTGATAGATCACGAACATAGGTTGAGTTATCAATGGACTCTTCAACAAAAATTGAGAACTGACCGTCGACTGAACCTGAAAATTGAATGGCATAGTATTGTCCCATTTTTGAGGCAACTGCAGCTGTGGTGTTGGTTCCAAGTGAAGCAAGTGAAGGACTTGCATAGTTTACAAGTGATGACCACGAGCCACCTTTGCTTACTACGGCAATTTCATTTGAGGTTACAGTTCCTGCAAGTGTGGTAAGGTCTGCATTGGAAACTACAAGTGTACCGGCGACGGAAGTGGCAATACTTGACAGAGAGCCTTGAGCTGTTGAATCTGAGACAACAAGTGTACCGGCGAGGGAAGTGGCAATACTAGAAAGAGAGCCTTGAGCTGTGGTATCGGTTACTTGCATAAGATTTGAGGCAGGGGAACCTCCGACGGCAACGGCTCCTGAAATATTAGAAAGTGAGCTTTGAGCTACTGAGTCTGATACAACAAGTGTACCATTTACTGCTGTCTCAATTGAAGACAAGCTTGCATTGCCGCTGGCTTGGGCAGTATCTGTTGCTGCTCCTAAAGGTAGGGCTACATCAAGTGTACCGGCGACGGAAGTGGCAATACTTGACAGAGAGCCTTGAGCTGTTGAATCTGAGACATTGAGTGTACCTGTAACAGCTGTATCGATGTCTGAAAGATGACTAATCATGGTGGTCTGATTGGCTGCTGTTGCGTCGCCACCACCGCCTCCGCCTCCGGAGATAATGTCTACTTGAAGGTGACCGTCGGCGTCACACAAGAGGTGTTTTTGTGTACCGGCCGAGTTGATAGAAGTACGTGCAGTAATTTCGGTAGGCATAGGGTTGGTATCCCCATAGCTGTTGAAGTTGTTGTCGGGATCTGTAAGAACGACTTTTTGAAGTGTGCTGTCATGAACGAGTGACATATAATATTTACTAATATAAAATGCTGACTGTTGAAGTTAGAAACGATACCAACGACGAACACCTTTGTGAAATCATCTCTGAAATGATTAAGAAGTCTCCAAGACATAAAGTAGATTTTCTTTATGCTGAAAATGAAGGCGATAAGGTTTTTGTAATAACAGATCGTGAACAAGAAGACCATGAGGAAGGTCGTCATCCCGAACATTTCATCACTCGTGCCCAAGCATATGAAAGTCCCCGTAAAATGGTTTGGAACATGATCAAGTTCATTCCCCAATTGTATTGCCTAGACTATATATCTTTGTATAAACCTGATGACTTAAAAAAAAATGTAGTGAATAATTAGCACTACATATCGAGTGCTGTGCTTGTCTCCTGCATTAATCCAATTGAAACTGTTGATCACTAAAAAACTAATGGCATAAATCCCAATCATTTGCTTGGGCGTTATTTCATTCAGCGAGAGTATATATGTATTCACCTACAGTCAACGTAGCAAAAGAAGCGGTTAAAGAAGTTTGGAAGTTATCCACAAAACCACGATACAAACCTCCCCCTAAAACTAAGAAGTATTTTGTGGTACCTAGAAAAAAGAAATAGTAGAAGTATATATGGTTAAACTCATTAGATTAGAAGGTGGTGTTAAAGACGGGCTCGTTGGAGGCTCTGAGATTAATAACAATTTTTCATCAAGCATTTTCGTGCAACCCAAATCACGGCTTGCATTAAGATCGGTACAAGCTCAACTTGATAGAGGTCGGACATTCAGTGTTCCCACCGGTACTGTTTATAACTATCGTATCAATGGCGGTCAAGGCGACGCATTTACTGAGGTCGCTGTTCCTGCGGTTTCAGAAGAAGGATCACTTGACCCCATTTTACAGGAAATGCAAGTTGCTGCTAACAGTACAGCTCCCCCTGTAACCACGCAAGACAAATACCATGGCAGTTATCACATTTACGATATGGAAAGTAATAAAGCAAGATTACGTAGTTATCAGGCCGATGACAAAAATGCAGGCTATGATCAATGGACGGATTTGGAAGGAGGGTCTGCTTTAACCAAGACAGCTGACGCTTTAAGTTCAGACGGTTCAGCTGACGTCGAAACTGTATTAGCTGAAGTTGTACCACTAGTCAGCAACACAGTCAAATTTACTTTAACTGGTCTCGGTTCAATGGTTTGGGCTCATGCTGAATTTGATGATTCTGATAATGAAGCATATGGTATCAATATTACTGGAACAGGTGTTGGACTAATTGTCAACAATTCACAAGTTGCATTTCGAGGCATTGCCCCTGTTGCCGGTGATCAATATGAAATGAAGAAATTAGGAACAGGTATTACTTTAACTGTTAGAGACAATTTGAACGCTGTACTGTATACACTGAATGGTACACTTGACAGTACCTACGTTAAAACTCAAGTGTTGTATAATATTATCAAAATCCCTAATGGAGAAACTACCGCTATCTCAAGTGGAGGTGACGCTCTTCAAGCATTAGACATTGATCCTAACGATCCTGCGGGAGACGGTCGAGCCCATTCATTCCGTGTTAGCTTTCCTAGCCTAAACAGTACCGGAGGTGTTTTGAATTTAGCACGAACCTGTGGATTTGTAGATGACACTAATTATGACAACACCGGAGCTCCTGCCGAAATTGAAGCCCCTAATGTTTCAAATGGAACAGATGTATTTGGTGTACTAGTTGCTATTGACGGTCTTGACTTAGACACATATGTGGGTTCATTCAACAAAATTAGAGGCAATGTTAATATTTTGGATGTGATTAGAATTGAAACAGAAGACGCTTCTAACATAATTAATTATCAGAGTAACTTTCCTGTCCCACTTGATTTGAAGAATGACCGTGAACAGGTAGTCCGTAATCTAACTGTAAGATTTTTGGATAACGACTTGAAGGTAATTAAATTTCAAGGTAAGCCGATTGTGATTCTTGAATTATACGGTCCTGATGAATCTACTTAGTGATATTATGTCAAAGGTAAATATATGGTAGGTATCACTTACAGGAAAAATACAAACATATGGTATTGTCAAATTCGGATTCCCAAAAACGGAGACACTCCTGCAAAAACTAAATACATTGGTTGGTCACGTGACGAGCACGAAGCAAAAAAGATTTATGATCGGTACATCATCGACAATAAGTTGACTGATAAGTATCCGTTAAATTTTCCTAGAGAGAAGCCTGTCATTAGAAAAAAGGGTGAACTGACGCTGCGTACAACAAATGATTCTGATGTACCCCCGCCTTTATTTTAGAGTTTACGTAAAGTCTTAGCAAGTCGTGCACGACGTTTAGTTGTTTCGGTTGTCTTCTTAGCATTCTTAGGATTCAATACAAACTTGATGTATTGGGCTACAGACATACCTGCACGTTTTGCTTGAGCGGTGAATGCTCCTTTCTTGAGGTTTGCTTTTTGAATAAAGTTTTTATCTTTCTTTCCTGAGTGGGCTGGCATATATTATCATTAAGAATATTATATGACTTGTGATGTTGACTTCCACGCCGTCTTGGAAAAGCTTGATGAGCTTGAATGTAGAATCGATTGTATTGAACAAGAGTTGTTTGAACACTCTGAGAGACATGACGCAGTTCAGCACATTGTTAATGTACTTCGTGCTGTTCGTGATGAATTAGAAAATCTTGGTGAATAGTATATGAAGCTTACTGATAAGCAAAAAGCAGATCTTAAACGTCATGTTGATTCCGCTGGCGGATCCATGACTTTTAAAAGACAACACCGTATGCTAATGATGCAACGTATGATGAAAGGTATGTCTGTCAAGAAAGCCCACTCTGATATTGAAAAGAATTACAAGATTAGTAAAGCAGGGTTTACTCGTAAGTAATTACTTAGGTACTGTTCCCCTCACTTGATTTTGTGTGGGTAATGGTTCAACCACAGAGCTGACTTGTAAGAATACAGAGTTCTGATCACCAAGTGTTGTGACAACATCTTTTGTAATTGGATCTAAAACCCTTACACGAGCTGAGGCAAGTCTTACAGGTATACCTCTATGAACATACGGGATAGCCGAATCTGCAAATGCTGTGATGATATCATTTTGATCATATTGCTTTGATACAATGGCAGAGATGTTTGCCATGTTTTCGGTACTATCGATAAGATTACTTTGTGGGATATTGAGTCCTGTGATTTCTACTAAATAATACGTGCCGGCATTTTCTGAGATCCTTGGCTGATTACCGATGATAGATTTAGTTGGGACTTCAGTAGTATTAAAGTAAGTGTCAGCTGATGGGGCCGGTGTTCCTCTTTGATTGTTTACACTGAAACTTTGAATCTGAGCTGTTTCACTTGTGGTCTTGTCTTGCATATCATCGACAGTGAAAAACTGTACACCATTGGTATCCGTTCTCAATGGTACAATCACCTGATCATATAAACCTAAAGTATCTTCCCAAAAGTCACGTGGTAGAAGATCATGAATGACTAACCCTGTGGAATTCAACAGTTCATGATAAATAGTTCTACCTGATGTGGTGTCGACAAACAGTCCGGTCTGCTCTTGGCCTTCTTCAAGTTTCTGTCCGCTGTTTAGTGATTGGTGCATGTTAGTAATTCGATAAGCATTGCCGATTGATCCGTAGTCCATTGCAAATATACGTGCTCCTAATGTTGTTGTTGTTGCTGTAGGATATTGATAAGAGTTAGTTCCGTCACAGACAATAGTCTCTTCATCTGAATCAGGAACTTTTCTAAATAATAGATTTTCATTGCCATCAGCGTCCATGCGAAGTTGTAGATTAGTATTAGCCCCAAACACAGAGTTACCTCCTGCTTGTTGTAATGGTGTTAGTCCGACTTCAGTAAATAATTGTGTTATGACTTGGGCGAGGGTTGTTCGATCGTAACGACCCTCAGGTATTGTGATACCTTGCGTACTTGTGAATATTTGCTTTTGACCTAATGGGTCAGGAACATTTGTTGTATTACTTGACAGCTGAGTCCATGTGTTAAGTCCGCTGTAGTTGTATAAACCAAAACCTTCAAGTTCTTGTGGGATAGGGGCAGTAGGGTCTTCTGTTGTTTGACGCTCAACGACGACCATACCAATAACTCCAAGCAATCGTAAACTACCTGCACGGAATACAATCTTTTCACTACCGACTACAGGATAAGGAAAGCTTTGACATGATCTAATGGCGTCAAGTTGACCCTTTGATAGTTCCGATGAAGGTACACATGATACACTACTAACAAAACCAGAAAAATTAGATTTTTTGGTGTCTGCCCCAATGTATTGAAATACATCTGCAGTTGACTGCCCGCCTGTACTATATGATCCACGGCCGGGCTTGCTTTTACGGTGGGTCATAGGTTGTGTACCGACATTACCATCGGAGCCGACGTTAGAGTTACCAATGCCCAATGCTCCTGAGTTCATTTTAAACTTACCGTCATTAGCGTCTACCCATGAGAACTGTGGGGCACAGATTACCGTTTGAGTAGTTTGGTCATCGTCTCCGTCTTTACCGGAAGGTTCGGGGTTGAATGGTCTACCTCCTATACCTTTGATTTGAATTGAATCTAATCTTGCCCCTGCCGGTTCGATGTAAGACACATGGGCTTCGAAGGTAGGAGCAAATGCTGTGTTAGCAGCTCCCCTAGTTCCGAATTCAATCTTTTGTTGATTGGGATCGGGTGGACTAGGTGTAGGGGCTCCCGAGCCGTAATCATGGGCGGGGGTTGTAATCCGGTAGTTCTGATCGAAGTATGAGAATTGCATAGAGATGTTTTGTCCTCCCTCAGGTATGACAACAGATTCTGTTGTAGCTCTCTGTGAATCAATACTTGCCATTCTAAGATTAAGTTGATCACCTTCCTTTAATGTAATGGGTTCAGCAAAATGGCAGGTGAAGTCACCGTTCCTAGGATCACCATTATTGTTAATGTGGACAATGTCGGCTGATCTTTGGGACAGTTCTAATATGGTTGTTTGGGGAATTGCAGTCATTTAATATATGATAGATTATTTACTGTGATGGGGTAAAAAATGATTTGTTTTTTTCCTGCACAGAGAATAAGAAAATAGATTATAAAATGACTCCAACAGTTAAGTTCGAACAAAGAGAAGTAGAGCTTCTCGGAACAGTTTTGAAAACCTTTATTAAAAACGAAGAGGATCTCAAGAAAGAGATTACATTGCTCAA
>VMHT01194354.1_pt1 | contig 12079 bp, 14 predicted proteins | sample 4693611 | NCBI WGS metagenome assembly VMHT01 (sample SAMN12280063, study PRJNA550983) | marine metagenome | isolation source: seawater sampled from same location over 5 years 0.02-0.2 micron viral filtrate | place: USA: collected off the coast of southern California halfway between the port... ...
GGACATATCCTCGGATAAATGTTGGCAAAGAAGACCTTGGGCTTGTAAAGACATATTTAAAATCTACCTATTATTTGTCTGCTTCTTTTTAAATCTGCTAATCTCAACATAAAGGCTATGCCGATTGTTACTAAGAAACAAAGAATTTGAGTAATCGTAATACCCATGAAGAAAAAAGCTACAAATTGGGTAATAGCGAATGAAGTTATCACAATATATATAGGCCACAATGTTGAAGTTGGATTTTTACCTGCAAAAAATCTATAAATGAAATAACAAATAGTTAGATAAAGAGAAGGAATAATAGTTCTCAATCTCCACTGATACATCGTCTCTTCAGTAAAGCCTGAACCAGGAAAAACATTTATTAAATTAGGATCAATGATAAAAAAAAGAGAAAGTGTTGCAAAAAACACAAATAAGACAATCAAAATAACTTTAGTTGATAAGTCCATTTCTCCCTCTCAATGTTAAAATTATAACAATTAACTTATATAAATTATGAATCCTTTTACAATTGCTAAAGACATAAAAAATATTGAAAAGATCCTAAAACCAGCTTTAGAAAAATATATTCAAGGTGCAGGTTTTGCAAAAAGTGATGAAATTGAAGAAATTCTTAAAAAGGTTGATGATCTGGAAAAGAGAATAAAAGATCTAGAAGAAAAACTATAGCAGTCCAGGAATTACAGCTTTTCTATTTTTAGGATAATCATCAAAGTTTTCTTTATACCAATTATGGTGTGCGACAGCTCTTGGTAATAAATTGGCTACTGTCCAAAAGAAGAATACAAACCCGGCAGTGCTGAATGTCATTATTGCCCAACCTAACCATTCTATAAACTCGCCTAAATAGTTCGGGCATGATACATATTTGTACATGAATCCTTTTGGCACTTGATATCCTTCGTTTTTCTTTCTTAAAGAAAATAAAATATCATCTGATTTTATGTTTATGAACATTCCTATAAAAAATAGGCTCAGGCCCAAGAGAAATGGGGCTGAGTAAAAGTGACTAGATGTATAGTCAGATATATAAAATAACCAAGTACCTTGGATATATACATTCACAAAATTAAATAAAAATGCAGACAAGGCTACAGTTACTGGCATACTCTTATTTTTTATTCTTGCTCTTATTGGCCATATAAAACTTCGATTAAAATAATGAATCATAAATAAAGCAGCAGCAAAAATTGAAAAATTTGAACTATTTGAGAAATTTAAAATCAAAAAGATCAACATCAAGTAGAAAGCTGGAGATTCCATGAGAATCCAACCCCATCGAGAACTTATTTCAAAACCCCACCCATTTTCTTGATGTCTTCCATAAGGGGCAGTTTGAAAAAATAAATAAATAAATACAGATAGACCTACCAAACTCCAAACCAGCATTACTAATTGGTGAGTAGTCATTTTTTGCTTGGCAGAAGCATCAAAGAGGAAGTTTTTTTCATATAGTCTGCATAATCGGGTCTATTTTCTAAACTTCTGTTATCCATCATTGGAATAGATGCAAACAAAAACATGATCAGCATTGCAATAGGACAAATTAAAAGAAAAATAGAGCCATTTGAACCTATTAATCCAAAACCGCATAATCCAAACCAAAAACCCACTTCACCAAGATAATTTGGATGACGAGAATATTTCCATAAACCTTCATTCATAGTTTTGCCTTTGCTCTCAATGTTTGCTTTAAAAATATGCATTTGTTCATCTGATATTTGTTCAAGTACCACCATAGAGAGAGTAAACATACATATCAAATAGTCTAATGAGCTTACGCCTGAAGAATTTTCAATAAAGTAAAAATACAAAGGAAATAAGCACAAATTTACTATTAAAGTAGGAAAAAGGTGAATACCAAAGAGATTAATGAACCATTTAAAAGATCCAAAAGTTTCGTATAGATTGACATATCTAAAATCTTCCTTTGATAAGCCAGGCCAAGTGCGTAGCCAATTATGAGTTAATCTAAAAGCCCAATAACAAACTGGAATACCTACTAAAAATATTCGTTCCAAATTAAACTCATTTTGATCTGATAAAGCGATGAAAAAGTAAATAGGCACTGGTGCTACAGACCAGTAAGGATCATACAAGCTAGAATTTGAATAAAAGGTACTAAATAGAAAAATTACTAAAGTACTAGCAACGTGCGCAATGACAATATCTACCCACAGATGAAATCCAAAAGGATCGGTAGCGCTCAAACTAACTGCTGCAGCTGAAAGACTAAGCGAATAACAAAATATACATAAAATATGATGTGATTTCATGAATGTGAACTATTTTTCTGGCTTAAATTTAACCGGCACGTCTTGAATAGCGTTAACAAAATTATTTGGAGTTAAAATCATTTCTCCATCCTGCTCCATTTCAGGAAACCTAGCGAATATTTTTTCATAGACAACTTCTAACTGCATGTTAGCTGTGTGCTTTCCTAAACATAAATGTCGTCCGTAACCAAAAGCTAGATGTTTTTTAGCATTTTCTCTAGTTATATCGTATTTATTAGGATTGGTGAAAATTTCTGGATCTCTATTTGCGGCACCATACCATAAGGATACCTTTTCATTTGGTCCAATCTCTTGATCTCCAATCTTTGTATCGCATTTTGTCGTTCTTCTCATATACCTAACAGGAGAAACCATTCTGATTGATTCATGAACCATATTTGGTAAAAGACTTTTATCATTCAAGACTAAGTTTTTTTGGTCGGGATGCTCAGATAGTAAGTTCATCGTTCCGCTAATAGAATTTCTTGTCGTATCATTTCCTGCGAAAATAATTAATAACCAAGAGCCATCTAAATACTCATTTGGCAGTTTTTCTCCTTCAACTTCGATATTTGCGATAACCGATAAAAGGTCATCTTTAGGATCCTTTCTTCTAGATTCGAGAATTGATCTTCCGTAATCAAACATCTCAGCTACCATATTAGTAAACATTTCTACTAAAGCTGGATCAGGAGCAGCTTGCGTGTGCTCTTCGGAAAATTCAATATCACCTTTTTCTGCTGCTTGTGTAGCTGCAATGAGTTGAGCCATTTCAAGAAATTTCATCCATTCGATGATTTTTGGTCTATCCTCTTCAGGCACTCCTAACATTTCACACAATGTAAACATTGGGACTTCTGCAGAAACAGTGTCAACAAGATTGCATCTTCCCAGGGGTGCAATTTGGTCCAATAACTGATCTACTTTGGTCTCTACTTTCTTTCTCAAATTAGATACGTACTTTGGATTAAAAAAAGCCATATGTGGATTGCGCATACTTAAGTGCAACATGCCATCAAGGCTAAGCATATGATCCATAGTTGATCTATACAAAGGTAAGTCATCTTGCTGTTCAAAACCATGAGTAAGAGCAGTACCACCAGCTAGTTGAGATGAAAAAATTTCCTGATTTTTTGATACAAACTCAATATCCTTATATTTAGTTAAGACCCAAAATCCTGGTTCTGAGTCCTCAGGGCCCGTCTCATGATAATAAATAGGAGCATTGTCTCTTAAATCTGCAAAATGTTGATATGGCTCGTCACCTTTAGTGAAGAGCATGAGATCTGTTAAATCAAAATTTCTATCAAATGGGAATTTTAGATTATATTTTGGAGAATTAATCTTTACGAAGGGTTGCTTAACGCTGTTTAACTCTAAAGCCATAATTTATTTTACTACAAAAAAATGGCACGCCCGGAAGGATTCGAACCTCCGACACCCAAGTTCGTAGCCTGGTGCTCTATCCAACTGAGCTACGGGCGCCCGTCAGATAACTAGTATAGAGCAGAAATAGTTAAATAGTCTTTTCTAAAGATACTATCTCTTCTCTATGCACAGGAACTTGATTTGGTGCAGTGATTCCTAATCTAACTTGACTGCCCTTGATTTCAAGAACTGTAATAGTTACATTCTCTCCAATCAATAATTTTTGATCTTTTTTTCTGCTTAAAACTAACATCTCCCCCCAGAAATATTAATAAATCTAATTTATTAGGAAAACTAATATATTTCAAGATATTTATAATTCTATTAATTAGAATTTTTTATAACTCCATTCCAAGAGGTGGATCTGGCGGTAAATCGGGATCTAATGAATAGGTTAAAGTTCGTAAACTTTTTACTAAATCCTGATTGGATATATTTTCTTTAAAATCTTGCAGCTTTAAAGGATTACCAATCGTTACGGGAACATCGCTACCCATTCTTCTTCTTACTTCTCTAAATAAAAGTGCAGATCTCAACATTAACCCAAACCGACTAGCTAAATGAAATAACTCAGAATTTTGACCTTGAAAATAAATAGGAACTATCGTTGCATCAGTTTGTTTTATAAGCCTGGAAGTAAATACTTTCCACTCACAATCAAAAGCAATTTTTTCTTTCATTTTCATCTTAGTCGACACGCATCCACTTGGAAAAATAACAATTGATCCTCCGTTTGATAGAAATTCTCTGGAAAGTTTTCTTGTTTCCAAATTTGTCTTGACTGCTTCTTTTGTTAATGCAAAATCTACCGGTAAAAGATATCCCTTAGTCTCAGGCGCTCTGAGTAATAAAGCATGAGTTAAAACTTTGAAATCATCTCTTACAAGGCTCATCAACCAGCAGATAACCAACCCATCTAATACTCCAAAGGGATGGTTTGCTACAACTACTAACGGACCTTCTTTAGGTATCTGTTTTAAAGCTTTTTCAGAAAAATTTACATTCAAATTCAACTTCTTAACACTTCCTTCCCAAAAATTTCTGTATAACTCTGGAGATCTTTGATATTCGTTATAGAGTTTATAAAGCTCAGGTTGACCTGAAAGACTTTCAATAGCCCTAATCATTAATCTTTTAAGATAAGGATCATCCGGATCAGCGTAACTAAAATATTTTGAATCTATATATTCCATTTCAATGATGGCGGAGAGAAAGGGATTCGAACCCTTGAAGGAGTTTCCCCCTTACCCGCTTTCCAAGCGAGCGCATTCGACCACTCTGCCATCTCTCCATTATTTTATTTCAAAACTGGCTATTCTATCTCCATGAAATGATCCAAGCCAAATCTTATTTTCATAAGGAAGCGCAACTGTAGCGGCTCCCATCTGCCCCTTGGAAAAGCTATAAACACCTAACACGTCTAAATTTTCCAAATCCAAATGATGTATTGTGAACGGTAAGGGACATTGAATTATTGAGTAATCGCATTGCAAGCTCTCTAAACCAGAATAATCATGAGCAGCGACCCATAATCCTGAATCTGTGACCAATAAGTTATCTTTACCTCCACCTATGTGTTCAAATTCCTTAGTGAAGTTTTTTAAATTAAATTTTACTGTTTTTCCTGAAAACCAATAATTTATGTATAAATTTTCTTCGTTTGCGTCTAAATCAATACCATTTGGAAAAGAACCTGTCGTATTAGGTACAGATGAAAAACCATCGTCAACGTTCCAAAAATATACCTCTCCAGTAGAATTTTTCATCATACTGGCGTATGCAATTGCCCACTCAGATGAATCAAGATCATACATGTGAGTAATGTAAAATGATCCATCGGTCTTTAATGCCACATCATTAAAATATTTATTTTCAGGCGCATCAATGCAACCTCTCCATACTAAATCTATAGAGTCGTTTTCAACTAATTCAAAAAGTTCAATAGATTCATTAGGTAGATGATTCACTACAGCAAGCATATACCTGTCATCATCTCTTTGTATTAAATCAATTCCATGAGGTGATAATTGTCTGCTTTTTAATTTGCAGTTTGGATCTCCCCAAGTATTTTCCTCATAAAAAAAATTTGGAATTCCTTTTGATTCAGAAACTAAATCATAAAATGATATTTTTCCGTATTTCGTATTTGGAGCTAAAGAACCAAATTCTGAAATAATTATTTTATTTTTTAATGGAGATAAATATAAATCCTCAGGATTTTGAAACCCACATATAATTAAAAAAGAATCATCGTTATCGCAGCTCTCTATTTCTACAAATTCACTAAAGCTAAAAGATGAAATGAAAAATAATATTCCAATAAAAAAATCAAACATTTTAAGTCCTTATCCCTATTCCTTTTTTTAAGAGAACATAAACAAGTATGGAAAAAATTAAAATGAATAAACAGATCATTAAAATTGCATAGTCAACACTGATATCTGATATTCCAATCATCCCGTAACGAAAGGAATTTACCATATATAAGATTGGATTTATTTTAGAGACTCCTTGCCAGAAATCTGAAAGAAGTTCGATAGAATAAAAAACTCCCCCTAAATAAATTAATGGAGTAAGGACAAAGGTTGGAACAATACTTATATCATCAAAACTGTTTGCAAAAATTGCATTAATCATTCCGGCTAAAGAAAATAAAGTTGCAGTAAGAATTACTATTAAAAGAGTTAAAAAAATGTTCTGAACTTCAAGGTTAGTAAAAAAGAGAGCTGTTATCATCACCAGAATGCCAACTATTATTCCTCTTGCCACTCCACCAACAACAAATCCAATAATAATCAAATAAATAGGCATTGGAGATACCAGAAGTTCCTCTATGCTTTTTTGAAATTTTACTCCAAAAAAAGAAGAAACCACATTTGAATAAGAATTTGTAATAACTGACAACATGACTAATCCAGGAGCCATAAATTGCATGTAATCTACCCCGCCCATATCTCCTATTCTTTGTCCTATTAAAGAACCAAAGATTACAAAATATAAAACAGAGGTAGCTACAGGGGGAATTAAACTTTGTGTCCAAATCCTGAAAAACCTATGCAATTCTTTTTTTATGAGACTAAATAGAGCATTGATCTGTTCTGTATAATTCATTTTTCTGTTAAGTCTAAAAATAGTTCTTCTAACCTATTGGTTTCATTTCGCATGCTTAGAATGATCAAATTATTTTCATTCAAAAATCTAAAAATTTCATTCAAACTTTGTGATTTATTTATCTCAACTGAAATTTGATATGTATCCAATATCTTAATTTCAAAGGGACTATTTGAAATGCTTTTAGAATCAACTTGATCCTTTAAATCAAATATGAAAATCTCTGTATCTAACTCTCTAAGCAATGACTGCATTGGTGAAGTTTTTACTATCTCTCCCTTATCAATTATAGAAATATTTTTGCATAGCTTTTCTGCTTCCTCTAGATAGTGTGTGGTTAAGATGATGGTTGTCCCGTTGTTATTAATTTCAATTAAAAATTCCCAAAGTGATCTCCTAAGCTCAATATCAACACCTGCAGTTGGCTCGTCTAGAATCAAAAGATCTGGATTATTTATTAAGGCTTTTGCAACCATAAGTCTTCGTTTCATTCCACCTGAAAGATTTCTTCCCTGTTCTTTTCTTTTATCCCATAGGCCTAGATTTTTTAAATAAAACTCTGATCTTTCTTTGATTATTTTTCTTGGTAACCCAAAATATCCAGCTTGTTGTTCCAAAATTTGTGACACAGTTTCAAACTGATTGAAATTAACTTCTTGTCCAACAACACCAAGATTCTTTTTAGCCTTACTATGATTTACATCAATATCAATGCCCATCAACTCAACTAAACCAGATGTTTTAGTTACTAATGAACTAATTATTCCAATCGTGGTTGATTTACCTGCTCCGTTTGGACCAAGCAATGCATAAAAATCTCCTTTTTTAACTTCCAGAGAAATATTGTTAAGCGCAACAAGATCTCCCGGATAGATCTTGGAAAGATTTTTAATTTTTAGAGCGTTCTCAGACAAATTTATTTTGATAAATAAGACATACTATCTTCAAGACCTTTTAGAGTAAGACTGTACATTTGATCTTCTATTAAGGTTCTTGTTATGTCTATGGATGCAGAGTAATCCCAATGTTCAGATGGTACAGGATTGAGCCAAGCAACCTTATCATAAATAGTTGTAATTTTTTTCATCCACAACGAGCCGGCTTCTTCATTCCAATGTTCGATACTGCCTCCTGGGTTAGTTATCTCATAGGGGGCCATGGTTGCATCGCCAACAAAGATTACTTTGTAATCGGCTCCATATTTATGGAGGATATCGTCTGTTTTAATTCTTTCATTGTGTCTGCGTTTATTGTCCTTCCATACAGACTCATAAATAAAGTTATGGAAATAAAAATATTCAAGATGCTTAAATTCAGTTTTAACCGCAGAAAATAGTTCCTCACAAACCTTGATATGCGGATCCATAGAACCGCCAACATCAAAGAAAACAAGAACCTTCACGGTATTTTGTTTTTCTGCAATCATTTTTATATCCAATAGCCCAGCATTTTTTGCAGTATGCTTAATGGTGCCATCCAAATCGAATTCTTCTTCTATACCTTGGCGAGCAAATTTTCTTAGTCTTCTTAAAGCCATTTTTATATTTCTTGTTCCTAGCTCTATAGAATCGTCTAAATTTTTGTAATCTCTTTGTTGCCAGACTTTTACTGCTTTATTTTGTTTACCTTCACCATCAACTCTTATACCTTCAGGATTAGAGCCAGCGTTACCATAAGGTGAAGTTCCTCCAGTACCCACCCATTTGTCACCTTTTTCATGTCTTTCCTTTTGTTCTTCTAGTCTTTTCTTAAATTCTTCTAACAGTTTTTCTAAACCACCGAGAGATTTAATTTTTTTTAGTTCATCCTCAGATAAAAACTTCTCAAACTCCTTACGCAACCAATCTTCTGGAACAAGAGCTTCAATAATGTCATCAAGAGTTTCTAAACCCTTGAAATATATATCAAATGCTCTATCAAACTTATCGTAGTGTTTCTCATCTTTAACCAGCGTTGCTCTTGATAAATAATAAAAGTCTTCAGAATTAGCAAAAGCTAACTGTTTTTCTAATCCAGCCAGTAGATCTAAGAATTCCCTTAAGGTGCAAGGAACTCCTGTATTTCTAAGTGTGCCAAATAAGTTTAAAAGCATTATTGCTGATTTCCAGATTCTCTCCTTGCCATAAATGCAAGTCTTTCAAGTAATTGAACATCTTGTTCATTTTTAATTAATGCACCGTAAAGAGGAGGAATTGCTTTAGTGGCATCCCTGTTCTTGAGTATTTCATCTGGAAGATCATCAGACATCAGAAGCTTTAACCAATCAACTAATTCGGATGTCGACGGTTTCTTTTTTAGACCAGGAACTTTCCTTACATCAAAGAAAATATCTAGAGCTTCTTTAACTAACTTTTGTTTTATCTTCGGATGATGGACTTTCACAATTTCCTGCATTGTTTCTCTATCAGGAAAAGAAATGTAATGGAAAAAACATCTCCTTAAGAATGCATCTGGTAACTCTTTTTCATTATTACTGGTAATAATGACAATTGGTCTATGAAGAGCTTTAACGGTTTCCTTTGTTTCATAAACGTAAAATTCCATTCGATCTATTTCTTGTAATAGGTCATTAGGGAACTCAATATCAGCTTTATCTATTTCATCAATAAGCAAAACAGCTCTTTCCTCTGAAACAAAAGCTTCCCATAATTTACCTTTTTCTATGTAATTAGAGATATCTTTTACCCTTTCATCTCCAAGTTGAGAGTCTCTTAATCTTGTCACAGCATCGTATTCGTATAATCCTTGTTGAGCTTTGGTGGTAGATTTAATATTCCATTCATATAAAGGTAATCCTAGTGATTCAGCCACCTCAAGAGCAAGCATAGTTTTACCAGTTCCCGGCTCTCCTTTAATCAGTAAAGGTCTTTCTAAGTTAATAGCAGCATTAACTGCCATACTGAGATCTTCCGTAGAGATATATGATTTAGTTCCTTCAAATTTCATAATAATTTCCTATTTGTAGTCTCTTTCTTAAAGAATTATGAGACTTATTTTTTAAGTCTTAGTTTAGCCATCTGTTTAGACTGACCGACTAATTTACCTGAACTATCCCAAATTTCTCTATCTTCTTCCATAAAGCCACCTGTGACAAATTCAGTCTTGGCTATTACTTTTAGAGGTCCTTTAGATGGTAACCCTCTTACATGAGAAGCCAAAGATATGGTTGGAACCCAACCTACAGTTCCAAGTTTATTATAAATTGGCGGAGTAGTCGCATCTAGAAACAATACTAAATCAAATAAGTCAACATTGTCCTTTTCAGGCCAAGACATATAAAGATTTAGTGTAGACGATGAGTTGTCTATGTCTTTTTTCCACCACAAAGAATCTTGAGCATAAGCTTTTTCAATATTTTTATCTAATTTAGGATTAAAGCCTTCTTTGTAAGGAATTACCTCACATGAATTGTATTCAGGGAAGTTAGGAACCTCCCTTTCATAAATATGCATATCGTTTTTGAAGGAAAAGTCTGTGAATGTTCCAATGAATATTATTTTTATTTTATTATCTTGAATCAATTCTAATCTTGCCGTAGATAAACTTTTACTGCTGCTGAGGTGAGTTACATGGAGTTCTGTTGATCCAAAGTCTACTCTATCCAGATAGTGTGCAGATATGCTTAAAGGATCTTTATGTTCTAAGGATTCTGACATTGCTTTTGCTGCAAGAGTCATTGAATAACCACCATTTGCTGTATTTCCAATACTCCAATTTTCAGAAACTTCTGCTGTGAATAAATTATCTGACTTTTTTATTACAGTTGTGTCTATTACAAATAATTCTTTAGAATTCATATTTTCATATTAAAGGTATGAGCTAATTAATAAAGTTAAAATTAATAATGTTTGATATTGGAGCAAATTTAACAAGCAGTCATTTCTCAGATGATCTTGATTCAGTCCTTGGTGAATCCCTTGAATCTGGTGTGAAAAAGATATGTATCACCTCATCTAATTTACAAGACGTTAGGAATGCAAAAAAAATTACCGAGAAATATGAAAACCTCTATTATTCCGTTGGCTTTCATCCACACAATGCAAAAGATTTTAAAATTGAGTTTTTAAAAGATATGTCAATCTATTTGGATGATCCCAAAGCAATATGTCTGGGTGAGATGGGTCTTGATTTTAATCGTAATTTTTCATCTAAAGAGGAGCAAATTTTTTGCTTTGAGTCTCAATTAAGTTTAGTTAATTCAATAAGTAAACCTTTGTTTCTTCATCAAAGAGATGCACATGAAGAATTTTTAAGTATTCTGGATAATCATAAGTTTACTCAAAAATTAATTGTTCATTGCTTTACTGGAAACATATCTGAATTAGAAGACTATTTAAAAAGAGATTTTTATATTGGAATTACAGGGTGGGTTTGCGATCTCAAACGAGGTAAAGAGTTAAGAGAATGTATTAACCATATTCCTCAAGATAAGCTTCTGATTGAAACTGACTCTCCTTATTTAAGCCCAAGAAAAAAAATAAGGCGGAATGAACCAAAATTTTTAATTGATGTTGCAGAGGAAATAGCAAGATTAAGAAAAGAGACAAGAGAAAGTATTATTAATTCTTCTTACGAGAATTCTCTAGATTTTTTTAATCTCCACCGATAACGTTTGATGATATAAGGTCATCTATTTGCTCAGTCCATCCTATTGAATCTAATATTTCCTTTGCATCTTCACCAATAGGGTTCTGAAGGTGTTTGATTTTAGAAGGAGTTTCTGAGAATAAAGGAGCTGGTGAAGGTTGGGTAACTTCATCTATATTGCTGAAGGAATTTCTTTCCTTATTGTGAGGGTGATTGATTGCTTCATCCATAGAAAGCACAGGCGCAAAACAAATGTCTGTCCCTTCCATGATTTCACACCATTCATCGCGAGTTTTAGAAAGAAAAACTTTTTTAAATTTATCTTTATATTCATTCCATTTCTCTTTATTCATTTGCTCTGAGAATTCGTTGCTATCTAATTCCATCTTATCTAAAAGGATTGAGTAAAATTGAGGCTCAATTGACCCGAGTGAAACAAACTTACCGTCTTTGCATTCATAACTATCATAAAAATGTGTCGCTCCATCAAGAAGATTACTTTGTTGTTGATCGGTCCAAAATCCAGATGCCTTCATTCCATAAATCATGGACATCAACTGGGCAGTGCCCTCAGTCATTGCGGCATCTATAACTTGTCCTTTTCCACCATTTTTGACGTTAACCAATGCAGCGCATATTCCTAGAGCTAATAACATTCCACCTCCTCCAAA
>VMHT01101346.1_pt1 | contig 12077 bp, 12 predicted proteins | sample 4693611 | NCBI WGS metagenome assembly VMHT01 (sample SAMN12280063, study PRJNA550983) | marine metagenome | isolation source: seawater sampled from same location over 5 years 0.02-0.2 micron viral filtrate | place: USA: collected off the coast of southern California halfway between the port... ...
GAATAATGGTGCCTCGACCCGGGATCGCAACGCGCGGTGCAGCCGTAGGGGCACGCCAGCGTGTTCCTTAGACTTATAACAGCCTGGATCAAAAAAGCCCTCGCATTGCTGCAAGGGCTTCTTGAATAATGGTGCCTCGACCCGGGATCGTAACGCGTGGTGCAGCCACAGGGACGCGCCAGCGTGTTCCCAAAGCTGATAAAGCAACAGATACAAAAAAGCCCCGCACTTGCGTGCAGGGCTTCTGAGTAATGGTGCCTCGACCCGGGATCGAACCAGGGACACGCGGATTTTCAATCAGTAAGTCCATTCCGCTAACGCACTGTTATTCTAAGCTTTTCTACTAAACCCTTTCCTAGAAAAATTCGCTAGTTATAAATAATTTTGTATTTCATACTCTCATTTAAACAACACATATGAATGCATTGTATTAGCATTCGTGTTGGGCATAACGTGTTCGAAACCCTTTCGATAGTGTCGAAGAGTTGTACTTACATTTTTGTGGCCCAACAGCTTTCTAGCGTCTTCTAATTCGGGGCGATTCGTTGCAGCTAATGACCGAATATCGTGTTCTCTAAATGATTTTTTTAATTTACCTGAATTTACTGCCGTTTGCATGCATTTATACCAAATAGAACGGTATCCACTCGGAGTGTAAGCTTTACCCTTTAAAGTCGGAAACAATGGCTTGACCCTTGCGCCTTTTGTCCATTTGTTTGCAGCTTCGAGTTGAATTTCTTTCAAAAGGCTAGCAAGTTCGTTACAAGCAGTGAAGCATGTCCGGTGTCTGCTTTTCGAGGCTTGGACAAACAGACCACCCACCGATGGTCTCCAGTTTTCGGTTGTCAGTTCAAGCATATCCTTTTGCCTCAGGCCTGTACTGTATTTAAGATCAACGTACAAACACAGCCAACGAGGACAAAACTCTTTAAATGCGACAACTTCTGAGTTTTCCAAAAGACGATCACTAGACTCCTCTTTGTGAAACTTTATTTTTTCAAAAGGGATTCTGTCTATATAACCCCACCTCAATGCCGCACCGTACATTGCACTTAACAGAGCAACAGTACGATTGGCATCTACCGGCGTTTTCCTTCTGTAATCCAGATATAACTGGATATCTCTAGTGGTGAGTTCTTCTAAAGGAAATTCACCAAACGCAGCAATCAATTTACCAGCTCTAGGAATGCTCGTCGTGTGCATAGACTCTGAACGCTTCGGCGATTCTTCATCCATATAGCGTTCGATCAGGTCCGCCACTGTATACCCCTCATGATCCCCGCCTATTGCTCTATAATATTTTTGGAGCGCCGTAGCCTTAATTTTTCCAAGGTTAATATCGCCCTTAGTCTTACTTCTTAGATAAAATGTATCGCCCTTTTTGTTGTAATACATTCCAACCGGCAAAGACTTGTTCACTCCCTTCCTGCATCGTCCCATTTTAAAGCTCTCCTGCATTTAAGCGTTTGTTAAAGTCAGCACGAGCAGAGTTCACACGGCGTTTTTTATCCACACCACCGAAGAGCGTTTCAACATATCCTTTTAATACAACTGGATTTCCTAGAGCATTCACTTCAAAGGGAATTCTCATTTTATGCAGTTGCTCTATTTGCTTCCCTTTCTGTTTTCTTCCAGTGATTTCTGCTATTTCATCACGACCAAGGAATAAACTCATACTGACATCTCTACAATCTGAGAGGGAGTGTTCCTAAAATTTCCCTCTGTATTAAAACTATAGTCAGATTACGCGGGATTTTTGGCAGTGAACGCAGTAAAAAAAATAAAGTTGGGTGCTAAAAATGCAAACACCTCAACTGGGATTAGTTGCAGCTTGTACATGTACAAGAAATAAGGAGGCTAATACGTATAGCCGTACCTGATGAGGCGCTTCAGGCTTTACCCTGGCTTGGGAAGGTACGTTGAGAAATACCCGTAAGGCTGTACGTGTTAAAGCTAGGAGGAAACTACCTCTAGGTAGTTTTGAATTGATGATAGGTAAGCATTGAACCTCATAAGACTGTTGCTCTTCACAATAGAGCGGCGAGCCTCAGGCATTCGCTGTTGACGATGGTTTAGAGCACAATTTTAACTTGCCAATTAGACCATCGAGATAGTCTCTGACCTGGGCATGAAAATCATCGCCGACGATACCAACTATCTTAAGGCTAGCTTCATCACTGAAGACCAATCCGCCTTTCGTGATATTTGCCGATCCTACGATAGCAGTATACTTATCACCTGTGCGGAAATAATAGACTTTAGAGTGAAGGATCTCCGTATTTGCAACGGTTATGAAATGACGTACACCTGCCCATTTTTTAACTAGATGACTCGCCCGTTTTTGAGTATGGATAAGATTTGAAATTATGGAAACGGAGAAATTTTTTTCACAAGCTTTTTTTACAGCTTCCTCAATACATTTTAAACCTTCAGCTTTCAACCATCCGGAGCAGAGTATTGACTCCTCGGAATGTTCAATCAAAGAAGAAAGAAAGTTCTGATGATTTTGGTTTTCGGTGTTTACAACCAGGTCGACCTTCATAAATTCATTTGCGCCCTATAAAGTGCTGTTGGAAGCGAAAACCTAATAGCTTTTGTTTACTCTTCGATTACAAGACGCTCACGCCTATAAGATTAGCCTTTGCAAGCCAGAGCATACTTATATTCACTCACTCTAAAAACATCATAGCATCATCATCTAGACGGTTTTCAAGCAGAGTCGATATTAGAGGCTGCTTATAAGAGAAAACTAATGTTTTCTATCGCCGCCCAGTGAGGTAAGTTCATCCATAGTAATCTGGTAGTTAAAGATAAAGTCGTCCCGAGCCCCAACTAACGATTCGCCCAACCCAACGAGACAATTTGCATCCATCACATTGTCATACTGCGTATAGTCCGATTTCAAACAGCAAACATGGAAACCCAGTTTTTCATCAAAAAAAATTGTTACATCTAATTGCATGTTTCTTTCTCAAATGGCTCGCTGACGCTATCTATGGGTAATTTACGATAGCATGACTCGCTAGTCACAGCGAAGCTATAAAGTTCTGAAGGTAGCTCGGGCTGTTGCTCTGTTCGTCCCTATGACCTTCAAACTGATTTTATTTGGACGCTTAGGGCTCTTATTTCATGTGGAAGCTGTGTTTCCCCACATTTACCGGGAGCTAAAAGTAGAATTTTTAGTGAGTAGAGTTATTTAACATAAAATCCGTTGTTCGCAGTCAGGCATGTTTACAGCACTTCGTTGCAAAAACCTTACGTAATACGTATTTTAGTAACTTTCCCCACTTAAAGTCTTGTACATGTACAAGGCTTAATAGAGAGCGTGGTTACGCATAAAGTGACACTGACAGCTATAAGTTTTTCGATCTACGGCCTGTGGACAGAGGAGGTGCTGTTAAGCCATTTTCCTGCAATACATTAACGCATCAAGCCTCCTTCGCTCTACTCTCCCTTATAACCACGCAAATTTGTCATGCGCATTTACCCCAGTGACACTAATTGAACCGAAACTCTATTTCCTACGCCCTCTAGGTGAGGCTCTCCCGCGCACCTAGAGGGCTCAATTTGAAAGGGCTAAGTCAATATTTGGTTGACGTTTTTGGTTGACGTTTTTGTACATCCGAGAAATCGTAGCTTCTTGTACATGTACAAGCTTCAGTAAAGAAAAAATGAACTTGCTAACTCGCTATTATTCAATGTAAAAAGGGGGTATCGCGTAATAGTGACGGCATTTTCTTATATCAATAAGCCCGTTATACATTCCACGGACATCTAGTCTGGTATGATAGGATGTATGAGATTAGTAAACAGTTTCAAAGGAAGCCGGCTATGAATACAATTCAAATTTTTGGCATTGCTATGGGAATACTTACCCTGGTCGTTCTATTTGGAGGATTTGGTTACCTTCATTACAGAATCAGAAATTCCTAGTCTGTAAATAAGTGGGAACAGTCGCTAAAAGTCAGCTTCATGCTATAAGCTCTTCTTGGTACGGAATGTTGCCGGCGGCAGCTGTGTACGTATTATGGTTATTACATGAGTTTAATGGCTGAGTATCAGACAGTTATATTTTCTGCTGTAAGAGAGCTTTATCTAGAGGATTTAGATTGGTATGGCGCTTAAAACGGACGTTAAATGGCTTCAGATTGTGATGGAAAAAATAGACGCTAGATTGACCGAGCTGGAAAACCAGTAACTTAAGTAACCTAGTAGATTCCGGGTCGCACGTCTGGCGGAACATCACTTTCTTCACTGTACGAAAGCTCATCAAGGTAAAGTCTTTTAAAGTCCTGTAGAACTGCGACCGATATCTTAGTTGAGTAATTTGCCGAAGCAACCACATTCATGCCAGCATCGGATAAAATAGTGGCGTAATTATTGAGGCACCCCCGTGCTTCTGCCAAATCAGCCGTAGGATCAACTAGCCCTAACATTTGAACTTTGTACTCTTCATTTTCTTTTAAGTCCCTATCGGGGTGTATGTTTACATATACCCCAAGAAAGTCACCAACCAGTGCTTTTTCTTTTTTGCGAGATGGTTTGCTTTTCTTTTTCCGCACAGTGGCAATCATATCGTTGAATTGGGTGGGCAACGCAGGCTTAGTGTAGTGAGAGCCTAACCAGTCGACAAAACTGCTTTTATCATATTCTTGAAAAGTTAAATCCTCATTTCGCGGAATATCTAGTAGCATCTTTTTGGGGACAAAGATCTTTTCTAATATATTGATACGAACACTGTGCTCTAACAAAGCGACGCTATTGTTGCCATCACCATCACCATCTTGGGATTCGACCAATGAATTGTAACGAGTATCCAGTTCACGAGGATGTTTGTTAAATTCTTTGTTTCTATCTCTAGAGTCAATATGGTAAGCAACGGCTAGTTGTACAGTGTTGACGTTTGCATTTGCTATGTTGCACGATTGAGTTGCGATGATTAATGCAAAATCAAGAGCAGCTAATTCGTCGGGGTCTACATCAATACACGCACCAGCAAAGATTAGAGGAAGACTGTGATCTTTTTCAATTATGGAGCCTTGTAGCCAACCTCTATCTTCTAATTGTTTTCCGACAGATTGCGTCATTATGCAAATGGATCCTTTAAATCATCTTCGCCTAGATGTGCAATATGCAATGATGCACCGTGAAATATTACCATGTCCTGATCAAGCTCTCTCTCAGATAACAATTCCAGTAAAGAAAAGCCTGATTGCCCTTTTAGAAACAAAGTATCTCTGTCGGAGCTAAAACCTCTACTTGTCCATTTAGAAGCAATATTGTTTAGCTCTAGTATTCGTTTCGCTTTGCTTCGGTTTGGTCGATTCAAACCGGTCATCCAATTGTGAACAGTTTTTCTAGCTGAACCCACAACTTCAGCTAGCTGTTCATTTGTTAAATCGAATGTGCTTTTAACTTGGTTCAAACGTGACGAAAAATCAACTTCGGTAGGTTTTGGAGTAGCCTCCTTTTGAACATCAAACTTGCAGATGTTTTTTCCTTTAACTAAAAAGCCACCACTAGCGTTTGTTGCAATGAACTCCCAAGCGTAGTCAACATCACCAGACAAAGTAGTTGGTTGTACTTGTACTATCTTAAAAGTTTCTCGCAGATCTTTTTGGCGAGCAAAGGCTGTAACAGATGCTCTTGAAGCACTGTCACTCAGAATTTGTTTGCTGATAACATGATCATCAACTGGTGCATATCCTGAATCTACTTGAGCTACGACCATACATTTTCCCTTGCATATTCGGAGGTTATATTCCAGAAAGCCTGACGAGAAGTCTCGTGAAGCTTATGCAATGATGACACTATTGAATCAACATTGAAATCTTTTTGATTTTCGTCGTCTTGCCAAAAGTGATCAAAGTCTAAAATAACTCGAACTGAGCTCTCAGTATCTGGTTTGATTTCAATAAATTTTGAATGCATCAGTTCTTCGAAGACAACCATGTTAGTTATACCGGTTACGCTACGGACAACTAACATTGAGTCGTCAACTTTAATTGCTGTCTCTGACTTGTAAGATGCTTTTAAACCTAAGCTTGCTAGCTCAGGAGGAAAAAATACTGACTGTGTATCAAACATTTCAACAAGACCTTCATCACTGTCTGGCACTGGTGATTTGATGCAATCAGAAAAACGAAGACCGAGTCTAGAATAAAGAGCAGGATTAATCGTTTCGGACAACACTGATAAAAGCATTTTGCATCTGTCTGCAAAACCTTCGAAACGGTCGTAGTCCTTCGTAACGAATACCAATCTATCAGGTGATAGCAAAACGTGACTCATCTTGTCTTTCGCTGAAAATATGTACTTGTAAACAGTTTCTACAGAAATACCTGAGTGAGCTACGTTTACCGCCTGTTCTGAATCTCGATGGAACAGAGGGTAATCATGGCGAACTTTGTCTTGAATTTGTGGAAGGTATTGTTCCAAGTTCAAGACTGATGAGAATCGAACTTCAAACAAAACGCAAACCAACGGGTGGTTTATTAACTTCTTGAATTCTTTCATAAAAGCGCCTTAGCAATACCTGTTTCCAGAAAGCTTCTTAATAGTAGTATCATAAATATAGTACACACTTTACTCTATGTTACTCTAAATTACACACGTTTTTACACATATTTTTACACATTAGTGAGCTATCTTTCATCCTGAATTTAGCGCTTATGTAATTTATGAGGGAACAACTGTATATACGTGCCAAAGAAGATTGAGATTGCGGTGCCCTGTGACTTGGGCAACTTTCTCGACTAGTTAACTCGCTTTAAATAACCTACTAGCACCTTCGCGTTTTAAATCGTGGTAACGTAAATCTACTATTCCTAGTTTGTTTCTAACTCTTTGAAAGCCTGCTGTCACACTTCTTGCGTTGTAAGAGAAAATGAGAGCACCCACTTTAGGTTGACGCATAGCGATTTCGTATTACTCAGCCAAAAGAGGTACCACCATGTGGTTTTCTTTGCTTTTTCTGTGGGCCCATTCAGCTCCAAAAAAGCAATAATCAGTGTATAAAAAAAGTGCTGATTGATAAGAGCAAACCAAGTGTTTCTCAATAAGTTCGGCGTGAGAAAAAGTAGTGTAAATCACCTCGATGGGGCTGAAGTGATTGAGAGCTGCTGACTCAGAATGGGGCAGAAACGAGCCATATCTGAATGACCGCAATTTGCCTTTAACTGACTTCTAAGTAGATATAACTTCACGGCAGCAACTTGCTTAAAGTGCAATGTGCCGCGAATAAAATCAATAAGCTATTGTTTTTAAATTGGGATATTAGTTTTTATTATAGCCATGTGATCTGGTTAATAGCACCTCTTTCCAATAGCTTTCGCGTTCAAGCACATATTGATCGGAAGCATGAGAATCCGCAATTTCCAAAATGGAGTATCGAAAATTTTTGACGTAGTCATCACCCTTTTCTTTAAGAAGCGAACGAAGCTCAACATTACCACCATGCCCACAAAAGACATAGGAAGACCACCGCTGCCACAACCCATCCGTTCCCAATGCACTACCAACATATTTTGCTCCGTTAACTGTGTCAGCAATAAGGTATACACCTTTTAGGCTCGTAAGTGCCCCCCTCCAAGAAGAAACATTTTGCTCAACGATAGTTTTAAGAATGCGGTAGGGCACGCTGGTAGCGTGGTATCCGGGAAATTCGCCAACCGTCATGGGCTTTGCGCGATATTCGCTCACCTTATAAAGCTCATCCTTATCCTGAGAGCCCCAGAGGTAAGTTGCTCGTGAAGTACGGCCATGCTGGATAATCAGCCTACCGATCACGCATTCTTGACCAGCAAGTAGCTCAGTATCGTAAAAATGTCGGCCATCCCTTGGTACTGAGCCGTTAATACGGTACACCCCAGCAAAAAGCCACTTATTCGAGCCTAACGATATTAGGCCGATAACATGGTTACATTCGAAATTTTTTTTCTGTTGATCTGCTTGATAGTTTTGAAAGTTTCCTTCAAAAAAAGCATCTAATGGAGAATATTCACTGCCAGTTGCTAAGTGAATTTTGTAACTACTGAGGTCAACCTTAATACTATAAAGGTTCAAAAAATTGATTAAAGTTGCGATAACTTAATTCCTTTTATACAGCTGCCAATACTCAAGTGGATTTCCACTACTTTAAGAAACAAATAATAACTATTTTCAGGAAGACTATCAGGTGCATGTGATCGAAAGTCTGTTTTTTTGCTCTCAACGAACTTGTCCGAAAACCCTCTTCGACCAGCCCGTACGTTTTGAGGCTTTGCGCTACCATCAACTTACATAAATGGTTATGCACGTTCCCGCAAAATGTTGCTAAAACCTTCAGGTCCGTGGTCAGGTTGCACTTATCAAGCTAAATAAGGTACAGAGTTTTACTCATCCTCTACAGCTTTTATTTTGATAGCAGTTCCACTCACTACCAAGAAAAGAAGGGGATCGCCGGCACCGCTGATTTCGCTGTAATCTAAATCCACGGCAATTACAGCATCGGCACCAAGCATATGAGCCTCGCGTCTAAGCTCTGTCAAAGCGCTTTCACGAGCCTTCTTTAGCGCATCCTGGGTAGTTTTATTCCTATCCTGACCTATGTTTGTAATTTCTGCGATAGCTCCGGCCAGCATTTTTGTACGGTGTGCGTACTCAGCAGTTACGATGCCGAGTCGGGCTTCTACGGGGAATGGGGAGACAGATTCAGTGGTGACTATGATATTGGGAAAGCCTTCTTTTTCCAGACTTTTAAATCTTTTTATGCTCATCGCTTTTTCATATGCTTCCCCGCTCATTTGTTTCTCTTTTAGGGATAGCGATATTTCGAATGCTTGCTTAAGATCCGCTGCCTGGGCCATATCAAAAGACGCGATAGTCTTATCGCCTTGTTTTATCTTCAGAAACTCCTCTTCTTCAATGAGTTCCAGGCTGTCTGTTTGAAGAGCATGTTGTAAGGTGCATAATTCGCCCCCCACAAAGAAAAACTCAGTGCCATTGCGTGCTATAAAGACTTGCGACAATTCAAGCGGCTGATGGTCATCGCATTTGTTTAACCCGTCCCTTTTTATTAATAGTCTGTATTCTTCTTCAGCTACCTTCAGGGTGGTCAGATATTGTTCGTCCGTCCATAGCGAAAGGCTTCCACGCTCAAAGGCCCCGTAAAGAGCCTCGAAGTCAAACTTCGTTCCATTGACGTTATCTTTCAGCGTGCTATTAGATCCATAGATGTTCCAACGGCTTTGGTGCACCTTTTCCGGTATGACTTTTTTCTTTCCAAACACAGCTCATCCTTATTCTGTATCAGTAATATTCAGATTAACACCATATTCAAAAGAATTACTAATCCTTGTGCACATGAAGCGCACCGATGAAATAAAGGAAAAACGAAAAGCCTTTGGTCACTTCATCCAGAAGAAATCCAAAACTAGGACGTGTTGATTGGCTTAGTTTCAATACCCTTTTTCAGTATTGGAAAGCTAACAATTTCACAACGCGCTAGTGCTGGTATCTGATGTGTAGCGTAGTTAACACTTTTCACCAGGATATTTTTCATCGGTATTATTTTTACCGACTGTAGGCGAGAGAATATATATCTATACTTGGCGACTGTCTGGCGTGTGATTCTCGCTGTCTGAGAGACAGCTGTAAGGGTTAGTTTTTTACCTGAACTCTCAAGAACTTTTATTGCTCTACGAATCTTATCTTCCGTTCTTTCTTTTCGAAGGCTATTTGTTCGCAGGGAAGACAGTCGCTGTTTTTCGCTTACGCTAAGATCTTTTCGCTGACGGAGATTCATCTGACCGGACTGGCGTCCGCTACCTGTATAATGTTCCCAGGTCCAACGGGACACTGATTTTACCGTTGCCTTTACTTGGCTAAAGGTAAGATCAGAAGAAAACCCTCTTTTGACGAAATTATTGTGAGACTCAGCATATTCTTCTATTCTGCGATAAAAAGAGTCATAGCTCCTTTCCTCACGGTACTTGGTGACTATCGAATAGGCGTACTGCCGTATGGTATCAAACAGTAAGCAGTGTCTGGATTCAGCATCCGTGTATACAGCAGAACTATCTTTTTCCCACGTCTTCCTCCAGGTCAACTCTAACCCTTCAGCAAGTTCACCTAACTCATATTCCTGATTGTGAATTGGCCAGGTTTGCCAGTCTGGATGACCTGGTGTTTTAGCCACAGGACCGCTGTAGGCTATATCTGCACCCAGTTTATCCCTGAGTGCGTTATACACTGCTTTAAGATACTTTTGAGGGCCTTGGCGAGCTTTATCTGACGTACACACGGGTTTGATGGCGTAAAAGAGGTGGCACTTTAAATCGTACTTGTTCCGGACGACGATATTTGGTTCGGGAATACCACGTTCTTCCCAGATAAGTGGGTTTGCGCAACGTTCATCCATATCGAAGATAAGCCAGGAAGTCATGGCTTGAGGATTGACCTGCATGTAGGGCTGGCGAACGGCGTATTCCCTTGGCCGAACCCACTTAGCTGTCTTGTCATCACTACATCGGGGAAAGTATGGCGCCTTCGCCAGTACCCTGGAAAGTATCGATGTAGGCTTGTTGTACCCCGATTCTTCGGCGTAGTGGTTTATGCGTAAAGCTGCTGCCAATAAATTTTCGACAACCGCGCAACAAACAAATAGCTTCCTTTGCCCTAACTATGGACAAAAAGAAACCGTTGGGCTAAATTAACCCTAAATCTGCTCAGATTTGCTTATCGAAGTAAGTGCGTCCAACACTTGCTTCTCAAAGACCGCGTGTAAACGCGGTTTTTTTGTTTGTGCTGTCGGTAAAAGTGTCGCCTCCGTTTGGAGCGAACTTTTTCTAGGAAAGAAATAGGATAGTAGGAACAAAAAAGCCCCGCACTTGCGTGCAGGGCTTAGAATAATGGTGCCTCGACCCGGGATCGAACCAGGGACACGCGGATTTTCAATGCAAATCACTAATTTAAGCCTTTGAAAATAAGTTACTTTTAATTTCTTTGCAAATTCTTTGCAAAAAGAACTCTTTTCTGTTTTACTGGCGCTATGGCAAAACAGACTGAAAGACACGACATAAACGATGAGCTGTATATCTTTAAACAAGATAACAGTGAACGCTGGTACGCGCGATTTATACTAACCAACCACAAAAAATGGCTCTGTAAATCAACTAAGAAGAAAGATAAAGACGAAGCTATCGCCATGGCACATCGAATCTTCTTAGACCACCAAATTAGACACGAAAATAACACACTAGTCCAAAGTAAGCGATTCAAAGACGTAGCTGACCGCGTCATCGAAAAGCTTGAAGAGCAACTAGAACACGGGGGCGGTAAACGCACCTATAAAGACTATATTCGAGCTTTAGAAAACTACCACATACCTTACTTTTCACGGACATTTATTACTTCAATTGACCAAGAAGAAATATCTAAATTTGATGAGTGGCGTAAGGGACGAATGAAGAAGTCTCCAGCCTCCTCTACATTATTAACTCACAATGCTGCTCTTCAGCTCGTTTTTAAAGAAGCTATTGAGCAAAAATGGATGATCGCCGCTCAAGTACCTGTTCTTTCTTCGAAAGGTGGAACAGGCACACGTCGTGCGGCTTTTTCTGAAGAAGAGTATGATGTTATCCTCAACGAAATATATGAAGGTGAGCAAAACGCTCATAGTGAAAAGACCCGTCAAATTCGTGAGTTACTATACGATTACTGTGAAATAGCAGTTAATACCGGAATTAGGCCCGGCACGGAGATGGAACACCTAACTTGGAAAGATATCGAGATTAAAACTCAAGGTTCAAAAGCTCAATTTTTCATCAATGTCTCTAAGGGTAAAACAACAAAATATACGGGACCGCGTAAAGTAGTTTGCAAACGTGATGTGATAGGAGCCCTAACGAACCTACGAGAACGCTTTCCATTGCGCACACCCAATCAAAAGCTATTTTTGCTAGCAAGTGGCGAGCCCACAAGGCAATTAGGTAAGGCATTTGAGAAAGCTCTTCAAAGTTCCGGATTAAAAGAGTCACCCAGAGGACCTCGAACGCTGTACTCTCTCCGACACACTTACATTACGTGGCAGCTTCTCA
>VMHT01188234.1_pt1 | contig 12076 bp, 17 predicted proteins | sample 4693611 | NCBI WGS metagenome assembly VMHT01 (sample SAMN12280063, study PRJNA550983) | marine metagenome | isolation source: seawater sampled from same location over 5 years 0.02-0.2 micron viral filtrate | place: USA: collected off the coast of southern California halfway between the port... ...
AGAAGAGACCCGCCTCCAAAGGGGCGGGCCTCACCGCAAAAGGCAGACGTAAATACAACAAAGCTACTGGCTCTAACCTGAAAGCACCTCAACCAAAAGGTGGAAAGCGCAAGAAATCATACTGTGCAAGGTCTGCTGGACAAATGAAAATGCACAACATCAGCTGTAAGAAGACTCCGAAGAAAAGAATCTGCGCAGCCAGACGTAGGTGGAAGTGTTAATGGCAGACGACTGGGAAGAATATTCAGAATTAATTGCAGCGGAAATACAAGCTTGGTCTAGCGAAGTATTAGAAAAACCAACACCATTATTTGCAGACATGCCACCATGTCCATTCGCAAGAAAGGCATGGCTCGAAAACAATGTCGTCGTCCATGTCACCGACCATCTCGCACCAGTCATAGATATTAAAAGCCAAGAGCTGTTACCAACAGACGACACAGTGCATGTCGTAGCGTGGACAGGTTGGGCAGACCTGACTCAACAAGAGTTCGAGCTTTGGATAGACGACCAAAATAAAAATCATTTCGGTATTTGGCTGATGGGTTTTCACCCAGACGCCGAACACAATCCCAACATTCCTGAGTTCGATGGTCTTGTTGAGGACGACTACGCACTAATTTTAGTGCAATCTTTAGGTAAACTTGTTCAAGCTTCTGACAAGTTGAGGAAGACAAGTTACTATCAAAAGTTTAAGATAGAAGATATTAAATACATTAACAACCGCAAGGAGGTTTACAATGCGTGGAATGAAAAAGTCAATGAAAAAGCCTATGCCGAAGAAGAAAGCTATGGCATCAAAAAAAGGCTCCTCAATGAAAAAGAAAAAGCCCATTAGGAGAGCTTAAATGATTAAGAAAAATAGAGGTGTAATCTTTGGGTCTCGTGGAAAAACCCCAGGGATGCAGACGATGAAGGTTGGTGGCAGAAACATCAACCCGTATCGTGCTATGTCTATGATGCCAAGTCAGTTTGGTAGAACAACCACAGGAGTAAAGCCTATCTTCGGTGGTCGTGGTCGTTCACTCAGACGTAGGTAAATACTGTGGCTAGCATTGCGAGAAAGGTAAAAGCTGTCGCTAACAAAACGCAGACAGGTAAAATGAAACATGCAAATTGTCCTTGCGTGTTGGCAAGAGGTAACAATGGCAAGAAAGTCAACATCAAAAAAGCGTAAGACGTCTTCAAAGAAAGACGCTTGCTATCATAAAGTTAAGTCTCGCTACACCAAATGGCCAAGTGCTTACGCATCGGGCGCCTTGGTAAAATGCAGACGTGTTGGCGCAAAGAACTGGGGTAATAAGAGTGGCTCGAAGCGAAAGTCTACATAAATGGTTCAGCCGAAACAAAGGCAAGGGCTGGGTAGACTGCAAGACTGGAAAGCCTTGTGGTCGTAAGTCGGCGAAGGGTAAATCCAAGAGACCTTACCCAGCTTGCAGACCGACGAAGGCTCAATGCTCGTCTGCCAGTAGAAAAAAGAAAGGGCCAGCACGTATCAGTTGGAAGAAAGGTAAAAAGAAATGATGGGTCGCAACAAAAACATGAAGAAGAAAATGAAGAAGTCAGGCTTAACAGCAAAGCAAAAGGTGATTGCTGGCATGGCTCCACCGTTTGACCAAATCACAGGCGCAGACTTCAAGAAGTTAAAGCAGAAGAAGCGTACGAGAATGGTTTGATTTGCGTTACTTGCGGAGGCTCTACACAAGTATTAGACAGTCGTTCAAAGGACGGAACGACGAGACGGAAGAGGACTTGCAAAAAATGTACGTCGAGCTTCTGGACATTGGAAGTATTAGAGACATCCTCCACCACAGAGAACAGTTGCGTTACAGGGAAGAACGTTTCGCAGACGAAAAGAAAAAAAGCTCCGCAGCCGTCCCAGGAGAAACTCAATAACACATCATACATGTACGACTTGGACAGTCTTTCAGACGACGACCTTGAGAAACAGGTAATGTCTGGCCTAGTCAGGTTCGACGAAGACGAACTATAGGACGACACTTCCTACTCCCTTTTGTATCTTAGTATAGGGTGTTAAGGAGGTAGAAATTGGAACCTATAAGTGTCGCAATCGCAGCGTTCGGTGCAATAAAAGCTGGCGTCTCAGCTGGAAAAGAGATGACGTCTTTGGCTAAAGACATTGGACGAATGTTCGATGCTATCGACGCAGTAAAAAATGACCATAACAAAGCTAAGAACAGACCATTCCAGTCTGTAAACGAAGAGGCTATGGAGTCTTTCATTAGTAAGAAACAAGCAGAAGACCTTGAAGATAATTTACGTGCTATCGTCTACGCAACAAGAGGGCCGTCAGCATGGCAAGAATTAATACGTCTACGAGCTGACATCAGAAGAGAAAGACAGGAAGAAAAAGAAAGAAAGATTCGACGACGAAGAGAGATAACAGAACTTATTGGCACATGGTTCTTGGTTATACTCGCAGTCGTCGTCGTTGGTGGTATCCTAATCCTAGGATTGGCTAAGTATCTAGGCAGAATCTAATAAAATTACAGCCCAATGCTCCAGATATTGAGGGGCTTTATGCCCCTCAATATAACTATTCTCGTCTCTGTCAATGAATCCAATATAAGTTAGTGTTTTCAGATGTCTTGAAACAGAGTTTTGTTCTACGCCAATGGCGTCAGCTATCTCCTTTTGTCTCTTCACTGGTGTCGTTGATTGGCGGAGGTGCTTTAGGATTTTCACTGCCATCACTTTCTGCTTGTACGTTAGTCGGTGCATCTTTGTCCTCTACTCTATTGATTGTTGCAAACATCCATCTTGTATTAAGTATAGAATTTTTCATGTAGTCTATTACTGTCATTGCCCCATCTTTATTAAAGACATTTTGTGTAAACGTCATCTCCAAACCAACGAACGTGTCGTCGTTCTTTACCATCCAAACGTCTGCGACCTTCACAAACTCTGGTTGTTTCTGTTCTTCTGCCATTCTACTCTCCTTCAAGTAAGTTTATTGTTGTTTCTAAGTGTGTCGGTGCAAGATGCGAGTATCTCATCACCATCGCTAGAGACGAATGTCCAAGCAAGTCTGCGACTGCTCGAAGCGACGCCCCCTTTTGCACCAAGTGACTGGCAAACGTGTGCCTACAATCATGTGGTGTAAAATCTTTTATGCCAGCAACTGAACAAGCATTGTAAAAACTGTCGTAGAACTTCGCCCTCAACCACTGGCTTCCATCTGGCTGAGTGAAAACAAAATCGTCGTCGTCGTCGACTGCCAGAATCGAAAGAACTCTGGCCCCCAGCGGAACAGCTCGAACCTTTTTTCGTTTCGTCTTGCCTTTTCTGCTGGTGAATAATGCCGAGCCCCTGTGAATATCCTGTGGACAAAGTGCGAAAGCCTCGCCAATCCTCGCCCCCGTATAGAATAAAAAAGTCACGACGTCTTTGATTGTGCTATCGCAACAGTCAATCAGATGGTCTCGTTCGGTCTCGGTCAACCAACGCAAGCGACTATCATCAACGCTCGGACGTACAATGTTTATGCTTGGCACATCCCACCCCATACTTTCTGCATGCGATAGCATGGCTTTGATACTGTTCAACTCTCTCGCCACAGTGTTCGGCTTGTTCCCTCGACTTGTTACGTGGCTCATAATCTGCTCCAACGTCAACGCATGCAATGGAACATGCCCAAGTGCAGACGTAAAAAGTCGCATGATTGTTTGGTCGGTAGTCCCAGGTGAACTTGGTCGTCCCAGGAAAGCGCTCGCTGCGTCAGCAGCAAGACGTCTTGATTTCGTCTTGACCCTTCCCGCTGCGACGGCAGCGAAAGTTTTTGTTAGTTCGTCTTTGGCTTGTGATTTCTGGCTCTTGTGAAGACCAGTGGATTTCCGAACTCGGATTGGTCTTCCATCTTGTATGACAGTGCCAGTGATTTGCCATACGTCATTACGTAAAGTTAAGTTTAAAGTCATGTTGTACTCCCTTGTATAACCCTCACACTATATAATAGTATAACAGATTATACAAGGGAATAAGTTTAGCTACGCATCCGTAAGTTTCTCCGTAGACAACTTGTTGAAGTCTTCCACGTCCATGTCCAACCAAAAAGTTCCCTTGCCATACGATACCTCGGCACGTATCTCCACGTCATTGTGAATGAAGTGCATGCCGATGGGGTATTTAACCCCATCTTCAAGCACCTTGTATGCCTTGCGATATATCGAACGATTCTTCTTGAGCCTCATGGCTTTGTTGTTGATACGCACAATGTCGTCTTTAGTCATGTATGTTATCTTACTCATGTAATCCTCCTATGTAAGACGTTTAGTTATTTCAGCGTGTACGTCTCCGTACACTGCTGAATCTACAATCACGGATAGTCCGTCGATTGTCTTCGTGTCAGAACCCAACGTTACTTCCACACTCGAACCATCTTTACGTTCGCATAGGTAGTAATACTTTGGGTTCTTGCATCCAATCATGCACAAGGCTCCGACTCCAAGGTCTTTCTCGATGTCGTTAATCCAACCTCCCACAACTGCAAAGATACCTTTCTTGCTTGGGTCAAGACTATCAACTGCCTTAATCCAATACGGACGAAACTTACCTCCAGCTTTCTTCGTCTTTGGTTTTGCTTTGCCACCGACTTTCATCGTCATTGATTCCATCTCCGATTCTGTCAGCACTCCGTCATCCACCACACGCTTTCCGATTGCCATAATCAAATCACGTTTCTCGTCTGCACTCATGGCTGAGTACAGTTCCATGATTGTCTCAATAAGTTTCATTGTCTTCCTCCTCCCACTTCTTGAGCAAGTCCTCTGCAACTGCTCGATACAGAGAACCTTTCTTCTTTTCGATATGTTTCAACGCTTGCTCGTTGGTCATGCCGTAGTCGTTAAGACATGTAGCCAACATGCTATCCACTTCGGGTGCTACACTGTTTCCAATCTTACTCATGCTTTGCCCCCACTTTGAAAGAGATGTCACAATACTCGCCAGTCTCTTCGTCTAGGTAGTAGAAGTCTTTGGCTAGCATGTTGGCAATCTTCTGCCTCACGAGGTTCGGTGCTTGCGAGCCCTTGTAAATGAACCCACCACCCTCGACTACGTCTGCGACGTATCGAGAGACAACACCAACAATTTCTCGCCAGTCGTTCGGGTCATAGAACGCTTTGCCACCATCAACCTTTGGTGCTTTTCTCATTTCGAGAAGTGATTGCTCAACCTTTGGCTTTGAATACGCAGACGGCGTCTTCGCCACTGGGTTCTGAGCCTCCCATGCAGACTTGGTTGTCGCTCTCGTATACACAGCAGTCTTACGTGTAGACTTCTTCTTCGCCTTGGCTTTGGGTTTGCCACCAACGAACATTGAGATGTCATCCTCAATGACCAATGGTTTCTCTTCTTGCAAGCCATAATCGGCAAGCTTTTTATCAACGATTGTTTTCTTTATGTCTGAACTCATAGTCCACCTCCATACATATGTGTTTGATTTTATTGTAATTCGTTGACCGAACATGTTGGTCAACAACTCTATGGGCGACCTCCAACCAAAACATGACGTGACGACCACGCTTTGGAAAGAGACCAAACCATTCCTTACGCACTGTAACAGTACGTTTCCGTTTACCTTGTCGCATTGAGTAACAGAGAATTGTCTACAACAAACCTCTCTCCCAACAAAATACGTGCAAGATTATCCATGCCAGCATGTGCAAGTGTCTCCACCGAATCCACAACTGTGTACTTCGGATAGTATCTCTTCACATCTTCTGTCTGAATACCAATGCCAAGACACTCAATGTCTTCAGCAATTAATTGATTGACGGCATCTCGGCAATGTTGGTCGAGAGCATGAGAGTCACCACTTGCACAAGGCATACCATCAGACAAGACGAACATAATCTTGCGACGCTCACTCCTTGGCTTCAGTCTGTCTCTGGCATACAGGATTGCCTCGCCGTCTGAATTGTTGCCACCCGCCATGTCTGCGATTGCACTGATAGCACCCTTTGCCTCATACAGACGTTCTTCGTAAGCCTTGAAGATATACATATCCAAGGGCTCGTATCTGCTGAAACGACCAGTGGATGCAACCTTGATTGAATGTCGGCTACCACCTTTGTGCCTAGTTCGATTGTTGAAACCCAACACCTCGTACTTGATAGACGTTCGGTCAATCGCCTCAATCATGGCAATCGTACACTGCATTGCAACGTAGGCTCTTTGGCTTGCCATCGAACCCGATAGGTCAATCAAGAATGTGACGGCAGTATCCAAGTCTTGTCTCTCGGTACGTATCTTGAACACGTTGGGTTTACTGTTGTATGCACCAACAAAACGTCTGCTATCGAGACGACCTTGCTCCTTGGCATAATCCCAATCTCTGTTCTCACGAGACAACAAGGCACGTTCAAGCTTTCGTCGCATCACATTGACATCGCCAGCCATGCCAGCGACTTGCTTGTCATACTCGTCTGCCGTACCTCGTGCCAACCATCTGCCAAGTGTCTGACTCGAACCATACTTGCTTGGGTCGTCAAGTCTGTGATGCCACTTGTCACTGGCTGTAGACAAAGGACGATACGAACCTGAACCACCCTTGAGCAAGGTTGTCGTCTTGCGTAGTTCCTTGACCACACAATCCTTCACATCGAACTGCTCGTACACCTCGACGTCTTCTATGTCTTCGGCTTTCGTCTCCGTGTCGGGAACATCACCACGTTCGCCACCTCCAAACTCGTTGCCGTGCTTGTGCTTTGGCTTGTCTCCCTCATCTTTCTCTCCATCACTCGCAGTGTCGTCGCTTTGGCTCCCATCTCTGTCAGCCCCCTCATCAGTAGACCCATCGCTTTCTGCCTCTGCTTTGGTTCGACTGCCATCTCCACTCGAAGAGTCATCCCCTCCCTTAGTTCCACCATTAGGGTTATCAGTTTCTTCATTGGCATCTGCCTCCTCTCGTAGTTCACGTTCGATGGTTCGTGCAAGGTCAACAATATCCTTGCTGTTGCGACATGAATCAACTGCCTTGACCCATATCGGTAGTTTCTTGCGAAGATTGTCACTGCATACGTCAAGACATTCGCCACAACTCTCGCCACCATAGTCTTTCCGACCCTCCCAAGTGATGGCAACTGGTGCGAGGAATCTGTCGTCTTTCAATCGCTTGTCGCTTTTCTTCACGTTGTCCAAGAACTCACGATTGACCGCAGACGTAGTTGCTCGCAAGTTCTTTTCGCTCCCAGGGTAATCACGCATGACTCTTTTCTCCAACCATACGTCTTCGAGACCATTGGCTAGTGATTTGAGCAATGTGTTCTTCGTCTCAGCACATTCGTCAAAGAATGAACGCAATGCCTTGAAGTTTGTATGCTTGACGTGACCACTCTCATGGTCAACGTAGCCACGAATGACCTCGGCAGTGGCATCATCAACCTCTGCATTGTGGTCAATAGACGGCAGATAGATGGTCGAACCATCCGTCGCCGCCCCATCGCCTTGGAATACGACGGATACGTCTTGCTTTCTACCGAATACGGATGAAGTCTTTTGGACTTCGTGTGTAAATAAATCGCCTCTCATGTTTACCTCCTTAGTTAAAGATTCTGTCTACGATACCATTCAACACGGCTCTATCTTGAGCCGAGCATCTATCGAGAACAACTGTCTCAATGGCTTGTCGTACACCTAGTTTGTTGTCTCCACTTGGCATAAGTGAAGTGAATGTGTGGATAGCATTGCCGAGAGCAATGTAACCACGTGGGGAAATGGGTTGCATGACCTTGGATGTCGTGAACGCATTGATATGTTCGGTCACATACTTGCTGACCTTGTTGACCATTGCTTTCTCCAAAGCTGGCACGGACTTCTTAATCAACTCTTCACGTTGCTTGGCATCCATGTATTCGACGTGTATCCAAACCTTGAATCGGTCAAGCAATGCCATGCTTTGTGGTCTCGCACCTTGATACATGCCAAACTCGTCGCCTTGACCAACTGTGTTGCCAGTGGCAAACATACGAAACATTGCATGTGGCTTGATAAGACGACCACCATCCTCGGTAAGCAACAAACCATTGCCCTCGAAAGCCCTCTGCATCACATATGCAATGTCAGGTCTCACAAAGTCCAACTCGTCAAAGCAACCAATCGTCGGACTCATCATCATCTGTGGCAAGATACCATCCACGAACTTCGAGATTGTAGCCTCGCCATCCTTGGACAGAACATCACGACCAACCAAGTCCATACGTGTAATCTCACTGTCGAAGTTGACACGTGCAAAGGGCCATTGCAGACGAGCAGCGACTTGTTCGATAAGTGTCGTCTTGCCCGAACCAGTGTGACCATGCAGATAACAAGGTTGGTTGGTAATCAACGCATACAGAACTCTGAACAAACTCATTGGTCTGAACACGTAGTTGGTGTCAATCTCTGGCACGTGAGGATGGTCGCCATCCCACTTCCAACATGGAACGTCGAAGTCAAAACTGTCCATGCCTTTGCCAGTAATCCCAAACACTGCATGAGCCTTGGCTACTGCGACCTTGCCACTTGGAATCGTGCCGTCACCTTTGACCTCGGAAGTCGTCGGTGCAACAATCGTGGCTGAAGATTTACGCAGACGAACAATGTCGTCACTCATCTTCTGCATGCTGTCAATCATGTCAGCAATCTTCGGCAAGCCATTCTGTGTCAGTGCAAGGTCAATCAATGCAGACGCAGATTCCGTTGGTGCTTTGGGAATTGGGATGCCAACGTCCTCGCTTTTCTTCACAGTGGCAAGAATGTGCTTGGTCAAAGCATTGCTTTTGCTTGTGTGGTTCGGTTCGGGAATGTCTGTGCGACTTTCAAGCAATGAAGGCATTGGCTTTAGTCTGTCGTGGTCGCCGAAGATGTTGTGCAAAGCTTGCATTGCCTCTTCGCTTGACCAATCTTCGTTCACGACCAAGTCGTCGTGTACGTTGCATAGTTCTTCGAGTCCATAGTCCTCGACGTTAGTTGATACTTCACTCATGGGTTCCTCCGTTTCTGATGTGAAAGCTGATAGTCGGCACTCTTCGTACGTCTTGTGGTCAAAAGTCTTTGGTCGTCCGAAGATGTAACCAGTTTTTGATTTGCTACTGGCAGTACCAAATCCATTTCCGTGTGGATAACGGATAGCATCAAGCACGTCTTTCGATTCAATCTTGCCCACAATGATGCCAACCATTGTCTCTACGTCTAGGCTGTCTCGTAAGCCAGTGTATGTTGGTCGTGGATTGATTTGATTATCGCTAGTGCCAATGATTGCACTTTCGTCGAAAGCAAGTCGAATGTCGCTTGATTTCCAACGTTCGAGTTTTGGTGTGACCAAATCACGAATCATTTTTCGTCTTTCAGTGAAGTCTCCCTCACGAAGAGCATCTTGAAGTGTCGTCATATTTACCTCGTGTAATGTTAAAGTTAAAAGTTAAACGAGAGACAAATTCCGAAGAAATTGCCCCTCGATATAAAAGTTCCTTATTAAACGCACGTCGTGTAAAGGGAATTGTCATAACGTATGTATAACAGGTTAGACACCATCTGACAACTCCCTTGTTACTTTCGTGCATTTATTTCTCCCTCGTTGAACTTAACGCACCCCCACTCTCCGTGTTTCTTCTCGATTTTGCCGTCTTCGTCGAGTAGGTTTCCGTCTTCGTCTATGCGTTCGTCGTCTAGCATGCTTTGGAACAGATAATCGCCGACTTGTTCCAATGCCCACTCTGGCATTGTTCCGTCCTCGAACGATTCTTGCATCCCAATACACGTGTCAACTCCGTCTTCGTAAAAGCCAACGAAGTCACAACCACCCTCTTCGTACGTGGCTGAAACAACCCAACCGAGTTCGTGTGCTTTGTCGTACACTCCGATTGGTGGACTCCACGCAGAATCGAATCCGAATTGCACATTCTCCTCGTCTGCGTTGTCTTCCCAACCAGTCTCGTCCAAGTCTATTTCCCACTTCGTACCCCAATGTTGGACTCTCCAATCCCACCATGCTTGCGATACTTCCACTGGCTTGTTGTTGCCTGTGATGTGAGGGAACGTCGGCTTGACCTCGATTGTGCCGTCGTAGTTTGGTTCGGGCAGAAAATGTGCGAGGAAGTTGCCCTTTCTCATGTCCTCGACTAACGCCTTGACTTTCGACTTGTCGTCGTGGGTAAGGCTTACCCAGTTGTTACACCAGTTTGGCATGTTGACCTCCTATCTGTCGTTGCCGTTCATTCGTCTGCACTCGTCCTCCACACGTGACTTCACACGTGAATGGTAGACACATTGTCCAGACCTCGCATGGTAGACGCCCCATCCTCTCGGATGAGACGCCACGTAGTAGTCTTCGCCCCACATCATTTCCACGTGCCAGACTTGGGTTCGTATGGGATGAAGACACATTCGCCGTTCTTCCACGTGCCATCAGGGTAGTAGATGACCTCGCCACAACCTCCAAACCACTCGATAATCACGACCACAAACATTGCGTAGATGAGCAAGAAAATGGTCATGTATGCGAGAGCCTTGCCAAAACTGCGTAGTAGTCGGCTGAGTCGTCTTCGCTTGGATGATGTGTTGGTTATCGTCGTCCGTGGTAGCATTTCCACGAAGTCGTCGTGTCGTCGTTGTCGTTGTCGCATGGTTACCTCCGTATGCGTTGATGAAAAAAAAAAGACCAAAAAAAAACCCCACACCCGTGAGGGTGCGAGGTTTTTGGTGTGCTTACTTGCGAAGTTGCACGAAGGCGTTGAGGAACTGAGCGAATTGTGCATCATCCATGCCCTCGACTTGCTTTGCAAGTTCGGAAAGAACGTTCGGTTGTGAAGCCTTTGGCTTTGCCTTGGCAGTCGTCTTCGGCTTTGCCGTTTTCTTCGGTTTGGCTGGGGTTGCTTTAGCAACCTTTGCCCATGCGAGTCTTGCCTCGTCGCCAGTTGAGGCATAAGCCTCAAGACGTGCGACGTCGTTGCCGTTCAAGGCTTTCAGCAAGTTGCCCCAACGCTTACGCTTGGAAGACTTCGTCTTCGCCTCCACGTATGCCTTGATTTCGCCTTTCACCTTTTGCGATTTCGTAGAGAGCCACTGCTTCGCAGTTTGGGTGACCGAAGGGTTTGTGTTTGCATGTGTACTCATGTGAGTTCTCCTTGTGCGTTGATTTGAAACCCAACGAAGTAACGCACATAACGACGTTAGGCTGAACCGAGAAAATCGGCTCACTATAAAAGTTCCTTCGGAACGCACGTGAGGGACGACTCGCCGTCTCGTTCCGTCTAAACTGCTGAAATGATTGCACATGCGTTATTTTCAGGCATTGTTTGGAGCCTCTCGGAGCTAAAATTGAAAATTTTAGCCGTATGCGAGAGGAAACACCCCTACATAGGGAGTCAAAACCCTTGTAGAACAAGGGTTTACATGCGTTATGTGACCAAATTGCGCCCGTTATCACATGCAGACGAGGATGGGGGGAGGGGGTCATCCCGCCCGCCCGCATACAGCGTAGTCAGTCACCTCCCCTACCCAACAAACAATCGGAGTAAAAATTGAAAACGTCTGAAAAAAGAAGTACAAAGGTATGTGAACGGTGCGAAAAGGAGTTTTTTGTAAAGCCCAGCCATATGGACAGGGCTAAATACTGCTCCTGGGAGTGCCGAACAGCGAAAGGAAGCGTAAAAGATATGAAAACAATCATGGCTACAGCAGAAAACAAGCCACTTACGCCCCAGCAGTCTGCACAAATACGCAGTAATATAGCGCAATACGTAAAAGACCAGATAGTTGTGGCTAATGAAGTGGTAATGCACGGCAAAGAATGGACGCCAACACAGGCAAGAGTCTTTGGCATGCTACTAAACAAGGTAGTTCCAGACCTAAACGCTGCATATCACAAGCACGAACACGAAATTAAGAACCTAACAGAGATGTCTCGTGTAGAATTGGAGCAGATTGCTGCTGGAACCAAACAAATAGAAGGAGAATATGTAGAAGATGTTAATTAAAAACCAAAGAAAGGACGCTATTCAGTCAAGAATAACGTTAGAACAGTTTGCTTCGGCTATGAAACAAGCAAATTTGCAGAACGTTCCGCCAGAAAAAC
>VMHT01191512.1_pt1 | contig 12074 bp, 5 predicted proteins | sample 4693611 | NCBI WGS metagenome assembly VMHT01 (sample SAMN12280063, study PRJNA550983) | marine metagenome | isolation source: seawater sampled from same location over 5 years 0.02-0.2 micron viral filtrate | place: USA: collected off the coast of southern California halfway between the port... ...
AGCATTAACAGGTTATTCAATGATAGAAGCAAAAAAAGCTCAACAAGCTAGTGATGCTATGGCAGAACAAAAATATAGAATGGACATGGAAGAAATAAAAGATAATCGTAAGTCTGTTATGTTAAATAGTTTGCAAAATGGTAACGCATACAAACAACAATTTTTAGAAAGATTATCAACTAACAATCTTATATTAGCACAAGGTGGTAAACTTGATACTGGGACTGGTAAGGCATTAACAGGAGCAGATCAAACAACAAAGAAACAAGATTTAAATGCTGCTGCATTGAAAGCATCTAACGACATGATGGGATTATCTTATAGAAGTTATGATGCTAGATTGCAATTAGCACAAAGCAAACAAGAATCAAAAGCACTAAGAAATCAGGCATATATAAAAGCAGGAATGACTTTATCAATGGCAGCAAGTGGTATGGAAAACCCATTTGGTAATGCTAGTAAAGGTGGAAGCATAGGTAAAACAAGTATGTTAGATTTTAGAGGTGGGACAGCAGGTACTGGAGGTTTTTCTCCAAATCCAATAACAGGCAAATTTAATTATTGAGGTAAATAAATGGCATACAAAAAAATATCAAGGTCAGTATTTAATCAGCCTACAATAAAAGTTAATCGTAGTAATCAATTAGAATCATATCGTCAATCATTTGCTAGAAGTGAGTTTGGTAGAATAGATACAACACAAGATATTATTAACACAAAACTCAATGAATATAAAATAGCACAAGAAGAAGAAGGTGCAAAACTTGGTAAACAAGCTGAAATAGTATATGAAGATGCAACCTATTTTGATGATAATGGTGTAGAAAGAACACATAGAATAGCTCGAAAATATGTTACACCAGAACATTTAATTAAAACATCATGGGCTGCTAATAAGTTTCAAGAAGAAGTAGAACAAAATTATTTAAATGCTTTGGTTGGAAATGCTAATACTATTATTGATGATGAAAAAAATTTAGCAAAAACAAAAACTAATTTTGACATGACAGTTGCAGAAGCAACAGCACAGTTAGATGCAAATGTATCTCCTGCTTTAGAAATGTTAAAGAGTACAGTGCCATCTACATATGCAGCAGTCTTTGATTACAAAGTTGGACAGTTGCAAAGCTCAGCAAGAACAGAATTAGCTAATAAACAAATGGGAAAACTTGATCAATTAAATCAAGCAATGGCGGTAAAAGAACAAACTGATTTTGAAGAACAATATTTAACAGCACTTATAACTGATCCAGAAAGAGCAAAAGAATTATTAACAATAGAAACAGATAGACAATTTCGTAGAGGACAAAAAGGCTCAATAACAGGATATACATTTGAAGATAAAATTTCAGGTTATACAAAAGCAGGAGTATTTGGTAAAAATTTTGCTCAATTTATAGACACAGATTATTCAAGCGAACAGTCATTAGCAATAACAAGTGAAAATATAGATGGTGGATTATTATTATTAAATATGGATGCACAAACTGTACCATTAAGAGATAGAGATGGAACTATTAAAGAAATTTCATTAAAAGATTTAGGCTTAGATGGTGATAGTCCAGAAATATTTGCACAAAGAAAACAAATATATGACATGTTAAAACGCCACAAAACTATGATAGATAAAAAGTTTACAGAAAATCAAGAGAATACAAAAATTAATGATCATATATTACATAGTTCAATATCTGGTAATGATATATATTCAGCTACAACACCAAAAACATATATAGAAATGCAAAAACAATTTGATCAAGCTGGTTCTTTTTTTAATCAAAAAGGAATAGCCATATTTGTTGCACTTAAAAAAAGTGTAGATCCTACATTTGATACTACTTTTGATGATGAGAATATGTTTGAGCCACAACATGCAAATATATTATCAGAATATAAACAGTTTGTTGGAGGACAATATGGTGTTTATTCTAACTTACAAATAGAACCATTTAAATCTTCTATACAAGCTATGTCAGCTAATCCAGAACAATTATCGCTGCCAAATGTTATAAGAACACTTGAAAGTTCTTTGTTTCAAAATGTTGTAAGTAATAGGTATACCGATATTACTGGCGCACAAAGAGCAAAAACTTTAATAAACAATTTAAGTTTAAGTGATAAAGAAATAGAAACAATACAAGACTTAACTTTTTTTGCTAAAAATTATGGCACTCTTTCAAGTGGAGGTAGTGCAACAGAAGCAGCAGAGCAATATCAAAACTATTTAAAAAATAAAGCAATTGTAAAAAAACAAGGTGGTTTATATAGAGAAAATATTTTTGGTATTGGTATTGCTGATGAACAAGAAATAAAAGAAATTGGATCTAACTATATTATGAAAGAATTTAGTGATAAAAATTTTCGTACAGATACAACAGTCTATGCTAGTTTGATACAAGAAACACATGAATATGTTATGAAAAGAGCATATGAATATGCAGCTTTAGGAAATAAATTAGATGAAGATGATATTGAACTAATGGTCGTAGATTCTGTACAAGCAAGAATTAATCGTGGTGACTATCAAGTAGATCAATATGGTTATGAACCAGGCGGTATACGAGATGACAGAGATGAAGAAAACAAATTAAAATTATCTAAATGGGGAGTTGGCAATTACTTTAATAAAGAACCTGATTATAGTGAATTACGTTTTGATGCAGAAAGTCAAAGTGCAAATGAAGAATTAAAACAAATTTATTACGACAGAATGGTTGAAGAAAAAGGTATTTATATCGATAAAACATATACCTGGCATCAGGTACAAAATATGATGTTAGATAAACTAGATATAAAAAAATCTAAGTTTGAATCTTTTCAAAAAGAAGATGCACTAATAGGCGATACTGTATTTTTAGAACCTGTTAATCCAAATGCAATAAATGGCAATGATATTTTATATCAAATGATATTTATGCCAAATCCAGAAGGAAAAAATGTAAGAACAATGATTGGTAAAGATAGTAACCCTATTACAATATCAAGAAAACAAATACTTGAATTATCAAAAAGTAATGATAAACCAGAAAATGAAACATATAATTTATTATTTTCTGCTTATAAAAGAAAACATGATATAACTACCCCGTGGTACAAAAAAGTTGATAACTTTTTATTTGCACCATCTGGTTTTGAAACTGTTCCATACGGCGTACGGGTACGCCCTATTGGTGGTAAACCAAATAAAAATGGTATTTTAACTAATTTATTAACAGGTGATTAGATGGCAATAGATAATAGTTTTAATAATTTATGGTACGACAATAATTTGTTTCCAACAGAGCCTGAACCTTTACCTAGAGGAAGAACATCATTAGAAGAAGATCCAACATATTATGATGCTGTTAGCGCAGCCTGGCAATTAGAACCAATAGGACAACTTACTTCACAAATAAAAAATCAAGGTTTATGGTTAAATGAACCAGAAGAAGTTATTCACGATATAGATGATCAATTAATAGGGTATGAAGATTATTTTGATCATTTTTTAGATGTACGAAATCAAACGCATTTAGATTTTATAAAAGAAAAAATTGAATATAATATTCATTTAAGAAGCGTAAGAGAAAGTCATGGCATAACGCCAGAAATCATTGCAGCATTTGCTGATCCAATTACATATGCTCCTATACCATTAGTTAAAGGTTTATCTTTTGGTAAAAGATTTATGCAAGGTGCAAAATACTCGGCAGGTTTTACAGCACTAGCAGAACCTATAAGACAAGAACTAGATCCAACAGCTACATTAAGCGAGTCAGCATTATATATTACTGGAGCAGGTATATTAGGTGGTGGTATTTATGGAGCATTTGGTAAACGAGGAGTTGGTAATGTTGGCAAAGGATCAGGTGATAGTCCTGGAGATAAAGCCAATGCAATGATGGAAAATTTTTATGATAGTGAAAATGTAAAATTACGAAGTGAATATTATAATCAAGACACAGATAAATTTTATAAAACTAAAAAGAAAGATTATAAATTAGAAAATAATAGTGGTGATGATATTACTATTAATGAAAAAAATAAAATAAATAACGAAGATATTTTAGAGTTAAAAAAAGGAGAAACTTGGAGAGGCAATACACTTAAACATGACACAGTAGTTGTTGATGAAGCAAAATTAAAACAAAAATTTGATGATGGTTCATATGTAGAACCAGATATTGCTGGAGCAAATCGTATTAATGAGTTTGATTCATTTGAAGATTATGTTGAATTTAGTATACAAAAGAAAATTATGAAAAATGATGGGACAGCGCCAACAGGTAGAACTCCTATTGAAACAGAAAATTTAATTAATGCAGAAATTTATGATGATATTTTAGCAAACAAAATAGGTAGAGAGACTGCTGGTAGAGGAAGCGTAGAAGATAGAAGTTGGATTGCAGAAAAAGTAGATAGAGCAATTACTACACTTGGCAGTCTAACTAATAACAAAATAAAAGATAGAAGAATAAGTAATGCTATTGCTGATTTTGCATTATCTTTAACTGGTGATGGAGCGACTGTTACTAGGGCATCAAAAGCTGGAATAGCTATTGGAGCTTCTGCTCTTATTAAAGCAACACAAAGACATTTTAGAACTATTGGTAATTTTAATCAAAGATTACAAAGAGGTTTTCAACAGTATAGAAAAGGTATAAATGAAACAAATAAAGAAACAGTTGGATATAATTTTGGTGCAACAGGCATACGACTTGGCGATGCTCTAGACACAGGTGCAAGAAAATTAGGATTTAAAAAAGGACAAACAGAACAAGTTAAATTTGGTGAATTTACTGAATTAATAACAAAAGCAATTAGAGATAAAGAATATTATGAATCTGCTCATCCAGTTATACAAGGATTAGCTAATGAAATAAAAGGCATCTATCGTTTACTTGGTGAAGAAGCTGAAAAATTAGGTATGTTTCAAAAACAAAAAGATATAAATAAATTAAAACAAAAATATATACCTAGAATAGAAAGAGCAGAAAGAGCTTTAAAAAATACAAAAGATAAAGAAATTAAAGAAATAGTAAAAAGAAGATTAGAGTATGCAAAAAATAAACTAGAAGAATTAGAAGCATTAGAAGATGATATTGTTGAAGGATTAGTTGATGAATTTAATCCTTTAGTTGATGATTATGTAAATAGAGTATATGACATAGATGCTATAAATAGAGATATATCAAATGAAGTTTGGTTGCCTAATGAAAGTATAGAAGCTATACAATATATGAAAGGTTTAAAAGATGGTTCATATAAAGGAATTATAGAAGGTATGGTTGTATCGTTTAGAAAAAATCAATTATTTACTGACATAGAAAAAGGAAGTCAAGTAGAAACTTTAAAAGGAGAATATGGAGTTGTTACAAATATTCGTGGTAAACAAGTAACAGTTAAATTTACTGATAAAAATGGAAAATCAAAACAAAAAAAATTTGGTGAAGGATTTTTAATTCATGTTAAAGGACAACAAGTAGGAAAAAAAGATAACATATATGGAAGAATAAAATCTTTAGACACAAATGGAGACATTGTTGCAACCATTGATGGCCAAGATGTATCTGTTGGTAGAACTAGATATAAAGTTAAAAGTCAACGATTGCAAGATTATCATTTAGAAGATATGAGGTATGTAAATATTCCACAAGCAGGAACTTTTAGAAGATTATTATATGATAATTTTAGAAAAGATCCGAATACATATACATATAAAAATGAAAAAGGCGAAAAAGTTTTTGTAGAAGATATAGGTGGTCAAAATGAAATTATATATATAAATGCAAAAGTTAATGACACTATTTCAAAAATTAGGAGAGATGGTCAAAATCTTAATATGGATGGAAACACAGTAGATGAATTAGGTTTAGATGGTAAAACATATATAAATAACGAAAGTGCATTTCAATCAAGAGCAATAAGACTTACAGATAAAGAATTAGAAGGATATTTAATAAATGATATTAATTATTTATTAAGGATGTATTCTGAAAAAATGCACAAACGCATTGCAATGGCAGAAAAATTTGGTGAAGCAAATGCTGAAACTAGATTATGGGATATGGATATGGATATATTAGAAAATATAACTAAAGATGAGTTGCCTGAAGCCAAAAGAATAATGACTGATCTTAAAGATAATAGAGATAAAATATACAATATCTTTAATACATCAGATCCAAGTAGCTTTATGCAATCAAGACTACCAGCAGCATTAAGAAACTGGGCTAGTACAGCAATGATGGGTAAAGTATTATTTGCATCTATTGTTGATTTTGCTCGTATACCTTTAGTGCATGGATTTGGTAATACCTTTAGATATTTAAATAGTAAACATATGTTTGCAGCAGATAAAACAGAATTTAATGAGCAGATAGCAAAAAATTCTTGGCTTGGTGATGTATATGATGTGCAAATGAACCAAGCTAATGCAAGACATACAGGTAATACAGAGTATAGAGTAGGTAGAGGTGAATCTATGTTTGGACAATACTTTGATAAGATAGTAGGCAAACCTTTAGAAGGACTTCAATCACCTTTTTATCATATGAACTTACTATCTGCCTGGACTCATAAGATGAAACAAATGACTCAGCATATTTCTACACATAGATTTTTAGAAGATTGTCAAAAAGTAGCTAATGGCACAGCATCTGAGTTTGATATAAGAAGATTAGCTCAATATGGAATAAATAAAAAAGATGCAAGAGGTATAGCTAAGATGCCTACCTATAAAACTACTAATGGTATGTTGTATACCAAAGAACAAGAATGGTTATCTACACCTAAAGGTAATCATTATGCAGATTTAATTAGATTTGGTAGTTTTATGGATGTACAAAGAACTATTATTACACCAAGCATTGCTGATAAACCAAATATGATGTTTGGTGTAATAAGAATTAGAGATGAAGGATTAGCAGATGCGTTTGATAGTGATGTATTTAAATTTTTAGGTGGATTTGAAAAAACAGAGTTTGGTGGAAAGTTTAATAATGGATTCTTAGCACTACCATTTCAATTCTATGCTTGGTCATTTGCAGCAAACAGAAAACTTATGTTAGCTGGGCTTTCAGGCCGAGAAAGAGATTTAATGTATGGAGTAATATCAATGATTGGGTTTGCAGCATTAGGAGATTACTTAAAAAATCCTATGTATTATCAACATAAATCTTCACAAGAAAGAATATATAGAGCAATAGAAATGTCTGGTGTTTTAGGATTACCTGGTGATGTAAACTTTATGTTAGAAACAATATCAGAAGGATTTTTTGATACACCATTAGGAGTAAGACCTAGCATAGGTACATCAGGAAGATTTGGTGATGCTTCATATCTTGATGCAGCAGGTGAATTTACAGGTGCAGGGCCAAGTTTGTTAATGGAAGCTATACAAGCTATAGGCGGAGATATGCCATTAGGTGAAAGATCCATGATGCTCAAACGCTTGTTACCATTTAATAATGTGTTATATTTAGACGGAATAAACAAAAAAATAGCCAATAGTGCTGCGGAGTTTTTAAAATGACAATAGCAACAGCTAGAAATAATCCTAGAAATACATATACAGCTACTGGTGGACAAACAGTATTTACTATAGGTTTTGAATTTTTTGCCACAGGAGACATTAAAGTATTCCGTAATGGCACAGCATTAACCTACAATGCAGCACCTAGTAGTGTGGCACAGTTTAGTGTACAAGGTACAACCAATGCTAGTGATAGTGCATACGAATTTGGAGCTGGAGGCACAGTAACTTTAGGTGGTGGTGCAACAGCAGATGACAGCATAGTAATTGTACGAGACATAACAGTAGAAAGAACAACAGATTTTACTCCAGCCGCATCTTTTGATGTAACAGCATTAAACAGTCAGCTTGATATCTTGATGGCTATGATGGCAGAGAGAGAGGAAAGTACCTCAAGATCAATTCGTCTACCATTAACAGAAACTACTACAGGTTTTGATATGCAACTACCTGTACAAGCAAGTAGAGCTAATAAAATACTAGAGTTTGATGCCGATGGAGATCCAGCTTGTACTATTACCTCAACTAATTTATCTGCACTTGGTGCTATTACTGGCAATATAACTACTGTTGCAGGTATAGCTAGTAATGTAACAACTGTTGCTGGTATATCAGCCAATGTAACTACATGTGCTGGTAAAGCATCTGAGATTACAAGTGTTGCAGCTAAAGCTAGTTTGATTACATCTGACTTTGTATCAGATCTAAACACATTAGCAGTAACAGATGTAGTAAATGATATCAATACACTAGCAACAAGCGATATAGTGTCTGACTTAAATACTTTAGCTACTTCAGATATTGTTTCTGATATTAATACATTGGCAACATCGGATATTGTTTCAGACTTAAACACTTTAGCAACATCAGATATTGTTACTGATCTAAATTTATTAGCTACCTCAGACAATGTAACCAACATGGCAACACTTGGAGCATCTGGTGTAGTAGCTAATGTTGCGACTGTTGCTGGTTCAATAGCAAATGTAAATACAACTGCTTCTAATATAGCAGGAGTCAACAGTTTTGCTGCAAGATACCGAGTAGCAAGTAGTGATCCAGGCTCAGACAATGATGCTGGAGATTTGGTATTTAACACTAGCTCAAATATATTAAAGGTTTACAATGGTAGTGCATTTGAAGATATAACTGGCTCTACCCTAGCAGGATTAACTGATACTAATATTACTTCACCTGCTGATGGCTCTATCTTGCTATACGACACAGGCACTAGCAAATACATTGACAATGTAATATCAGGCGATGCAACTCTAGCTGATACAGGAGCATTGACCATAGCGGCTGATGCAATAACAGGAGCTAAAATTGCAGACGATGCAATAAATTCAGAGCATTATACTGATGGCTCTATAGACACAGCACACATTGGAGATTTACAAGTAACCACAGCTAAGATAGCAGCAGATGCTGTAACTGGTGCTAAGATTGCTGATGATGCAATTAATTCAGAACACTATACAGATGCTAGTATTGATACAGCACACATTGGAGATGCACAAGTTACATTAGCTAAACTAGCAGCCGATGCTATACCAACACCTTTAAGACCAAATGCACAACCATTAATTATTAATGGTGATATGAACATTCATCAAAGAACTACAAGCAAAGCAAGTATTACAAGTACAGGTTTAGATGTACAAGACAGATTCTCAAGAGTCATGGGCGGTGCTGGTACTTGGACACAATCATCTGATAGTGATGTACCAACAGGACAAGGCTTTACTAAAAGCATGAAATGGGATTGTACCACTGCTGCTGGTTTATCTGATGCAGGACAAATATTTAGTGTGAGATACATTTGGGAAGGACAAGACTTGCAACTATTAAAATATGGTTCAAGTAATGCTGAAAAAATAACAGTAGCTTTCTGGATAAAAAGTCCTAAAACAGGAACTCATATAGTAAGTTTATATGCACATGATGATAACAGACATGTATCAAAAGCATATACAATAGCAAGTGCTGACACATGGGAAAAACATGTTTGTTCATTTCCAGCCGATACAACAGGTGTTATAGACAATGACAATGGTGCTGGTGTTAGTCTTGAATTTGGATTAAGTGCAGGAAGTAACTACACTAGCGGTACATTAGCAACATCATGGGCTAGTTATACGGCTGCCAACTCTTATGTTGGACAAGTAAATTGTGCTGACAATACAGCGAATAATGTATTTATTACAGGAGTGCAAGTAGAAGTAGGAGAGTATACCTCAGCAACTATACCAGCATTTCATCCTGATTCTGCTGGTGTTAGCTTATTAAGATGTCAAAGGTATTTCCAAAAATATACACAACCTCCGCTAATTGGTTCTGCCAATGCAAACAACACAATAGCTAGAGCAAGTTTTGGTTTAATTACTTCAATGAGAACAGGAGCTACTGCAACACACAATGGCACTTTTTCTTGGTTTTACTCTAATAGTCATCAACCAACTAGCACAGCATTTTCAGCAACTTATACAGATGAAAATACTTTTGAAGCAGATGTAACTGTATCTGGAACAGGTATGACAGCAACTCACCCTTGTAGTATTTTTCAATCTGGTAGTGCTTCATTAGATTTAGATGCAGAAATATAGGAGTAATATATGGAAGGTAAAATAGTAACAGCAGCTCAATACCAAACAGGAATGATTGGTAGTGGTAATGTGAGTATCAAAGCAACAATAGATGGTCGAGTGTGTTATGTACCTATCAATACAGATAACACAGACTATCAAGCTATACTTGCATGGGTAGATGCTGGTAACACAATAGCGGATGCGGATTAATGTATGCGCAGTCTAGCCTTTATAGTAATACTTGCTATAGTCCTGGCTTACATTGCTGAGTGTCAAGCAGCAGATTCTAATATCAGATACAAAGATATGCCTGTAACTCCACCATCTGTACCATCAATGGGTGCATCAGGTGCATACTCAGACATATGTGTCGTAGTAAGATCAGGCGGTATCTCAGGCGGATGGTTTGGTATCTCAGGTGGCATACATGTAGAGGACAAAAATTGTCAGCGCATCAAGCTGAGCAGGGCTTTGGCACAGCTTGGCATGAAAATCAGTGCAACCGCTATGCTTTGTCAGGACCCAAGAGTATTTAAATCCATGATAGCCGCAGGTTCGCCCTGTCCTATCAATGGTAAGATAGGTGATGATGCAATAGAAGAATATAGAAAGCGTGGTATATTAGATGAGGACAATAATGTTATTAAAAATATTGAGGTTGATGCTGTTAAGTTTAATGTTGACAAACCTGTCAGCAGAGGAAACTACGGACAACCTACTAACTAACAATACATTTAACGAGAATACAAATGGGTGGACTCTTTCAGATTCTAATGTTAAGCGTGATGCTAATTCTTATAGTGATGCAGGTAACAGCCCAACTGTAAGATTTAAAGGACAAACTTCTACCATATCACAACTGGTTGATCTAACTGGTGTAGAGCAAGGCAAAGAAATTAAGTCGTATACCATAAAGTATAACGGCTATGGTTGTGGTAATACTGCAACTGGCTGGTGTACTGCTGGTGGAGACGATACTATTGTAACCAATATTACTTTTACTGATGGCACAACTACAGAGATATCTAGCCATACCATTGCTGTACCTTATGAAGATGCCTGGACTCATCATACTTTTACTAAGTCTATCAATGATACCTTTTTTACTGGTGAGGTAGCCATAGGCTTTGAACTATCAGGTATAGATACAGGCAACTCAAACTCATGGCTTGGCCCTATCACAGATAACTATGAATTTTTATTAACTTATGATGACTATATATCCCCTGTTGTAGAGCCTGTTGTTATTGTAGAACCAATCGTTGAGGAGATTGCAGTAATTGAGGAGACAGTAGCAGATCCAATTATTGGTGGGCTTGAGCTATCAACCGAGATAACGCTAGACCTAATCCAAGATGTGCCTACTCTACCTAGTATTGGTGGTACAGTAGCAGAGATACCAGAGATACAACCTGTAGCTGTTATTGATATCAGTATGCCTGAGATTAGTATTGATATCCCAACACCAACAGAGATCCCTGTTGACATAGGTAGTACGATTGAGGTAGAACCTATACAAGAGATTCAAGAAATAGTGGTTGAAGAACCACAACAACAACCAGAGATGGTGGAGACCACAAATGAAACAACAGAAGTTGAGCAAAAAACAGAAAGCAAAATTGAAGTTTCAGAAGCAGGATCAGCAGATGAAGGAAGCGACATACGAGAGTCAGAGTCCGAATCCCAAGAAGGGGAGAGGGAGACCGAAGAAGGAACAAGTACAGCCGACAATAGTAAATCTAAATCTAAAACAAAAGATAGTGTTCAAACTAATAGACCTACAAGTACAGCTAAGAAAAATACTAGTAGGCCTAAAGCTACGCTTGAAGTTAGTACTACAAAGCCTAAAACTATAGAGCAATCACCATTGCCTATAGCTTATTTGCAAATAATTCAAGATAGTATTACTATCGTGGAAACGATTAGTCTCAGACAGGAGCAGATATATGGAGGGGAGCAAGAGTATAACCTTA
>VMHT01059170.1_pt1 | contig 12072 bp, 1 predicted proteins | sample 4693611 | NCBI WGS metagenome assembly VMHT01 (sample SAMN12280063, study PRJNA550983) | marine metagenome | isolation source: seawater sampled from same location over 5 years 0.02-0.2 micron viral filtrate | place: USA: collected off the coast of southern California halfway between the port... ...
TTTTTTCCTATATTTATACTAGTTTTTATCATGTTAAGTTTTTGCGGAGTGCACCAGTGTCACGAAGACCAAAAACTCTTCGTTGCAATGTTGGGAAAGTACCTATTCCAACACCAGTTGTAAGACCCACTGTATTGCCGGTTATACCGATAGCGACTGGATTTGCTCTATTAAATGCACCTCCTCCACCTGCATTAAATAATCTTCCCCATGAGAATCGACCATTTACTCCGCTGTTAATACCAACAGTCACACCCAATCCAGTTGTATTTACACCCGAATGAATATTAACTAAAATTTCAGCAACATTTGCGTTCTTACTTATTGCTTGAATCATGTATACATTATCTGCAAAAGAAGTTCCAATTCCTACAGTATCTGCATTTACACCACTGGTATTTAATGAAGTTACTCCATTACCTACATGAGTATCAAATATGTATATTGGATATCCAGCAACTAAATCATTAAAGTTACCTGATTCTTTCTTCAATCCAATTCTCAATCCACGAGTTGAAACACCCACCGTAACAGTTTCGATAGCAGTTACAATACCTGAGAATCCTTGTACATTTTTAATATTAGTGATGCTTTCTTTTATTACATTTGGAGTTGGTGCTAATACTTCAGGGACATTTGTATTTGTATAACCAAATCCAACATTATTCATTGTTACTGATGTAATAATACCACTTGTAATATTTCCAGTTGCAACTGCAAATGTTGAAACTCCTGCAACTGCAAATTGAGTTGCAGCCACTCCAACTGGTGCTGCTATTGAAATACTTGTTGTTGATCCCACATAACCACTACCACCACTGACAACACTAATTGCAACTTGACCGGTATTTGAAACTGTTGCAGTTAATGCTGCAGCAACTGGTGATATATCATTCACGACTAATACACCAATATCATTAATTTGGAAACTAGTTGCAGAATTATCTTCCTCATAATCAAAGAACTTCGCATCATCAACAAATATGCTAGTTCCTTCTGCAGTGCCTGTACTTAAATCCCCTATCAATCTTGCAGTTGGATAAATTAGAGGTTCAATTGAATCTCTTGATTTAGAAATAATATTTCCACCAATAATCTTATCAACTTTTTGTTTAGTCCAATTAAGTGGTTTGAAGTTAACTTCATCAATACCAACACCAGTATAAATTTCAGTTTCAAAGGTATCTGATGTTGTAATACCAACAATTGTTCGACTTGACTGTGCAATTGTACCGGATATTGCATTATTGCTTGTAATATCAACGACATCTCCAGTTTTCACACTTTCAACAACATCAACCACTATGGTATCAACACCAGATGTTCCTTTATAGAAGAAAATTGCGACATCATCGTCTGCATCTGGAGGTGAAGTAAAGTTAAATGTTGTTCCACCTTCAAAGTCATAATCAACACCGGGATGTTGAATAACACCATTTACAAATATCAATAATAGATTTTTCATGTCTATTAATGATGAATCTGCACTATTTCTATCTATTTCAAAACTCAATAATTGTGAGTTAAGTTGTATCGGGAAACGAGTGCGAACTCCATCTTGTAAAGTTTTAATTGGGTCAGTATAATCAAACTCACCAAAGTCCCATGATGCAAATTCATCTGTGAATATTTCATTAACTGTTAACTCAAAATCAGTTAGAACTGCACCACGAGCAGTGACTAGTCCTACTGGTTTAATTTTATCTCCTTTCTTGAATCCAAAACCATTTCTAGCAACCTTAAATGATGATACTGTGAATAATGTTGAACCTATTCCTGTAGTTGGATTCGCACTTATATCAACAGTAACTTTCAACCCCTGACCAGTATCTGTAGTTGCACCAATACCAAGACGAGATATACCAGTAACTTCAAGAGCCTCATAGGAAGGATCTGGTATGTTTAATTTAGGTTTGACATAACCAGTTCCTCCACTAACTACTGTAAATGCTAAAGTACCACCTGCTCCTACGGTCGCTGTTACATTAGCACCAGATCCATTGCCAGTATCATCTGTAACTCCGATCGCTACATTTCCTCTATATCCTGATCCATGTTTATCTGTAGATCCTGCACCTATGCTAGTGATAGTTCCACTTCCATTAATAACTACAGTAACAGCAGCACCAACTAAAGGTGCAATACCCTGACCACCAGTTGATCCTAGTGAAACAATTACTCCACCTCTAGGTAATTGATTTAAATTAACATCATGCTGACTAACAATTTTTTCTCCATTTGCAGAAGAAATTCCAGTAAACAAAATATTTGTAGCGGTTGTTCCTACACCAACAAAATCATAATTATTACCACTATTATTTGCTGTAGTTGGTTTTTGGAATATTCCATTCAATAAAACTACAGTACTACCAGTTTGAATACCTGTTGTATTCACACCACTGACACTCATGTTATGTGTTGCACCTATTCCAGTAAATCCATCAGAAATATCATCAAAGATTCTATTATTTGAATAATCATTTCTTAGATATACTCTTCCATTAAATTCTGATCTTGGAAATTCCAAATTAGATGTATTTCGACTTACATTATTTGTTCCTTTCGGAGCATCTGTAAAGAATACTTTACTATCCACAATATTAAATGATCCTGTAAATTTTCTAATTGCATCACTATCTGAGTGTGTTGCTGCAGTGCTACCCAATGATCCTCTTTCAACACCAACTAAATTAATTGCACCACCACCTGATATTGGGCCAACTGATGTTGTACCAACACCAACAGATGCTATCTTCATTAACTCAGTTCCAACTTCAAGAATATCTCCCTCTGATAATGAAGAAATACCTGCAACACTAAAGATAGTTGAGGTTGATGATATATTTCCTCCAACATTATTTGAAACTGTAGTGTTAACTGGTGTAAATGCTATTGGTGATTGAATTAAACCATCAATATCAATAACAGTTTTCTCAAGTTTCTTAGTCATCTCTAACTGATGAATATTACCAGATCCTAATGATACAAAAGTAACACCTGTTCCAGCATTAGCATTTGACTTGCTAGTTGCCAATTTGAATGTATCTTTTGTAAGTCTAATCGCAAATACATCTGTAGGAACATTTGTATTATGTGCGGTTGTCATTGCTGTTGCACCAACACCAACAAATGAACTCTTAGGTGTATACTTTAATTTTTCTGCAGTTCTAAAGAAGTGATCCGTGATTGTAAAGACACCAGTTGCTGCATTTAGTGTTGATGTGTCAGTTGGCCTAAACTGTTTGGAGAAAATAGGTACATTATTAGACTTTAATTCAAACTCTTTCTTATTTGCCCTATCACCATTAACTGCATTGTATTGTCTTACTTTTACAGATTCTACAACTCTACCAAATGTTAAATCTGGAGGAACATTGAATATATCAATATCAGTATAGAATAATTCACTATATGCTTGCACTTCAACATCACTAAACCCACTATCCGGATTGAATCTTAAATTGAAATTAGATCCTGAGAAACTAGCAACAAATGTTCCAATACCTGCTGTGCTTCCAATTGAAATAAATGGATAGTGTACAGTAGATGTACTAGTTCCATTATGCATTGCAATTACTTGATGCATTGCATGAGTTGTTCCTTTAGATACTTTAACTATACTCTTGATTGCATTATATTTGTTTGAATCAACTCCAACAATCGTAGATATTGCACTGACTCTCTTATAATTTGATTGTAAATTAACAGATCTTTCAGATCCAGCAAGTTGTGTTGCATCTTTAAATCTATATGTTCCAGTTCCTGCGGTTGTTGTACCAAATCCAACAGCTTTAGCACGAACATTAACTGTATTAATTCCAGTATTAGAATATTCTAATGATAATATATTTGATTGAAGATTTGATGTAAATGTTCCTATAAAATTAGATGAGAAGTTTGCTATATCTCCACTGTCAACATAATATTCAGTAAAGTATGAATCAGTACCATCTGTTGTTACATAGATATCGACTAGATTTTTCTCGTCTGTAGTTGTATCTTTAACCTCAACAGTTGCATAGAAAGCAGATGTAAGTCCGACAGGTGCTGAAACAATGTTAGTAGTTACCGCTGCACCAACATTTGTACTCACACCAACAAGATTTATGAAACCAACAGCCTGCGTACCAACACCTGATAGAGTACTGTTAAATTTATTTTCATAAACTTTAATATCTAAATCATCATCAAATGGATTAGTTGGTGTTATTCTGAGTGTGGTGGTGCTTGTTGATGCATCAGTAAACCCAATCACATCTACTATCTTGTCAGTACCAATACCTAAACTGTTTTTCTCGAATGTGAATGTATCAGTTGAATCTTTAAATACTACAACTTCATCTATTCTAATTTCATTTGTACTAGGGTTTCTTGTTTGAATTACAAAATTACCATAATCTTCAGTTAGAGGTATATCGATTCTATTATTCAAAGTGCTTTCTGCATTTGAAAATTGTGAACTAATATCATCAATAGAAATTACACGGTTAGTTCTACACTCAATATAACTTGCAAGTTTTTTGTTCTTAAATTTAATAAATTTAGATTTTGTATTATTTTCAAGTGTATCGGTATCAATTGATAAATCAAAATTATTAATAGTGTCAACTCTTTTTTCCGTAATTAAATCTCTTGATAACACTAAAGCTGAAATAGATGATATTCCGGAAGCAGCAGTCGATGTTATTCCTGTGTCTGAGAAATTTTTTAATCCTGTTGTATGAACTAATCTATTAACTGGATCAATTATATCTGTATATGCAATTGGACTCTGAACAGTATATGATAAATTTTGATAATAATCATTATCAGGAAGCACTTGATAGTCTTCACTCAATTTACCAGTTTCAGTATCCCATCCTCGATCTTGTTTTAGTGAGAAATCTATATTAAATCTTCCTTTATTTTGACTGATAGAGTTTATAGTCGCAATAGTACCACTTATTTCACCTCTAATTTGATCACCTATGACTAAATCATATGATCCACTTACTTTTATAAATTCATCAGGATTATTTTCAAATACAGATAAATTAACAATTACAAAATTATTACCAATTTTGACTGCTAGTCTTTCACCTGCTTTAAATTCTGATGATGATTGTGTTGTTCTAAATGTTGGATAATCACTAAATTTAGTAATTGTTGCATAGTTACTTTGTGTTGTTTTTGCAATACCAATAGCAGTTGTTGTAATTCCGGTCATATCAAACTTAACAACAGCAGGATTGGTATTTGTATATGAAGTTACTGTAAAGAAATTAAATCCGTGATCAGTTGAGTTGTAACCAGATCCATTGGATGATTCTAATTGAATACCTTCAACAAATATCTGTTCACCAACTGTAAATACAGATGTTGAGAATCCTGCAACAGGTGTAACTAGTGTACAAGTAACAACACCAACAGTTGTTGTAGTAGACATCCCAACAACTTGAGATATTGATACACCATTAGAATTATTAATTGTTCTAATTCTTTGTTCAATTGGTTTTAAACCCTTTGGAGAACTAATTACATTTACAGCAGATATAGAACTTGATGCCAATTCTAATTCTATAACACCCTGATCAGTTAATAATCCAGTCTCAGGATCAACAACAACTAAATCAGGTGCAGAAATATAATTTTTACCACCAGATATTACTTCAATCTTTCCAATAACATCAGAGTTAATTAAGGTTATTGTCGGAGATATACGAGCATCAGGCCTTAATGTTTTATCGGAATGATATTCAAAACCGGGATCTAGGATTCTAACATCATTAATTTTATTAACAGTATCAGATAGTGCGAGAATTTTTGCATTAATTCCATTTATAGATGTGATGCTTGATATTCCGGGAATCCTCTTATATCCAAGTCCTGATGATGTCAAATTAATTTTACCAACACCACCACTTGCAAGAGATGAATTAGTGATATAAGATAACTTATCTACTTGTGAAGATGTATATGATAGTCTTTCTGGTATTTCATTTAGTGATACATTAAAAGATGTAGTGCCAACTCCGAATACAGAATATGATCCCTCATATTCACTATCCATATATGAAATTCTAGATCCATCTTTAACATCAGTATCAGAAGTGCTTATAAAACCAGATTTTTCAATCGCATAATATAAATTAATCGGATTATCATCAGAATATTTTAATGTGACTATAGAAGTAGTTCCAACACCAACAGTTCCTACACTTGATAATACAAATGGTGTAGTAGATCCAGTGGATACAAATTGATTGTGAAGATCGGAATCATAATATAAATTAAAGTCATATCCAGATAATGAAGAATCTGAAACATAAAATACTAAATCATTATTTTTGACAATGGATAATGGTGGATTAATTAATGATAGTTCTTGAGATGATCCACCTGTATTAGTTGTGATACCTACAACTTTTGGTGGTTCATTATCTACATCATATTTTGTTTCTGCTAATTGGAATGTGTTATCATCAAGTCTGTAGACAAAATAAGTTCCAGTTGTTAATCCAGTAGCCTGAGTAGTTTTACCATCATAATAAACTTTCTGTCCAGTTTTATATCCATGATCTGCTAAAAATATACTATCATTTCCTATATTTGTCTGTGCTAACGGAACAGTATTAATTAATATCTTATCCTCTGCTGCAGAGTATTTAACTGTAACTGAAGTCGAAATACCTGTACCTCCAGAAATATTAGAATCTAATTTTAAATCTATATTACTACCATTAGTAAGATCATGAGATGTAGATACTGCAACATGAGCAATAATTTTTTGTGCTTTACCTAATACCTGTGTAAAGTTTGATTCAATTGAATATTCAAAACTATCTGTACCATCATTCTTAAAGAATATTGTTTCAGCACCTCTGACCGTTGAAATACCAATTAAATCCTTAGAAATATTTTTGATGAAGACTGTTTGACTGTCACCACTTAATGGTAAGTTAAAACTTGCAGCTACTGCAGTTGTTGTTCCTGTTCCACATGAAATTGCATTTGCACTTGTTGGTTTTTTAAGAATAACTTCTTGATTATTAACAAATGGGTGATTGGGTATGAATATACTCTTTGAAGGTACAGATATCACTTTTGATCTTTCACCAGTTGTGAATGATTTTGCTAATCCAATTGAAATACCAGCTGTTGTACCAACACCAACTTGCTCTTCTGGATTGAAGAAAACTATATCATTAATCTTAGATTCAAACGGAGATGTGATAAGATCTATATCAAACCTATCAGGAACTGTAAAGATTGGTGTAGATAATGTATGAGCAGCACCTACAACACCTCTCTTAACTCTTAAAATACCCCTTTCATTAAATGTATTGAGAACTAATAGACTCTCCGTACCAATGCCTATACTACTACCTGCAGATACTACATTTGGTATTTTAGAAACATAAATGTCCGTTACAACACCAGCAGTAGCATTTGCTCCTAGTTCTTTATATAATACAACTCTTTCTGATGAAACACCAATTTTATGTGAATCGGTAAGTTTTGGAATGCTTGTTGATAATCCAGAAACTACAATTGTATCATTATTTGAAAGAGTATGTGATGTTGATATAAATGCGGTTACTTTACTATTGTTCTTTCGTACATATACGACATTTGTATAGGTCTCTACACTTGTATTGACACTAGTAATAGTTTTACCTTCAACATGTGATACAAGGGCACTGGCTCCCCCACCAGAGGTATTAAGATTATCAAAGTTTAAAGTATCACCTACCTTATAATCACTACCTGCTTCTACAATTTGGAAATCTTCAAGATTACCTCTAGTTACTGATTCTACAATTGCACTTTGTTCAACGATCTCATTTGATTCAATTAAGAAATCATTATCAGCAGTATCATCAGAAACTTTGTATGGAAGAGTATTTCGGATAACATTTGATCCATTAAAATCAAATGTGCTTTGATTTATTAAGAAATTATCTTCAATTGGTTCGGATCTATAAGTGTCTCCGATAAAATAAGGGAATTTTGGAATCTGATTACCCTGATTACCTGTTTGTATACCAACAAAGTACGCATAAACTCCATTTGGATAGTCGGGAGTTTTTGTAAATCTACCATTACTCGAATCCAAATCTCCATCATCTGTATATCTGTAATCTTCAACAAAAAATCCTGATACGAATGATGGTCTATTAGTTACATTTGAAGTATCTAATGTATAACTTGTATTTAAAATTTTAATTGGTGAGTTTGTATTATCTGGATCACTATATCCGTAAGGGCCATAAATTGGATTACCATCATATGCCCAACCTATAATTGGTGAATGTCCTCCACCAGTATCTCCCAACTCAGTTCCATAAATTGAAGTATTGTATCCTACAACAGCATATTGTAAGTTTGTAATTGATTCCTGTAGTAGAATCTCATCATCAAATCTTTCTAAGTTATTAACTGACAATGATCTGACAGAGGGTTCAAATATTTGCCCAATACCAGCAGATTTAACTATTATTTCGGGTGCAGATGTATATCCAATACCGGGATTGATTATCTTAACATCAGTAATCTTACCGTTTTCAACTACAGGTCTTAATCTACCACCAATACCAGATCCAATTCCAACGACTTCCAAATCGGGAGGTGAGAAATATTCTTTTCCACCAAATTTAACATCAGTTGTAATTATCTTACCATTTGAAATAACTACATCAATTTCTGCTTCTTTACCATTTTGTATTTTAACACTTGGTTTTTTCTCAAAATTTAATACACTAGATCCATAGTTTGTTCCACCTTCATACAAATAATTATCAACAATAGATCCACGAACAATAGGTGTTACTACAAGAGATTCAGTTAAAGCAACTGAAACGGGTGAATATACTGCGTTGACTGTAAGAACTATAGGAGGGAATGCAAATTCTTGTAAACCAGTTCCCGAAGAAGCAAATTTAACATAATCACCTCTCACATAATCATCATTAGATGTGCTTGCAAGTCTAAATGTATTATTATCAAGTTTTATTATACGATACTGACTTGTTGTACTTAACCCAGATATAATTGAACCACCTGCAGCGAAATTATATTCAATTGTATCACCACTAATAAATCCATGATTATTGAATTTTATATTATTATCAATAGTAGATATGTTAACTGGTTTAACACTCAATTTACGGTTTATATAATCTGATCCTGCATTCTCAACTATAACTGATCTTAAATGATTTTTTGCATTAAGTAATTTAAATTTATGTGTTCCTAAAGTATTAACTGTAGTAAATCCAACAGTATTAATACCAGCATTGTAATCTGAGAAACTTTCAAATAATCTAATTGAACTAATTCCTGTAACTTCCGGATAATATACAGATCCATTTGATAAAAATCTATTTTGATCTGCATTATTTGATGTATGGATTCCAGCAAGAATTGTTGACACACCTAATGGTGAGTTATCATTACTATCATAAACTAAAGGTTCCCCACTTAATAAATTATGTCCACCATTAATTGTTATTAAATCGGTATTAATATTAACTCCACCACCGATAGTTGACTGTCTACCATCAAAAGATATCTCCCTAACTCTCTTTGTTACTATTGGTCTTAGAGAGGCACCTGAACCTCCCCCACCAGATAAAGTAATTGATAAAACCTTATCAATATCAAAATTTTGTTGATCTACAATAACTTCTTTTAAAGATCCCTTTATAACTGGTTGAACTAATGCAGTTGTTCCTGATCCTACTTGTGGAATTACAACTTGAGGAAGATTAATTGCATCAAAGTTTGATCCACCATTTAATATGTCAACTTTTAATAATGGGCCATAATAAATTAAATCATCTGATTTATAGTTTATAACTTCAACACCATTAACTAAAATACCAGTTGCACCCGGAATTGTAGCAGTAGATTTACCAGATTTGATATTTGGTTCTACAGGAAACTTTTTAAGTATTTTTTGTACACCAATCTGTTCATTTTTATGTCTTAAAAGAACAAAAGTCTGTTCTCCACTTCCTGATGGTAGTGCAGTAAGTTCTAAATTATCGGCAATTGTAATAAATGATCTGGATGCATACAACTTAATTTGTTTTTTATCTGCCAAAACTTCAACATAATATACATCTTCAGTTAATTCTGCAATACGAGTTGTTTGTGGTTTGTAAAATACTGCATCACCAGTGATAAAAGGAACATCTTGCGGGAAAGATATAATTGAATATTTTTGGGTGATATTACTAAAACCTTGTAATCTAGTTCCATTGGCTTCACTAATAGTACTCTTATCAACTGTTTCAGTTATATCATATGCTGGCATTGAAGATGATGCCACATAAAATTCAGTATCATTTAAATTATAAGTATTTTGAACATTAGAAGTTATAACATTATTACCAAACTGTAGAGTAGAAGTACTGCTTGATGCTGTTTTTAATTTTCTTCTAAGATTGTAATCAATTCCTATTGTAGGAGTAAATCCTCCAATATTATTTAAAAATAACTGATTAGAAGTAGATGTAACTGTTATAGTTTGTATAGTGGCATCAGAAACATCAACTATTTCTGTCCCTCTTCTTATAATCTCAACAGTATCTCCCTCTTTGAGGTTAGATTTATCAAATTTAGATTTTAAAATGAATGTAGATCCACTAATTGTAGCAATCTGAAAAGTACATGATGTATTGTAAATCCAAGAGTTAAACCATACTTCTTTTTTGGTTTTATAAAGTGTAGGATTGGGAACTACTTCTCCAACATTTTTAACTGTTATTCTCTCACCTTCAGACGCAACACTTGATCCAACAGTTGGTAATAGTTCAAAATTAGATAATACACCAGTAATTCTAAGTTCAACTTTTTTTGTTATATCCCCATCTTCATATCCAAATACATTTTCATCAGATCTTAAATCATCAGTAGTTGATATTGCTGTTGATACACCAGTACAATTTAAAAATTGGTTTACTGTTTTATCAGTATATGTAATTGTGTTTATTCCTGATATCGCGATACCAGTAGATCCAAATCCAACGGTTGAATCAACAGTAATTACAGAAGATCCAACAGATACATTCCCAATTACCTTTGTTTTACCGGGAATCGTAAATGTGCCTTGAATACCAGTTCTATCATTAAATCCAACAAATAAACTTATTTTATAGAATGTCTTACGATTACGAGTAACTATTTCAACTTCAGATACCGATGCCTTAGTTTCAGAGTCAGTTGACTTTGTAATTGTTTGTCCAATTAATTTGTTTGGATCACCACTAATTACCTCTGCAAGTATAATTTCTCTACGAATATATTCTGCAGATGATGGTTTAACTAAAAATTCCTCAAGGTCAACAATCTTAGGAGTAACTCCAAATAAAACATTAAAGAGAATACGGAATGACTCTGCAGTTCCTTTAGATTGGTATAATGATTTAGATTCTTTTATAAAATTACTTACATCAAGATTAGATACAAAACTTGAATCTTCAAGGCCTGGAGTCAATGTTGATTTGACTTTCTTATAAAACTCTTGTAAAAATAAAACACTCAAATTATTAACACTTACACCAGTTGTATGAATACCTGCAGTAGTAGTTGCAAAAACCAATTCACCGGGATTATTTGGATCTGTATATGATGTAATACCACTAAAACCTCTTACACATCCTGTAAATGTATTAGTTGTTAAACCAGTGTATGTAATTATCTCATCATCTACCTTTAATAGTCCATATTCGTTTGGAAAACCTTTTGTAGTAGATACAGTAATTGTATCAGATGTAGAAGTTATACCAGTGCTTAAAGTTGTAACACCTACAATTACTTCAGGTGTAAGATTATCTAATTTTAAATATTGATCTAAGTTATCTGCAATGTCAATTGTACCACCACGATACTCTTGTGATCGATAATATTGTTTTAAAAAGTCAACAGTCTTTGGGCTCTCTGAGAGAATAAACTCAGGGAGCTGACTTTCGATTATTTGTTGTATTTGTATACGCTTTTCAATACCAGTTCCGATCATATTATGTCCTTGTTAGTTCTCCATTTGCATAAGATGATGTAACTCTATATCCAACACCAGAAATTTGTTCA
>VMHT01108075.1_pt1 | contig 12072 bp, 12 predicted proteins | sample 4693611 | NCBI WGS metagenome assembly VMHT01 (sample SAMN12280063, study PRJNA550983) | marine metagenome | isolation source: seawater sampled from same location over 5 years 0.02-0.2 micron viral filtrate | place: USA: collected off the coast of southern California halfway between the port... ...
CTGATGAAAGAAGCTATGCTCTGTTTACCACAAGAAACACACAGACGTTACAACGTGGTGTATGATATGCCTGTCGGTATTGAGATAAAAATGGGCGATAATTGGCTTGACTTGCACGAAGTTGATTTGTAAGATCATTCTACAACCCTATTAACAGGAGATGGATATGTTAGGGACAGAAGTAATGGAAGTCGAAAAGGATTTGGATAGTTTGGTTTCAGCCATGTCGTCAGACAACTTGGATGAAATTATGAAAGCCACTGGTCAAGGCACCGCGTCATCAGATAAGGTGGGATTACCACGACTCAGCATAAACTACGATCAAGAAACAGATGATGGCATGAACCTCAAACGAGGTGACTGGAAGATGTATCTTGGTGGCAGGTTTATCTACGCATCCGAAGTTACCCTGCGTACTTTGCTGCGTACTTTTGAGTATAGTCTGTGGGATGCAGAGGCTAATGAAGGTAGGGGTGGCTTCTCATGCAAGTCTATGCAAAAGACTTCTTTCGGAGGTTCTTTTCCAGACACAGAAGGCGGTGACAAGTGTGGTCGTTTGTCGAGGGATGAAGAAGATGCCCTAGCGAAAGACGATCCAAGATACTTGTTGAGTCGGTCAGTCGTCTGTAATCAGGTGATGTATGGCCACATCAGCGGTGCATTTCACGAGGCAGACGGTACACCCGTGGACTTGGTAAATGAGCCTGTTATTGCTTACTTCAAGAGGTCAGGGTTCAAGCCTGTTGCTGACTTTATAGGTTCTCTTGGGAAGAAAAATAAGCTGATGGTGTTGACTGAGATGAAGTTGACAACAAGCAAACAGAAGAAGGGTAGTGTTACCTATTGGGTTCCTGTTCCTTCTGATGCTGGTGTGGTAAAGTCTTTGTCAGAAGATGATAAATCTTTGATGTCAAACTTTGTTGATACCATCAAGGCTCACAACGAAAATGTTATGAGCCAACATCGTGAAGCTGTGAAACTAATCTCTAGCGGTGACGACATAGATCTTGCCGCTGAGTTTAGTAATGCTGCTACTGGTTAAACTCCAAGACTATCTCAATAAAGTTGTGCAGGGGGACGTAGATGTCTCCCTGTCTAATTTGATACAGTACACAAACGACTGTAAAGAATCCGCTACCAAACAAATATCCAAAGAGAAGAGGTCGTACCGGATACGTATGTCCGGTTTGGGCCGTCCACTCTGCCAACAAATATTGGAGAGAGCAGGACACAGAGAAGACATGCCCTACAATGCACCCGTACGATTTTGGTTTGGGGATATGTCAGAAGCTATGCTCATGCTTATCATGCGCGAGGCTGGCATAGACATTGTTGAATTCCAAAAAGAAGTAGAGCTAAAGATAGCGGGGCACAAGATAAAGGGCACCCTAGATGTTGTTCTACGTGACGAAGCGGGTGTGGAAAGAGTCTGGGACATCAAGTCTGCTAGTGACTGGGCTTTCAAGCACAAGTTCGCAGGGTTCGGTGGGTACGATTCTATAAAAGAAGATGACCCATTCGGGTATGTGATGCAGGGGTATCTCTACGCCACTGCTATGAATCTACCGTTTGGTGGCTGGATAGTTGTTAATAAATCTAGTGGGCAGCTTGCCGTAGTCGAGGCACCAGAGTGGCAGGATGAAGATCGTGTCAAGTATATGGCTGATGCTGCAGAGCGTGTCAAGTTTTTGACAGACCCAAAGTCGAAGCCCTTCAAGCCTTTTCCCGAAGAATTCGAAACGTATAGGGAGAAGGGTGAGGTCATCCGCACGGGCAACAAGATACTTCCCAAGCCCTGTGGCTTCTGTGGTCACAAGACGCACTGTTGGCCCAAAGCTGAGATGCACGGCAAGGTTACTTCGAAAGCAAAGTTCCCACCACAAGTATGGTACACACGACTCAAGAAGAAAGAGCTATGACATGCCATACATATTCGTACGAGACTACGAAGTTGACCTATTGGACATGAATCCTGACCTATATCACGTCTATGTGGAGTCAGCTAGGGGTGAGGGTGGAGACAGAAAAGTAATCTACATCAGACAAAGCCAGCGAGGCTTACCTATTTGTCTGCGTGAGAATTACAGTGAGGCAGGAACCCTGTCCTTCCACACAGAAAAACGAGACATACTGCATATCGAATCTGAACTATCCAAGATATCCAAAGTGTCACAATCAGGAGCTAATGTATGCGTCCCGCTGATCCACTTGACAAACGAGCTTTCTACCCTAGAAAAACAATCCCCAAAGGTAGCAGGGTACGTGCTAAAAAGAATGGGTTCAATAGGAATGCACCTGTGAAACGAAACGCTAAGAGATCAGAATTTAGGTCCAACTTCGAATTAAATATGGCTAGGTCATTGGCTAGAAAGTCTGTGCCGTACGAGTACGAGTCAACACGTTTGACCTATGTGCCCAAGCCACGAACGTACACGCCGGACTTTTACTTGCCGGATCAAAAGATATTTATCGAAGCGAAGGGCTACTTCGACAAGGGTGACAGAGTAAAGATGCAGCTTGTAAAGGAGCAGTATCCTGATCACGATATACGCATAGTATTTCTTAATTCTAAGAATAAGATATACAGAGGCAGTAAGACCACGTATGGTATGTGGGCTGATAAGCACGGTTTTGAATGGGCTGAAGGTGCAGTCCCAGAGGAGTGGCTAAAAGATGACGATAGATGACAGCGAACTAGAGAAGGCCAGTTTACTTCCTGACAGATGGTACATCATCCTGCGTAAAATGGACGATGAAACATTTTCAGTGTCGGCTTACGATACAACCACAGAAGACGATGAAGAATTCTACGAGGCTGGCACGGTGGTTATCAACGGAGTTATGGAGTTGATGGAGTCAGACTTCGATGTGGTGACAGCAGCGGGTCTTGCTAGACTTGCTCACAGTCATGTCAAAGAAGCCCTAGAAGAAGTTACAGGTAAGAGGGAAGTAACCAGAGAAGAAGGCACGAATGTGATAAAAGTAAACTTTGGCAAAGTACAATGAGACACGAAGAGTACATGAAACAAAAAATGAATGGGGAAAGTCGTGATAACGTCAACAACCCGCCACACTATAATCAAGCAGGTATCGAATGCCTTGACGCAATCGCGGCGGCGACAGCAGATGGGTACGAATACTACTTGCAGGGGAACATCATCAAATACCTCTGGAGGTACAGATACAAAAACGGAGTCGAAGATCTCAAAAAAGCGCAGTTCTACCTCGACAAGCTCATAAAAAACAAAGAAGGAATAGGCAATGAATAACTTACTACCCACACCATACCAAGAATTTATACACAAGTCTCGCTATGCCCGTTGGGTAGAAGATGAGGGGCGGCGTGAGAACTTCGATGAAACCGTAGACAGGTACATCGGGTTTATGTCGGATCACTTGAAGGACAAGTTCAACTACGTTCTTCCTGACAGTGACGTAGAAGATCTGCGTGAGGCTATCCTCAACCTTGAGATCATGCCGTCTATGAGAGCTATGATGACTGCTGGTCCTGCTCTTTCACGGGACAACATCTGTGGCTACAACTGTAGTTACATTCCTGTAGATAGTCCCCGTTCATTTGACGAGTGCATGTACATCCTGATGTGCGGCACGGGTGTAGGCTTCTCAGTAGAACGTGATAATGTAGACAAGCTGCCCGTGGTGTCGGACAACTTCAGCAAGTCAGACACAGTGATAAATGTAGCAGACAGCAAGCCGGGATGGGCGAAGGCTTATCGTGAGTTGATTGCGCTTCTTTACGCTGGGCAAGTCCCACAGTATAACATAGACAGTGTACGCCCTGCTGGCGCACGTTTGAAAGTTATGGGTGGACGTGCATCCGGTCCACAGCCCCTCGTAGACCTGTTCAACTTTACAATCGAAACATTCAAGAAAGCAAAGGGACGTAGGCTCTACCCTATAGAATGCCACGACCTTATGTGTAAGGTGGGTGAAGTGGTGGTTGTTGGTGGCGTACGCCGCTCTGCCCTGATTAGCCTGTCTAATTTAAATGACGACCAAATGGCACATGCCAAGTCAGGTCAGTGGTGGGAACACGAGGGGCAACGTGCCCTAGCTAACAACTCTGTGGCGTACAAGAGCAAGCCAGAGATGGGTACGTTCATGCGCGAGTGGCTGTCCCTTTACGACAGCAAGTCGGGAGAGCGTGGCATCTTCAACCGTGAGGCTGCAGACAAACAGGTGGGCCGCAACGGACGCCGTGAACAGGGTCACATGTGGGGCACCAATCCCTGCAGTGAGATCATCCTACGCCCGTACCAGTTCTGTAACTTGTCAGAGGTGGTGGTGCGAGAACACGACACACTCAAGACTCTAGAGCGTAAGGTTCGCCTAGCTACCATCTTGGGTACAATACAGTCCACCCTGACTGACTTCAAGTATTTGAGGAAAGTATGGAAACACAACACAGAAGAAGAAAGATTATTGGGCGTATCCTTAACTGGTATTATGGATCACTCCGTTCTATCGAAGAACGTAGACTCAAAAGTCTGGCTAGAAAAAATGCGAGACACAGCAATAGACACGAACAAACAGTATGCCCAGACTCTAGGAATCCCACAAAGCAGTGCCATTACCTGTGTCAAGCCGTCGGGCACTGTGTCTCAGCTAGTGGACGCAGCAAGCGGTATACACGCTAGGCACAGCCAGCACTACATACGCACCGTGCGTGGAGATTCTAAAGATCCCTTGACACAGTTCCTCATAGATTCCGGTGTACCTGCAGAACGAGATGTAACGAAGCCCGATTCGGTAACCGTATTCTCGTTCCCTATGCAGTCTCCGAAGGGAGCAGTGACCCGCACAGACATGAGTGCCGTACAACAACTAGAGTTGTGGAAGACGTATGCACTGCACTGGTGTGAACACAAGCCGTCCATCACTGTCACCGTCAAGGAAGACGAGTGGATGGAGGTTGGTGCGTGGGTGTACGAGAACTTCGATGTGGCATCTGGCGTGTCTTTCCTGCCGTTCTCCGATCACACATACCAACAGGCACCATACCAAGACATCGAACCAGACGACTACCTTGAATGGAGGGATCGTATGACCTATGTAAACTTGGACTGGTCACGACTCACAGACTTCGAACGAGAAGACAACACCACTGGATCGCGTGAATTAGCGTGTACAGCGGGTGTGTGTGAAGTTGTAGACTTGAGTGCAGCATAATATGTCGAGGCTTGTGTACGAAGCTTGGAACGCTGTTATGGACAACAGGTATAATCCATTGAGTAATATACCTGACCTAAACACACGGCACTTCATCACGCAGATACTTGCGTGGATGTGGTGCATCATATTTTCTATGTCGGTAGGATCTGTTGTGGTTTTTGGTGTGAGTGCTATACTACATGTGTTGCTCATAGCGGGTATTGCACTCACTGTGGGCACATTCGAAACTGCAAGACGCAAACCGGAATACTTTGGGCCATTGGGAAGGAGTAACAATGGAGAACACGAGTAGCACTGTCACCGTCAATGATATCGAATACAAAGTTGACGACTTGGACAACACACAAAAATACCTGTTGCTGCAGATACGTGAAGTAACAAACAACATAAGCACTTTGAATATGAGAGTGGCGCAGTCTCAAGCTGCCCTAACCATGTTCAAAGGCACTCTTGCAAAGTCTTTGGAAGAACCCAGTGATACAAGTAACGATAACACCTGACATAATCAGTCGCGCAAAAAAGAAAGCTGCCCAAGTAGGTAATCTACAGGGCAGCATAACAGGCAGTAGGAGTCATGTTGTAGGCGCGATTGGTGAGGTGATTGTAGCAGATCTCACGGGGGCTTCAGAGGCCAACACGTACGACTACGATTTAGTTAGGGACGGGGAGCGTATCGATGTGAAGACGAAACGCTGCAACACACGTCCCTATCCACACTATGACTGTTCAGTGGCAGCACACGGGGCCACACAAGATTGCGACAACTATGTGTTTGTCCGTATCTTGATCAACATGTCACAGGCGTGGATATTGGGTGAGATATCCAAATCAGATTTCTATGCGAAGGCAACGAAATACAAGCGGGGTCACGTAGACTCTGCGAACAGCTTTGAGTTTAAGGCTGACTGCTACAACCTTCCGATAAGTGAGTTATCTGATGTCAAAAAAAGCATTCCTATTTAAGTTCGAAGCGAACCTGCTTCAGAACGGTAAGGTAGAACTTCTGTCCGACTGTATAAATCCAGAGGAACTAGAGAAGGTAATAAACAAGGGGCTACCTGATTATGACGGCGCACACTCTGTAGCGTCCCTCGTTCGTTACCTAAGTTCTATGTCGAAAGAAATCATGGAGAAGTCAGGCAGATACGTCTAGTCGATAACACCACGTCCCTTGAGGATGTCGGCCTGTGTGACCTTACCATCTTTATTTAAATCAGGAAAAGTTTTGCCGCCTCCCGCCATCTTCATCATTGGCTTCTGCATCATCTGATTTTGCATCATGTTTTGTTGCGGCTGTGTAGCCGTCATCATGCCACCCCCGTAAGCTTTCTTGCGGGGTTTCTTTTTGGTTGCCATGCCGCCATTCATCATGGGCTTGTTCTTTGCCATGCCACCGTACATCATACGTTTGCGTGGGCCGTTGTTATAGGTTTTCATCTGTTTCTCCTTGATTTATTTGTCTGCTAAAGTGGCTCCGGGGAAAACTGTAATATCCAAATCTTCTTGTTCTTTTCTAGCTTGTCTCATTTCAGGAAAGCCTAAAGTAGCTCGCTTCTTTCCAAATGCAGAAACAATTCCCTCATCATTTGCATAGTATCCTTGAGGAGCATAAACATCTATAGGAAGACCTGAACTTGATCTAACTTTTTCCCCTTGCTCTCCTAAGAGTGCATCTTGATCTCCCATAAATTGAATTAACAGAGTATCAAATCTAGCATTTCTTTTAGGATCTAGTGGTCGTCCAGTGCGTACCATCTCCATAAAAAGTATGCCTAGTTCAGCGTCACTAACTATGGCTTTTAAGAATGAGTATTTACCAAACCTAAATTTTTGTAGTAGTGCTTCTGTGCCCACGTACGTAGGTCTTACAACTTTTCTATTTATAGCGTAAAATCTACTTATGTAACTTTCTACAGACATAGCTCTAGGTATGCCTTTTATAACTACTTTACTAGCTAGAGGATCATCAACCATGCCAGACAAAAATCCAGATATACTTTGTGCATTTTTGTAATGACTTATTCCTGTTTTTGCAGAATCAAAATCCAGTATTTCTGATTGTATAAACTCAGCCATTTCAGGATCGTTAGAGCCTAAGTAATCTCTCATTGTTTTACTATCGTAAATGTTTTGAGGTACGGCAACTCCTTTTTCTGTCAGTGCTAGTCTACCACTTTGTTCCATTGAATCTATCGTCAAATCTCTTATGTAAACCTGACGAATAATGCCTCTGACTTGATTTCTTGGAAGCCCAGTGGCTTTAGTAACACCGTCAACCATCGTTCTGTATCCTATTGGACCTAAATTCTTCAATGAAAGTCCTAAAGATTTAGGGCTGACGGCTCCCGCTGCAAATTGTGATAGGTACTTTTGTGTTTCCTGTATAACCCTCACTTCTTCTTTTGCAGGTTTTAAAGCCTTCCTAGTTGCCTGTTGTATTGCGACTGTAGCTTTGCTAACTTGATCTTCCGTTATAGCTTGTCCCAGACTGTTAAAGTCTAGATGAGTGTCTATAACATCGGCAAAATTAAACAGGGGTTTTTGTGTTCCATCAGCGGATTGCATTACAAAAGTTTTTTCTAACCTCCGAACTCCCTCCATAAATTTTGACGGATCTAAATTTGCGTAATTGTTAAACACATACAGTCCTAGTTGAGCTTCAATTATAGACCTGTAAGCTTTATGTTCTGGATCTGTTTCTTTAAATACGTGACGATCCATAGTTCCCGTTACGGACCTCATACCTAAAGTTTCTTCGAAGGATCTAAAGTAAGTTACGAGTTCTTCTTCCTTCATATTTAATATTTTGTCCATATCTATCCAAAGTCTAGGGGGTATGCTAAACTCTACACCGTAAGGATCTTCGGATGAAACTCTCACGTTCTTTTGATTTGCCCAATCCATAAGTCTAGGCATTTCTTTACCAGTTTGATTAGTGTCCCACCACCTGTTTTTGTAATCGGACCACCGGGCTTTACCCATTCTTAGTAAGTCGTTTACTTTTACAAGTTGCCCTCTAAATTCAATTTCTAATTCAGTTATAGGAACCCCGTTGACAGTCATCATGTCAAACTTGGATGGCGTATCATCTGACCCTAGTATATTTTTTTGAGCCTGTTCAAATTTGCGAGACACGCCCGGAAGTTTTGTTTTGTACTTAGCGGCAGTTAAGGCTTTCTCTAACTCCAAAAGTTGAGATGGATTCATGGTCATCATTGCCATATTTTGAGTGTTCGTTAAATACAGAGCAACGTCAAACTGTAAATCTTGCAGCTTATTACCAGCAGTAAACTGGGTTCTTTCTTCTATTGGTAAATCCTTTTCTGCATCTCTTATCTGTTTCTGTATAGATCTTAATACTTCTGACTTAGTTGTTTGATTTGCTGCTGCGATAGATTCAAAATACGGATCTGTAAGTTCGTTAACAGTGCCTATAAAACCACTTCTATCCGCTCCTGTAAGAGCTTTACCCGTAAGTCTTCCCAGTCCGGGCAATTCCCCAGCAGCTATATCAGGTGTTAGTAGACCTTTGAATATATCAGAAACGTCCACTTCTGGAGTTCCGTATATAGTTCCCTCTGTTAGTGTCACAAAAGTTTTTGACATGCTAGATGTCTCAAGAACTTTAAAAGGTTCAGCGGCAAATTCTTCGTCTACTGACTTTTTTGTTAGAGCTAAGTACGCCAAAAGTTGCCCCGGAGAATCTAACTCCATAGGGTCTGCTTGTGTCGTTACTTGTTCTCCTGTGTCTGGATCTGTTCTAGTAACAGGATCGGGCTTTACGCCTCTAGCAGCCAAAGCAGCCTGTGCAGGTTCTAGTAACGCTTGTTGTTTTTCTTCTACAGTTTCCAATTTACTTAGGGTGGGCACATCCTTTTTTCTAGCGTCACCAATTATTTTTTGAGCTACTTTAGTGGCTCCTATCTCTGCATCACGTGCTATCATGCCCCTTAGATCTACAGCCATTTTGGCTATATCTCCCGGTTTTGCTTTAGGATCAAATAGTCTTCTTTTTATAAGTTGTGAAAACGCTTTAGCTACGTTGCTATCAGGTTTTATTTTTACAGCTACATCACTGGTTCCTCTAGCTACAGAAGTAAAGAATTGAACCTCGTATCCCTCTATCGTTTTTAATATTTCATTCAAGTCATCTGCTTGTTTTTGGAAACCCGCAACACCGTTGTTTACAAGTTGAAAGAACTCACTCTTAGGACTTAAATTTTCAGCATTCATAAGTCTAGACCGTAAGTCTGCTAACAACCTTTCTTTTTGTTTGAGGTTGCTTTGTAATATTTCAGCGGCATCTCCATCTATAAGGCTGTTCATAGCTATAGATTCTTTTGTTAACTCTTCGAAATACTTTAAAGCAGCTAGGTCTGTTATGTCGGTTATAGATTGAACAACTAAATCAGGGTCTACGCCCATAGCTATCAATTCATCTTCGAACTTAGAAATCATTTCTGTTCTGGCTATAAGACCTTGATTGAAACTTTCTGTTCCCCCTTCGAATAGATTATTCATCAAGTACGTAAGTTTTGCCTTTTGATTACCAGAAAATCCTGCCGCAAACGTAGTCCAATTTTTTACACTTCCTTTTGTCGCAGCAAAAGTGGCACCAACCAACAGTCCCACAAGTTCAGCCATGTTCTCATCCATCTGAGAAAAATACTCAGGCATGTAGTGGCTGAACGACGTGGCCCCAGCTATCATATACATGTCTTGGACTTTAGAATCCATTATGAATTTAGCCACACCACTTCTTCTGGCTATACCCGCTAGTCTATATTTATTGGTGTCTATGTTAACATTGATTGCGTCTAGTCTAGTTTTTTGAGTAGGAGTCATATTTAAATGTGTTATGCCATTCGCTCTGTAATTAGCCAACAGATCACGTTTTCTATCTTCTCCTCTTTTTATAGCTTCCACTGTTTCGTTGTATGTTACTCTCATTTCTTTAGGCAACTCTGCATCTTCAACCTGATAGTAGTCGGTTATTCTACGCTGTATTTTCTTTTCACTGCGTAAAATCCTCGCACGTTCTGCCGTATAGTTAGCAAGCAACGTATCAAAAGTAGTGTCCTCATTGTAGGTTTTAGGGTCAGTTTCATACTTACCCTTTGCCCACTTTTCAAAATTTTTCATTTCTTGCTTAGAAGTAAACTTCCTTGCCATGTTAATCGCCCCAGTTCCCGATCTAATTTCTGCAAAAAGCTGTGCGCCTTTAGGTATTAAACCAGTGTAAGTCGATGCCATAAGTTGTGCTTGAGCAAAAGTTATATTTGCCCCTTTTGAAATGTAAAATCTCATCAAGCGTCTAGGAAAATCGTCATATACCTTGCGGAATATTTCTTCCCGTTGTTCAGCGGTAACAGGTAAACCTAAGTCTTGTACAGATATTGGCTTTTTAATTAATCCTGCGTCAACGAATGGGACAGTCAAATTATATTCTTCCGTGGCTGTGTTCCACGCTGTAGTTACTAAATCAGCTATCTCTCCAAAACCTAGCAGACCTAATTCAAATACAGGTCTAACTGCATTGTCACTGAAGTTACCTGCTATATTTTCCAAATCCCCCATGCTAAATGCGCTAGTTTTAGAGTTTATTAATATAGCACGAGTTCTTTCGTCATCCACTCCCGCCTGTATCAGTCTTTTATTTAAGTATCTAGAGTACAACCTTTTACCAGTTTCGTCGTTTAAAAAGTTGTAAGAAAACATATTATTCGCATCCATTGCGAGGTCTAGCTCTGATGGAGTTTTGTATTCAGATACTGTTTTAGTTCGTCCTAGAGTAGGATCGACCACGCCTAAATCTGCATCAGGACGTAGCTTTATGCTGGCGGATACTGCACGATTCCACGGAAAATCACGTATCTTTCCATCCTTATTTTTGTACCTAACTGCCCCTATAACATTAGCAAATTCTAGTCTATCCTCAAAAGTACTACCTGTAGGAGTATACGCCTCTCCTTTGCTGTTAAAAAATCTGGTGTGGGACATAAACCTATCTTTAGCATTCTCATCGAATGTTATTATGTTCTCTAATTTTACATCAGGATCTATAAGTTTTGGATCGTAATCTCTTCCTGCTTCGTAGACTACATCTGTAACCATTTTTGCGCCAAGAAGATCAAAATCAACTCGCTTTCTATCTCCTTCTTTGAAGGCTGTACCAAGAATATCAAACTCTATGTTTGCTATTGGCTCCATAGTAACGTCGCCAGCTTTAGCCTTTTTACCTACAGGCATTCCTAAAATTGTTTCTTCTTCAGCAACAGCTTCGAAAGCAGGAGGCATACTTTCTGCTTCTTTTGCTATTGGCTTTTGATAGAGTTGAGGAAACCTTTTCTTTAAATCATCCGCACTAGGATTTTGCAGGTCCGGTACAGGGACATATTCAGGAAATTCCGGCTGTTTGAAGTCAGCGTACGGATCTTTCATCTTGTACGCTTTTTCAGCAGTGCTTAAATTTTGCATGTCATCTTGAACTGTCATCGGTTTTACTGTGTCCCTAAGTCTTTTTTCAAGTCTAGTTCGTCGTCATATTCGCCTATCATTTGAGAAAGTCCAGTATAGTCTTGATCTAGGAGACGAGTTAGAACTTCCTCTGAGTTGTCCCTATTAAATTCTAAGGAATTTTCTGCAGGATCATCGGTTTGCACCAGACGATCTCCCGTGGGAGTATTTTCTACTTCATAGTCTACTAATCTGTTGAGTATCGCAAAAGCACGTTCCTTACTGTCAACTTGTTCAGCCGCACCTTTTTGTTCTCCGAATCCTCCCACGTCTGTTTTTTCTGATAAGACATCCATGCCGTTACCAATATACTGGCTACCCGGCATACGAAGTAATTTAAGTGTAGCAACGGCAGTGCGTCTA
>VMHT01036335.1_pt1 | contig 12067 bp, 6 predicted proteins | sample 4693611 | NCBI WGS metagenome assembly VMHT01 (sample SAMN12280063, study PRJNA550983) | marine metagenome | isolation source: seawater sampled from same location over 5 years 0.02-0.2 micron viral filtrate | place: USA: collected off the coast of southern California halfway between the port... ...
CTTATATGGAGTATCATGAGTTTACCAAACAAAGATTTGTTTCCAAAGGGTATTCATCTATATATATTAGAAACTGGCCAAAAAGATACGGTTCGTTTATTATGTCCATCCGTAGAGGTGGTCACTAGTACGAAACCCACATGTTTTTTGCTTTTACAAGACATTTACTACGAAATCATTTGTCATTACGAAAATAAAAACAAGAATGTTCATATTGACAAAATATTTGATTCGACCACACATAATTCGAGTATAAAATATGTACTTGAACTGAGTGAAAACAAATCGAAACATTGTGCGCCACGAAAGAGTTTACCTTTTATCAAAGAGTCTATTGCGCAGAATATAGATGTCATAGTGACCTTGTTGAATAAATATCAAATTAAAATATCGGAACAAATTATGGATTTTAGGGCCTATATTGTGGGGTTGGGAGTGGAACTATCCAGTGGAAATTTATATCTTCCTATTTATCCATCGGAATATAAATATAACGAGTATGAAACCACCTTGATAAATGACGACACATTGTGGCAACCTTATGATGTTACAAAACAAATGCTTTTACAATTATCTGAAAAAACCAATGGTGAAATAATGTGCAAACCAGTGAAGAAAGTAGTAAAAAATATGAAAATCATCGGATTATTGACCGAGACACAACAATTTGTTCGCACGAGTGATCATCCGCGATATGATGAAGTAGAAGATGATTTGGAAATAGAATACAATGGAGATTATATTGATGCCGATATACAGAGTTCTTTTAACAAGGAAGACAAAGAAAGAATATTGAAATCGAAGAATGTCTTTTTGGAAACACAGTTTTATAGCATATTCCGTACTACGATTCGTTTATTACTAGATAATCCATTGTATCAAAAAATCCGTTCAAGGATCCAACATGCACTAGCCAAAACGGATATTACATACGAGGAAAAAATGACGGAATTATATTATTGTTTCATAGATTTGACAAAAGATCATGTTCAATTTGGTAATCCTTCTGTTGAGAATTCAGAAGATATTCATACTTGTTTTTCAAATGTAGACACAAAACCAACATGTATCAAAGAAGGATCTAAGGTATTGTTATTGCTACCGGAGGAAAATCTCCATCATACGAATGTGTCTAATAAAATGCTTTATTACATGAAACTTTGCGATGAAGTGATACGTGTCCCTACAATACGATCATTTGTTCTTGAAAATGGTAATACTTCCATGATTTTTAATTTGGAATACAGCGTTCATGATAATGAAATATTGTTGATTGAAGACGCCATTAAGAGTGATTTCTTCAACGAGTTGAATATTTTCACATACAATCACGAAAATAAAAATATTACATTCAATATTGCTCAACCGTCTATACATGAGAAATATAGTAATAAGGTCAAGGTTTAGTCAAAAAAATATTTATTCCAAAACATTGTAAATATTTTTTTCAAAGAGGAGCGTGGACTTAGAATCCCATATCGTAGTCATCATCCCCATCACACATATCCATTTCTGATGATGCGGTCAAATTTTGAATACTGTTTTGCATGTCAATCATGCAACCACTTGTACCCGTTTCGCCCATACTTTCAAACATCTCATCTACATTGGCAGATTCATTCAATCTCTTCTCACCGAGATTTTTCATCTCTTCCATGTCCAAAATCACATTGAAAGCACCCGTTCCGTAATTGCCGTTTTGACCACACATGACTGCTGATGATACTCCACGCATATTATCAAAATTTCCATGTCTGGATGCACCCAACAACACTTCGGTTTGCACTTCAAAGGTGGCTTTCGCAATTGTGCCTATATCATCATTCAATAAACCCGATCTAAATATAGGAACCATATCACTATTGCAGCACATACGATCACACAATAAGTTCAAATGGTGATAATTAATATAGGCATCCGCAAATTCCATGACTTCCGTGATTTCATTAAATAGCGCTTGTCTGGCGGCTTCAATGCCCAAAATATCATGTATTTCGCGAATATCATTGCTGAATGTTCTGTTGAAGTCAATAAAGTCTAGTTTCATAGCCCCCAACATATTTGTACCTACTGTATCCAGGACCCATATTTCCTTCTTGACAAATTTACCGTCTTCTAATTTCACGGCATTTTGCAACTTTCGCGGATTCACATTTTCAATCTTGGTGATGCCACGTAGAATAATATTGGAGAGCAATGCATCTTGTAAATCCTTCAATAGGTAGATTTCATCGGATTGATCCAATGATTTCTTTTTTGTAATAGCGTCTTTTGTGAACCGAATGCGGAATATAAGTTTATCGGAATTATAATCGGTAAATACACAATGGATTTTGTTACCATAAGCACTATTCTCAATGGCGAAATGGATATCATCCATAGTAATGTTCTTATTTAACATGACTTCCGCGGACAATTCCAGACGAATGATGAATTTGGAATAATTAATGTCTTGATATGTGGTTGTTTCGTTGGAAATTTTACTCATAAGATCTTGAAATGTATAAAACTGTTCCAACAATAAACGGTCTTCTTCAATAAAACTGGAACGATCGGACGGATCAAAATAGATTTGCGAGGATTTGACTACATCAGCCATTTTTGTATAAGTAATCATGTTGGCATAATTCACCGCTTTATCTTTGTCTTCTTCGTCATATGGGTTCAAATGTATAGTCAATGAAGGATTTTTCGGATTTTTTGTCAAACGTAATAATTCTTCAATTCGCGGAACACCACGTGTAACATTGGATTTACTACCAACACCTGCCATATGAAACGTATTCAGTGTCATTTGTGTAGTAGGTTCACCAATAGATTGACCCGCTATAACACCAACCATTTCACCCGGATGAACAATGGACTGTTTATATTTCAGTGCAATTACATTCATCAACATATTCAATGCTTTTTTATGAAACCGTTTGTTAACAATCAAATCTTTCGGATTTAAATAGAAGTAATAGATAACCTCGAATAATTCCGTAGGTTTTGTATATTTATTGACCGACATTTGTGCGAATCCTTTTTCGATCATTTCGAAGGCTTCTAATGGTGTAATATCCACAATTGAATTGGCATTCAAATTACATTGACTCTGTATATTTGCGATAACGTTGGCGAAAGACACCGGAATTTTGATAGTATTGTCATCCTTATTTTTGAATACTTTATCCACAATTTCATTACGCTTTTCAATCATATATTCGATATATTCCTTGCATTTTGTTTTGGTGTCAGCCAATTGCTTCTTCAAACGTGTTACAGTGCCCTTGTCGTAAATCATCAATAAATCTTTGTCCTCTTTCTGTGTTCCTGCAATATCGTAATGCATGTAAATATCCTCTATACTCATGGAGACCAAAGGAACGTTCTGATTTTCCACGCGCGTAGTGTTAATAGAGTCGTCACCATAGATCATTTGAATGATTTTATTATTGTTATTCCGGACAGTCATATCGTATTCAATCTTCAAATCTTCTAGACCCTTAATGAGTCGCCTTTGAATATAACCCGTTTGAGAGGTTTTCACTGCCGTATCAATAAGACCAATACGACCTCCCATAGCATGGAAGAATAACTCAGGTGCAGTCAAACCGGAAATATAGGAATTTTCTACAAATCCACGAGCACCTGGACTATCATCATATTTGTTATAATGAGGCAATGTTCTACTTTCAAATCCATATGGGATTCGCTTGCCATCCACATTTTGTTGTCCCAAACCAGAAGTCATTTGCGAAATATTCAACATACTACCCTTGGAACCAGAGTTGACAATCATAAGGAAACGATTATCTTTGCTCAAACTGTTACGCGCAATTTTACCCGATTCATCCATAGCCTTGTTCAAAATACGATTGACTTGCATCTCAAATTCCATTACATTTGGTTTGGATGTTTTGTTTTCGAAAGAACCCAAATGTACCTTCTCAATAATATTTTGCACTTCCATTTTTTGTTTATTAATGGCTTGCACAATCTCCTGTTTGGTCTTTTCGTTCGCAATAAGATCACTGATTCCCACACTGTATGCACTTGTCTTCATGTACTCAGTAACAATTCCTTGCAAATCATCAATGAAATTAGAACAGGCCATATTTCCATAGTCGTTGTAAATACGATGCAAAACACCCTTTGTAGTTGATCCCAAGGTGGATTTTTCAAATTGCCCGCGAATATATTTTCCTTCGCGGATTTCCAAGACATTATTGGATGTGGCAAAATCTTCCTCGTCCTTGAATAATTTGGTCTTGTAATTTAATGTAATAGGTGGCATAATTTGCGAAAGCACGTCAAAGTTACTGATTTTTGGACCAGCATTGCGAAGTGCCTCCGTGTTTACCTTATTATAACTCATCAATAAATTCATTGCATGACGAGGATCCATTTTTATATTTGGCCTTGTAAAACGGTATGATCCAAGCATTGAGTCTTGGAAAATACCAATGATCGGGGCATTGGAAGCCGGACTCACTATTTGATAGGGAATCGCCGCCAAGTGCCTTAATTCAATTTCCGCAAGATCATTTTGCGGGATGTGTGCATTCATTTCCATGAATCCTCTTATGTTTCCATAAGAGACGGACTATACCTTGTGCCTCATCAAGTTGATTAAACTATCATCTGAGACCCGTAACCGTCTAGTCTCTGAACCTCCTTCATATCCTATCATAACGGACTTAGAAGTTTGGCTGCGGATTGCCCAATCCCCTGACACTTTTACCATTGGGTTCGGCTATTAACCGAGTTCCCCCGTAGTGTTTCCATCTATGGGGTGGTAGTCTGGGGCTCTAAGGGGTTTCCCGCAATTTGGCTACGTTGCCATTCTTTCAAATCATGTATAAATTTTATCGCTCTATTTTTAAGGTCGTCAATGGTTTCATATTTACCTACAAAAGACACCCGTTTTTTATCGATTATCACGATGACAAATTCAGTATCATTTTTGTGATTCTTACGAATACGTATATATTTTTCAATGTCGTCACAATTAACAACTACATCATTAAACATTTCAAATTTCTTTGCAAGATGCTGTTGCTGTGTATTCTTCATTATTTTCATACGCATTTCTTGTGAACTAAATACTTCTTTGATTCGTGTTGATATCAAGTTTTTTGTATATTCACTTTTGTTTCCGGGTAACTTTTTCTCTTTGTATACACGATTGGTCTCCCATATGAAATTATTTTCAGAATCAGTGAAACCCTTACCACCACAGGTTAAATTATAGCCATTTGGATATTTTGAATCATATTTTATTATACATTCTTTCTCCAATTCGTCTAATTCATCCACATTACACTGATGGATTTGTTCACATGTGAATGAATCAGTACCGTATTTACGTAATGCATAATTCAAATATCTTGAACAATTTTTCTTATTTGAATTTGCTTCTGAGACGTGATCGTTAAACCTCCCTAGATACCCAAATGGTCTATATTTGTTGCGGTTTAACCTGTGGCTACGTGTTTGACCTATATATATTTTTCCATTGGTAATATTTGTGATTTTGTAGATTTCACCGTTTACCTTGTCTTTGTCTTCTATATTTAAGATAGAGTTCATGTATATTTATTAGATGCGATTTTTTTATATCCATGATATGATTAAATGACTAGGTGATTATATTGATCATATGTGCCCATGCTAAATGCACATACATCAGTAGATTTTACACTGTTTTCCCAGATGAGTAATATCTACAACTCAAATGGCAGTCACCTGTTTGGGACAAAATCTATCCCCATCAAAATCAGCATTGTATGGTTTGGTCACAGCAACATTGATGCGAAACGTGTCACCTTTGCGCATAATTTTGGCAATATGACACATCATAGACATTCGATGCAATGACGGTTGTCTGTTGAACAAAACGGCGTCTCCATCCATAAGATGACGATGAACAGTGTCTCCGTTGTTCAAAATAATCGAATTACGATCAACATAACTTAATGAAATACTTTGTCCATTTTTCCGTTCGAGAACTTTCGCTCCTGGATGAACCTCCGGACCGTTTTGAACTAATTTTGTCAAAAATGCCCGATTTCGGTCGTTGACTTTCACAGGTCGTGTCAAATTCTTCGCCACTTTCATAGGAATACCTAATTGACGAATAGACAAACTTGGATCACCCGTAATAACGGAACGTGCACTAAAATCTACACGCTTACCCATCAAATTCTGACGAAGACGACCACCTTTTCCATTCAAGCGACTCATAATACACTGAAATGGACGACCCGATCTTTGTGCCAACGGTGCAGCACCTTTGGTTTTATTATTCACAATCATGGCAACGAAATATTGTAATAATTTAGTCAAACCATCGATTACATTGGATGATGCACCGGAATTAATTTTTTCTTGTAAATCCTTGTTTGTGCGAATAATATTACTATAAATATGGGTCAAATCATCTTCACTTCTTTGTTGAGCGTCGTGCTTCACAGAAGGTCTAACTGCTGGTGGTGGAACGGGCAATACTTGACAAATCATCCAATCCGGACGAGACCATATAGGACTAAAACCCATAAAATGGACATCCTCGTCACTGATGCGTTTGAAAATCTTCAACATCATTTCAGGCGTGATATGTAAGGTGACTTTATCGTTTTTATCTTCTTGTCCCAATTTCTTCCACTCTGCAATAATGGTTGCCATTTCTACTAAATTATATTTACTCGGTTGTTTACAGCCACATCCATCATCTGTATGTTGACCACATCGTTTCTCACTAGATTTGTCAATGATTTTGTAAACTTGTTCCCAACGTTTTTCCGCTGACAACCCTAGCAAATAATCATATTTATTTTTATTGATGAGTAGTTTACTACATGTGAAACAAACACATTTCAATATTTTTAATATTTCTTTCAAGTGTTGTATGAAAATCACCGGACGTGCCAATTCAATATGACCAAAATACCCGGGAGTATCAATATAAGTGAATCCGTCCGTAGGACAAATACTTCCGGGTTCTAATACACCCATACGTGGATCAAATAATCCACCCGTAACGGGTTTGTTGTTTATGTATGTATCACGTGAAACAACTTCAACCACCGAGTTTTTTCTTATTTCCTCGGGTGATAACATACTAAACTGAATGCCAATAATTTTTGAAGCATTGGTATTAATTTGCGACATCACTACACTAATATTATATTATTTGTTTATATTATAAATTTTCGTTTCAATTTTTTTACCATATGAGTTATTTTATATTCACATATGATATATGAAAATAAAGACAAAAATGAAAAATACAACTCGGAGTCATTCAAATTTAGTCCGGAGTCATGTAAGAAAAGGCGGAAAAATGATTGATAGTGGAGGATATGGATGTGTTTTCTCACCCGCATTGAAATGTAAGAAGAAAACCCGAAAAAAGAATCATGTTACCAAACTATTGGTCAAAAAACATGGTTTATCAGAATACAATGATTTGAAAAAGATCAACGTAATTTTAAAGAAGATTCCACAAAGTACGGATTATTTTGTTGGACCAGAAATGACCAAATGTCAAGTCGAACCTCTTACCAAAGATGATATGGAAAATATTGAATCATGTAAACCATTGAGAAAAGGAAATATTGACCCTTTGGAAGTGAACAAGAATTTACAAAGAGTGATTGCACTTAACTTCATACATGGTGGTAAAACAATTCTCAAATATGCAAAATCCGTGAAGAGCATTCAAGACCTCAAAAAATTCAATGTATCCATGATTGAATTATTGAAAAACGGAATTATTCCGTTGAATGAAAACGGTGTGATACATTCCGATATCAAAGAGAGCAATATGTTGATTGACAATGACTATAAAATTAGACTTATTGATTGGGGTTTAAGTGGTATGATCACAAATACCAAAATTGACATTCATAATCGTCCGTTGCAATACAATCTACCATATAGTACAATACTTATTGACAAATATACAGTGGAAGACGTGAATCATTTTTTGAATAAAGTTGATAAAGTAGACAAGAGTATTATGAAAAATATTGCCACGGAGGTTTTGAATATAGCATTAAGTGAGCGTGAACTGAGTGTATTTTTAGTAATTCTACACACATATGTTTTTGATTATAATACAAATCATGCGAGCGATCAAGTGAAAAATAGTATTATTGAATATTTGACGAATATTTTGATCAATTTCACTGAAAATAAGAAAGGGAAATACGAGTTCAATCGGGACAAATATGTAAAAGAAATATATCGCAAAAATGTAGACATATATGGTTTTTTGACTTGCTATTTGGAAGTAGCCGAAGAACTCCAAAATACAAGCGATGTGAAATTATTAGGCTTCACTAAAAATATGAAATTGCTTGTGAAAAAATACTTATATGGCGACTCTTTTGCTAGTGAAGTTATTCCAGTTGATATTTTAGTGGATGATTTGAAAAGGTTGATATGAAATGATTATATTGTTATAATCTATACAATATCATCAAATGCAGAATGTTTTCGACTTGTTCACTTCGAATCCAAAAAAAAGATCAAATAAAGAAAATAATCCGTTTATGAAGGTCAGTAGACTAAGAAGTAGTGGCACTGACTCTACTGCGAGTACGAGTGATACTGAATCACCATTGGGAACGCCAAAGGGTCAAGAAATCCCGTTGATAGTTCCTGGCTCCGATATATCACAAATGTCGATTTCTACGTATGGTGATAATGAAGAAGATTCACTTGATGATTCGCATTATTTTGGTTCGCAGTCTTTATCGGAATTGACAGGTAATACAAAATCTAAAATTAATGAAACAATTACTGACGATGATATAAATAAAAAAATAAACGATGCATATACATTATTTAATGACTTGATACGAGGTGAAAACTCGATAAAAAATCGTGCAGAGTATAATAAAACCCGTCGTAAATTTATTGAAGAGAAAATCATTGATCCAAAAAGCATACCCGATGATGCAATGAATTTTCTGTTCATGATTTGTGACCGTAGATATCGGCGTGAAGTTAAGAAGAGTTTTGGGAAAGCAAAAAACATTTCAGAACTAGACGCTTTGGAAAGTCAAATCTTCGCACTATTTGACTATGATGCAACTCTAAATGAAGATAATAGAATTATGCTCCAACAAATTCAAACAATACATAAATCACTAGTCTCGACCAATTTATTCAATGAAAATGAGAGTGTTGTTGTAAATACAAGTAATGTCGACGATGCAACGAAAGATTTGTTTGCTGATATTGAACTTTATGCATCTCTAATAGATGGATGTCATGATTCTGAAAATATATTTTTTATTTCTAACGAACAGTTCAGTGCAGCGTTCAAAAATACTTTCCAAAACGAACTATTGTTATTAAAGAGCAAGTCATTTTGTGCTAAGAAAGCGAATAAAGATCTTTTATATCTATGTTCGTACATAGAAAAAAAATTGCGCGAAAATAATATCGCATTTAGCGAGTACAGTACAACGGTAATTCCAAAGGCAGAATTCAAATCATTCACAATTGATGACAAAATTCAACAACTCTTTGAAAATTATAATTGGATACAAGAAGCAGGACGAGGATTTGGAATCACGGTATTTGATACAATGCTTTCGCAATTTGATAAAGGTACGCGCACATTGGTCGGATTATGGAGAAAAGGAGAACAATATACAATAGAAAATGTTTATGGAGTAAATTTGTTTATCAAATGTGGTAATAACATTAATGTTTTTGACGTGATTACCAGTTATAATACTAAAAGTGATAATTATACATACTTTATACGTTTTCAAATAGGTACAAGTGATGCGGGGAAGTTCGGTGTCTCCCTTAATGATGCTATTGGATTGTTGCAAAGTGCTGGCATACATAAATTTGACCATGCAATACGTAACGATACAAATATTGATATCCGACATATTGACATGGATTTATTACGTATCATTGAAACGTCTGAATTCAGAAGAATTATGAATGAATTCAAATCTTACCCAGAAAAAACTCAATATGAAGAATTTAGTTTTGATACTCTGATTGAGGCTAGTAAAGAATATGATAATAGACTTCCAAAATCTCCACCAGAAAATATTTTGATAAAGTTGATATTTTCGTTGAAAGGTGCAGGAGATGCTAGTAATGGATTGATGTTCAAAGGAAATGGACGGGTCCCTACGTGGTCAAACAGTGAATCCATCGAAAATGCAGTTACAACCAATGATAGTTATTTGGTATTGTTGCTTAGATTAGGATATTTATTGGGAAATCTGCATATACCACCAATGGTTGCACGTCAGACCGTTGATTCTGCCATTGTGACAAACAAAGAAAGCACTAACCATCTCAACATATTGCGAAGGAGACTCGCATTTATCAAATACGTGTTACCATTACATGAATCTCAACAAATTGATGCGGTGAAAAAATATTATGGATTAAACTATTTGGAATCTGTATACCGAAAATTAGATAACACGACTAATAAAACTGAGTTTGAATCTATCATTTTAATGTACTTAAAACAAGTATATAATGATAAAATGCAATACGTGAAGAACTGGGTCCGTAAACTTGGCAATGTCGATACATCGTTAAATGATGCGGGCATAATAAAACATGAAGTTTTTGAGAATTTGGATTATCATTTATCTTTGAAGGAATTACATGAAATATTAGACGAATATGATGAGTACATATTAGATCAAGAGTTTGCTCAGTTCAATGAAATCATAAAATTATATTTGACTACACGAAGGGGAACCAATGTTCATATTATTGATAAAATCAACGACAATATACTTATAAAGTTACAAAACAATCATTCGGTATTTCTGAAACTCATTGATGAATATAACAAGGAAGTTACAGGAGAAGCCTATTTGGAAGATAATATAATAAATATTATCAATGTGAGTACTACACAGAAAGATGAAGAATATATTTCACTCAGACCCAGTATTGAACTATATATTAAACTTAAAAACAGCGTTGCTGAATTACATGTAAATGGCACGAAAACTGAGGTGGAAACATATTTCAATGAAAAAATATATGAACGAAAACGTAAAATCATGAATTGTCATTCATTCCAACGTGGAGGTAAAACTCGTAAAAAACCAAAAACTACTCGAAAGCGCAAAACGCGGAAATCATCAAAAATATTGAAACTAACTCGTAAAAAACGTTGCTAATGTGTGTTAAAATCATAAGATAAAAATATGATTTTATCAATAATGAGACTTCTCATGTATCTTCTACCTATTGTATACTGCTTTCTTGCAAGACAAAATAGAATGCTCACACGACGTTTATATGGCCTAAAATACATTGACCATAATATGGACAATAAGACAATTTTCGACCAATTTGAATACTATTCAGTTGTAGGTGATCGTCAGAAACAAATGGAAATATTCCGCGAAATACGCAAATATATTGTCAATCGGAAACAAAATCCTTAATTACTTACGGTTTTTACGTGTCTTCTTACCTCCTTTATTGGGTCTGGATCTTGATGTGTGGATAGGTGGTTTTCTTCTTGACTGACCTTTACCAGGAAGGGTTCTGCTTGAAATATATGGGTCTTTATCTTCAATAGGAACTTCGATAGGATTGTAATTGTCACCAAAATTAAGAGTTTTTCGAGGACCTCTCCATCTTCTGGTCATTTTTTGCACGTTTGGATTTCTTCCAGTAGGATTGACTGGTCTTTTTGCATCTTCTTTTTCATAATACTCGCCACTTTCGTGACCACTATAATTCTTCTGACCACTATAATTCTTCGGTGGCACAAGAGTTAACACTGGACCAGATTCCGATGATAATTTTTCACTTGATCTATTCAAAACAAATGCAAGTTCATTCTCATTTTCGTCAAAGGCATTAGATACTTTTTTATCGATCATTTTTTCAATGATAGGATTTTTGTAATCTCCGATATCTTGTTTAATTCCTTGTAAAATTGCTTTCAATTCTTTCCTATTTGTATCAAGTTTTGCAACAATAGATCGCAGTATTAACAATTTGATTTTATCTCCATCGGGTATTTCTGATATATCAACACGGCTGGTAATTTCCTCGTAGGTACTTC
>VMHT01176741.1_pt1 | contig 12066 bp, 19 predicted proteins | sample 4693611 | NCBI WGS metagenome assembly VMHT01 (sample SAMN12280063, study PRJNA550983) | marine metagenome | isolation source: seawater sampled from same location over 5 years 0.02-0.2 micron viral filtrate | place: USA: collected off the coast of southern California halfway between the port... ...
CGGGGGCTATGAACCCTGAGACCTATGGGAATCGCCCTGCTACTCAGGTCAACTTGTCGTTAGGCGATATGCACATTCAAGCGTTGAAGGATGTGGTGAGCGCGTCACAAGACGCGCTACCACAGGATAGCGACTAGGAATCGGTTGCCTGATTTTGCTTTTGCTCAAAAACAAAGGTGAGATTGCCGCCCTCGACAACAAAGGGAAATTCGTTAAAGTCTAGCCAGATTGCATCATCGCCATCCCTTATGACCGCATCTAGGCGCGTTCTAAACATCCACAAAATATGGAAAACATCGTTTAGCGTGAGCTGTGCGGAAAGGTCATGCACGCAACTCGCCTTGAAATGAAAGTCGCTGTACTCCTCAAGCGTTTTCTCTAGGTGGCCTGCCATTGCCGCCTTTGACGCCAGCTTGTCGCGCAGCGACTCGTTTTCTGTTAACTGATTTCGCAAATGGCTAACCTCTTCGCGTAGCTCAGCGATCAAGTCGCGTAGCTGTTGCTTTGTTGGTGCGGTCATTTTCTTTGCATTACCCATGGTTTCTTTCTCCTTTTAATCGTTCAGCAGCTTCGTAAAGAATGTCGGCTAGGCCATCAGACCTAATCTGGCTTGTTTGTTTGGCGTCAAACGCGATAAGTCGTAAGACTTGTCGCAGTTCTTGCGTCGTTAACTGCGACGCATGTTTCGTATGCCAAGTGTTAGTCGTCGTCGTAAAACTCAATCTCAACTTCTCCCGTCTCAAAGCGACACGACTCGTTCTCACAGCGATTCCATTCGTACCAGTCGTTTCGCTCGGTAAGTAAAGTGAAAGCACGGCAACGGTGACAGTAAGTGCGGAAAGTCACTCTGATCTCACCGTTAGCCTCGTGCTTAGGGTCGATCACTCAGCGGCATCGCCTAGCTGTATCCAAACGCCATCAACGCCGTCTTCACAGTGACGCCATGCTTGGTAGTTGGTTGGCTTGCTGTGGCGTCTAGCCCATTGGTATGCAGTCGTTTTTAGACCGCTGGCTTTGCGCTCGGTGCCCTCATCTGGCACAAAAAAACCTTGTCCGGGTTGTAGCAAGTGCCATGGGTATACGGCTTTGCCGGGGGATATGTGGGTGGGTCTTGCTTTTGCGGCTTTGATTTCAAATGTCATATGGTTCTCCAAAAATAGTAAATCGGGTCTCGTCAAACGAATTCGCTATAGGCGATTCGGGTGCAAAAAAAAGCCCAACCCCGCAAAGGGTCGGGCGTTAGGTTATTGGTTGATCGTTTCAAGCTCGGCCCACTCGTTAATGAGTTGTTGCAACTCCCGAATCTGGCAGGCTTTCTTGTTGGGCTTTTGGTGTAGCTTGCGAATCTGGCGCTTGACGAAGCGAAGGCGTAGGCCTGTCGCTTCGAGGTCGCTTAGCTTGGTGTTGGTGGAGATGTTCATTAGATACGCACCCCGCATTGGTTTATCAGGTGCCCATCGTTTAGGTAGTACTCAACCTCGCCAAAGGATTCAGCAATCGTCTGTAACTTGCTGATAGCTAGCTGGTCGTAAAGAATGCAATTGTCGGAGAAGGCCACGCCGTGGCCTTGTCTGACTAGATAAAAAGTGTGCGCAGCGTCTGTGAAGTTATCGTCGCTGAGATACATTGCGGCGCGAGAATAGAAGCACAGCGCGTCGATTGTGCCCTCTCGCAAGCAATCATCGTCTAGGCTGTCGATCTCGGCATCATCTAGGAAACCCGCCCATAATGCGGTCTCGAAGTATTGACGGACGAAGGCTTGTTCATTTGTGGTTAGTTCGATGGTGTTCATGCTGCCACCTCACTTGCCAAGTGCTTTATCTCTTCCCAAGTTATCCAATCCTCACTGCCACTCAGCACACGGTTTGCCATCTGACGGTACTCAAACTCGTCTGAAAGATTGATGCGGGGCCGTATAAACTCCACGAGGTTAGCAATGAATGCGTCTATCGCCTTGTAGTCGTATTCGATAAAGAGGTACTTGGTTTGCGGTATATCGTCGCGGCAGTTCGTATACTCGTAAAGATCCTGCATACCGTCGAACTTGCCATATTCGTACTGGCTGAATTCAAGCCTTAATTTTTCCATTGTTTTGGGATTTAAAATGTTTGCGATCTTCACGCGCACACTGTCGCCCATGCTGAAATTGCTGGATTTCACGCTGGCTTTAATGCCCTTTGCTTTGAGTGCTTTGCGTATTTCCGCTGCACATTTTGCTGCCTGAGTTTTCATTGTGTTTCCTTGGTTAGTTAATGGGTGCTGGTACACCCGACACAGACGCGCCCATAAGGGCGCGTTTCGGCTCTCTAAGCCTCGTCAGTGTGTCTTTAAGCCGTGGCAATGGTTATGGCTGCTATAACGATGGCAGCGACACAAAGGGCGCAGCCAAAGGCTGCCAGCTTGGTGTCGATAGCGGTACGTTGGGATGGGTTCATTACTTGCCACCTCGCATAGTTGCGAGTTACTCGCGTGCTTCTTTTATCCGTTCAAATCCCCACTGATCTGCAAGTTCGTTGTGTATTGTTCGTAAGAAGTTTCGCTTCATCGCCGTAAACTCTTTGGACTCAGGCCCAAAACGAGGCGTGAATTCGCCCATCTCAATGTGCGATTCGATAACATCAAGAACTTCAGCCCTTGCGATGTTTCGAGGTGTTCCAAATTCATTGCGCGTATCTGATTTAGTCACTGTTTCTTTCCTTAGTTGTTGGTGCCGCTGGTACGGCATGGGTACATATTAATGTAGTGACACAGTGTGTCAATAGGGGCACAGAGAAAAATAAGGCTTTTTTTGTATGGGGAGGGATGGGGGAACCCGACTTGCGCGCACTATTAGCACGGCAGCGCGTCGCGTGCGGTACGGTTTTAGGCTGAAATAGAGTAACAATGCTATAGCTTTGTTACGGAAACAGCCAAAAGCTATGCAAAACAGTGGGTTACGGGGTGTTCTTGATTCGACGGGGGCGGGGCTGTCTCTGAGATCCTCGCCGAGCAGCCCCCCAGCAACTCAGCCTTGGGTGCATGGCCATGGCTAAGCCCACACACACCAAAAATTTTTTCCTGTCCCACCTGTTCCATTCGTATAACAACCTGTTACAGTATGGGCGGTAAAGGGGGCGTACCAGCGCCCCCTAAACCTAACCATCACCGACAACCAAGGAGATCAATGATGGCTAACCGAGACTTTAACCGATGACGGTCTACGGATACATCCGTGTCTCTACGACTCGTCAAGCAGAAAACCACTCCCCTGAGATCCAGCGTAGGGAAATCACTCAGATTTGCCTACGCCACGCCTCCATGCGGGTCTACAAATTCCTCGAAGACATGGGCATCTCAGGCACCCGTCCTTTCTTTGAAAGACCGTCGTTAAAAAAAATTTATTTCGACCCCGGTGACACGGTGGTTGTAGCTCGCCTAGACCGCTTAGGGCGCGATATGTTCGACATCATGGATGTCATCAAGCTGTTCAAGGATCGTGACGTGAGGCTTCTTACCGGCGACTGGGGCGAGGTTACTGACGACTCTATCCAATCCAAGATTCTCATTAGTGTCGGCGCTTTGTGCGCCGACTTAGAGCGTCAAAAGATTGCTGAGCGTATTGAAGCAACGATGTGTGATTTGAAGGATCGTGGTCTGTATACAGGTGGCTTTTTGCCTTTCGGCTACTACCTTGTTTGCGACGACAAGGCCAAGCGTCCTGTCGAGATGCCTCACCGCGAAGAGATGATCCAGAGGATGAGGCAACTACGTCGTGAAAAGATGTCGTATCGCAAGATACCCCCGGTGATAGCGCAGGAGTTTCAGGACATGGATGGCTCACCCATGAAGGTGAGCCATATGTTGGTGAAGAGGATGTGTGATGTCTGAAAACCCCTTCATAGACTTCGTAAGAACCTATCACAGTGATCCTGTGTCGTTTGTTAGGCATGTACTCCATGTTGAGCCAGACCCATGGCAGGCAGAGTTTCTCAATGCTCTGGCTTCTGGCACCCGTCGTGTAAGCATTCGTAGCGGCCATGGAGTTGGTAAGACTGCGGCAGCTTCATGGTCGATGATCTGGTTCTTACTTACTCGTTATCCTGTAAAGATTGTCTGTACCTCCCCTACTTCAGCCCAGTTGATGGATGGTTTGTTTGCAGAGGTGAAGCTCTGGCTGAAGGAGCTGCCTGAGATCCTTAACAACCTCTTAGAGCATAAGAGTGATCGTATCTTTTTGAAGGCTTCCTCTACGGAAGCCTTCCTCGCAGCCAGATTTTCACGCGCCGAGAATCCAGAGAGTTTACAGGGTGTGCATTCTCAGAATGTTTACTTATTGGTAGATGAAGCCTCTGGTGTACCAGAGCAGGTGTTTGAGGCAGGTTATGGTTCTATGACTGCTGAGAACGCAATCACTGTATTGCTTGGCAACCCTACTCGTACCTCTGGTTTCTTTTACGACACGCACCACAAGATGGCAGATCAATGGTGGCGTCGTAAGGTGTCTTGCATGGATTCCCCTCGTGTATCTGAGAAGTACATAGAGGAGATGAAGCAGCGTTACAGCCCTGAAAGCACAGAGTTTCGTATCCGGGTGTTAGGTGAGTTTCCTGAGTCTGACGACAACACGGTGATTCCATTGCACCTTGTAGAAGGTGCAATGGAAAGGGATGTGCCTGTGGATGAGGATGCGCCTTTGGTTGTAGGGATTGATGTCGCTCGTTTCGGTGACAACTATTCTGTGATGTGTAAGCGCAGAGGCAGGGTCGTCACAGGCTTTCGTAAATGGAAGGGTTTGGACTTGATGCAGCTTACGGGTGCCATCATGGCTGAATTTGAGGCTGCTGGTGGCAGAGACTTGCCAGAGGAGATTTTGGTTGACTCTGTTGGCGTTGGTGGCGGTCTTGTTGACCGCCTCAACGAGCTTGGCTTACCTGTTCGCGGTGTTAACTCATCGGAAGCACCCAGCATGGGTGCGACGTATTTGAACTTACGAGCAGAGTTGTGGTGGAAGATGAAGGAATGGTTAGAGAGTCGTGAGACTTCTCTGCCTGATGAGGCTGACTTGCTCTCAGAGCTAGTAGCGCCTCGTTATGAGTTCACTAGCACAGGTCGTATGAAATTGGAGGGTAAGGATCAGATGCGTCGTCGTGGCCTAGCATCGCCAGACATGGCGGATGCGCTGGCAATGACGTTTGCTCACGACGCTGTGATTGGGTTGAAAGGTCGTGGTGTTAGTAACTGGGGTTCCCCGATCAAGAGGAATATCAGGGGTATCGTTTAGCATGTAGAAAACGGTTGTGTCGCGTGTATCAGTTATGATACAACGCGCCGGTGCGTTAACAACCGTAGAGGCTCTACATGCCGGGTTTCAAGCATAACTCTGTTAAGGGTCGTCGTGAACTTGCACGACAGGCTATGGCGGTCTTAGAGCGTCAGAAGCAGGCCAAGCAGCAGCGCAAAGGTGATAAGAAGTGAGTGAGGTTATTTCCGATGAAATAACCTTCACGGAAGGTATGTCTGATGAGGAAGCGCAGGGAATCCTTGCGATTGATCTTCAGGACGCTATCGACTTCTGTGACAACGTAATCAGCCCTGCAAGGGCTGAAGCTGAAAAGTATTACTTAGGTGATGAGTTTGGGAACGAGGAAGATGGTCGTTCTCAGGTCATCTCTACTGATGTTCGTGACACCATTCAAGGCATCCTGCCTTCTCTCATGCGTATCTTTTTCGGCGGTGAACACACCGTTGAATTTGCCCCTCAAAACGCTGAAGACGTAGAGGTTGCCAAACAGGCAACCGACTACGTTAATTACGTCGTAAACCGAGATAACAACGGTTTTTCAGTGCTTTACGACGCTTTCAAAGACTCGTTGATGAAGAAGGTAGGCTTTGTGAAGTTCTACTGGGATGAGTCTGAGAAGGTAGAGAGTTACGACTTCTCTGGCTACTCAGAGCAGGAGTTGGCTGTTTTGGAGGCTGATCCAGAGGTTGAGATCAATCGTATTGAGCAGCTCACCGAGGTTCAGGACGACGGCAGCACGTTTACCTTGGGCTTTGCGGGTTCTTATACGAGGGTAATGCGTAACGGCAAGGTGCGTATTGAGAGCGTGCCTCCTGAAGAGTTTTTGATCGCTCGTAATGCTAGGACGCTAGAGGATGCAGATTTAGTCGCTCACCGTCGTTATGCGACGTTGAGCGAGCTGGTGGAAATGGGCTACGACTATGATGAGGTCGAAGGCTATGCCACCTATGACGATGACTTCCAGTTTAACCCTGAAGCCAACGTCAGGAACCCTACGCTCAGTGATTACGATGTGTCAAACGATCCAACGATGCGACGGGCTTTGTATATTGAGTCGTATGTCAGGATGGATGTTGATGGTGACAACCGCGCAGAACTGCGTCGTATCTGCACCATTGGTGAGTCGTATGAGATTTTACGCAATGATCCAACGGATCATGTGCCTTTCGTGGCTTTTCACTGTGAAAAGGAGCCGCATACCTTTTTTGGTCTGAGCATTGCTGATGTCACCTCTGACATTCAGAAGATTAAGTCGATGGTGCTCAGAGCCAGTCTTGACTCGTTAGCGCTGTCTACACACCCAAGAGTGGCGTTTGTAGAGGGCCAAGCAAACATTGATGACATATTGAACACCGAGGTTGGTGGCGTCATTCGTATGCGTAACCCCGGTGCTGTTACGCCTTTCAATATCCCGTTTGTCGGCCAGCAAGCCTTCCCGATGCTCGAATACATGGATCTGATTAGGGAGCAGCGTACTGGGCAAAGTCGTGCTTCTGATGGCTTAGATCCCGGTGCATTGCAGTCGTCTACCAATCTAGCGGTAGCTCAGACGATCAATGCCAGTCAGCAAAGGACAGAGATGATTGCCCGTTTCTTTGCGGAAACGGGCATGAAGGATCTGTTTATGGGCGTCTACCAGCTCATCATCAAGTATCAAGACAAGCCACGCATGGTGCGGCTGAGAAACGAGTTCGTCCCCATCGATCCGAGCGTTTGGAACGCAAGCATGGACTGTATTGTCACCGTAGCTCTGGGTCGCTCAAGCGACCAAGAGCGTATGGCGATGTTGCAGCAAGTTGCGGCTAAGCAAGAGCAGATACTGCAAACCCTTGGCCCTCAGAACCCGCTGACCGGGATTCAGAACTACTACCAGACCATGGTTCAAATGCTTGAGTTGGCTGGTTTCAAAGATCCAAACCGCTTCTTCACTGATCCATCCACGGTGCCCCCGCAACCACAAGAGCCGCCTAAGCCTGATCCAAACGAGATGCTGGCTGAAGTGCAGATGGAACAGATACGCGCTGACATACAGAAGAAGTCTGCTGAGCTTGATCTGCGTCGTGAAGAAATGATGCGCACCGATGATCGCCTTAGAGACAAGGAAGAGAGCGAGATTCTGCTGAAGGTTGCAGAGCTAGAAGCGAAGTACGGAACACAGATTGATCTGGCCGAGATAAAGGCGGTTCAAGACCAAGACAGAGAACTGATGCGAGTAATGGCTGGTGGACAGCAATAGCGGACGCATCGTTGAGTTTTTGAGAGATCCAGCAACGGATGAGGTCATTCAATTGCTGGAGACCGAAATGTTTGAGGAATGGGCGTATAGCAAAGACACCAAGAGTCGTGAAGACCTTTGGTTTGAGTTGAAGGCTATGCAGAGATTCTTCACCAGATTGCGCGCCACTGCGGACAACGTGCAGTTACTAAGTAAGAGGTCGTAAAGACATGGCAGAAGAGCAAATGACAATCCCTGAAGGGGGTCTAAATGTTCAGGACGCAGCAGAGATGTTGCTCCAACGGGTTGAGAGCGCTGGTGAAAACCAAAACGCCAATGAAGAACCAGAAGAAATGCAGTCCTCAATGTTTGAGGGCGAGGCTGAAGTCGAACAAGAAGAGACATTCGACGATGCCGATGTGATTGAAGGTGATGAAGCAGAGGCTTACGAGGAAGACTCAGGCGAGAGGTTCACGGTCAAGGTTGACGGTGAAGACATCGAAGTTGGGTTAGACGAGTTAGTCAACGGTTACAGCCGCCAATCATCGTATACGAAAAAGTCCCAAGCGCTTTCGCAAGAGCGAAAAGAGTTTGAGGAACAGCGAGATGCAGTCTTACAGGAACGGTCTGTTTACGCTGACATGCTATCGAAACTACAAAATCGTTTGCTGTCAGAAGACACGGTTCTTGAGCCTGATTGGGATGCTCTGTTTGATGAGAACCCCATACAGGCTACTCGCCAAAAATATGAATGGGACAAAGCCCAGCAGTCTCGTCAGGGTCAGTTACAAAAGATCTCTGATGAGCAAGAGCGGCTATCCCGCGAACTACAGGTTGAGCAAGATCGCGCCATGCGCGACATCGTGACTGAGCAAACTGCTGAAGTCCGTAAGTTGATTCCTGAGTGGAACAACGACAAAGGCTTCAAAGAAGGCGCTCAGACGCTTCGGAACTGGCTGATTGATTACGGTCTGGACGAAGCAGACGTAAATTCTATGGTGATGGCAAAGCACGTTGAGCTAGCTGAAATGGCTAGGCGATACGCGCTAGGCATGAGTCGTAGTAAAGAACGTCCTGCTAAGCAAAAGACGGTACGAGCTGGCGTAAGCCAGCGTCGTGGAAAGGCAAGGCCCAAAGCAAAAGCGGCACAAGCTCAATCTCAAAGACTGCAAAAGAGTGGTCGTCTGCAAGACGCAGTCGATTTAGCAAAACTTTTGGAACTTTGAGGTAACTAACAATGGCAATTGTTACAAACACATTTACGCGCTACAGCGCAGTAGGCATCCGCGAGGAGCTTGCAGACGTGGTGTACAACATATCACCACAAACAACCCCGCTAGTATCTAACATTGGTAGTGATAGCGTATCTAACACATTCTACGAGTGGCAGAGTGATGAGCTGGCAGCAGCTTCAGCTAATGCACAAATTGATGGCGATGACCTAGCATCATTTACCGCCATAACGCCAACAGTAAGGCTTGGTAACTATACGCAAATCATGCGTAAAGACTTCATCATCGCGGATAACTTAGAAGTTATTGACAGCGCTGGTGGTGCAAACACACGCGCATACCAGCTTGTAAAAGCTGGTAATGAGTTGAAGCGAGACATCGAATTCAACATCTGCGGTGTTAACCAAGCGGCAGCGGCTGGTGCAACCGGCACCGCTCGTAAAGGAGCTTCGCTCTCTGCTTACATCAAGACCAACACGAGCAAAGGAACTGGCGGTGGTGATCCCACCACCTCTGGCGGTGTTGTAAACGCAGCTCGTACTGATGCTAGCGCTGGCAACCAGCGTGCTTTTACGGAAGCAATGCTGAAGACAGTGCTGCAAGGCGTTTGGACGGAAGGTGGTGATCCATCCATGGTGATGGTTGGCCCATTCAACAAAACGGCTGTGAGTGCATTTGCTGGTATTGCAGGTCAACGCTACATGGCTCCCGGTGATAGCCCTACTACCATTATTGGTGCTGCTGATGTGTACATCAGTGACTTCGGTAGTGTTTCTATTGTTCCAAATCGCTTTCAGCGAGAGCGTGATGCGTATGTCTTAGATCCTGATTTGTTGTCACTGGCTGTTCTGCGAAACATTCAAAATGTTGAGCTAGCCAAGACAGGTGATGCACACAAAGAGATGGTGATTTTTGAAGGCTCACTGCGAGTCGATCAGGAAAAAGGTCTCGGCATCATCGCGGATCTGACCACGGCGTAACGGGTTGGGATCGACATGACTGAATTCAAAAAGGTTCTGGAATACGACCCGCTCACCAAGACCAAGACGACCTTCGGTTACGAAGAGTCGTCTAGTGGTCGTGAGTCTGATGACTCTGTAGTCATTCAGACTCAGGTTGATGTGACTGACATCGTTGAATCGAACAAGCGTCGTTTCAATGAGGTTGATAAGCACCAGCCATGGGGTGATGGGTTTGGAACTAAGGTTGCGTCGATCCCGCTCACGTTGCTTCACGAGTTACGGCAGAAAGGCATTTTGAACGACCAAAAGGCGTTCAAAAAGTGGCTGAACGATCCAGAGAACCGAGCGTTTAGAACGCGAGGTGGGAAAGTCTAAATGGCAATCACGACGTACAGTGAGTTGCAGTCGTCTATCGCAGATTGGTTGAATCGTGATGATTTGACCGCTGTGATCCCAGACTTTATCACGCTGTCTGAGGCTCAGTACAACCGCTCAATCAGGCATAGAAGCATGATTGTGCGGTCTAGGGCTGACATTGATGCCAGATACTCTGCGACCCCTCCCGATTGGATACAAACGGTACAGCTTATCCTGCTGACGAATCCCGTTCAGCCGCTCGACTTCGTAACGAATGAAGAGATGAACAAAAAACGAGCGGCGTCTAGCGCCGTTCAACGTCCGAATTGCTTTACTCATGTTGGCACTGAAATACAGGTGTACCCAAGTCCCGACACGACATACCAAGCAGAGATCGTTTATTACGGAAAAATCCCGGCGTTGTCTGACAGCAATACGTCGAACTGGTTGCTGTCCCTTTCTCCAGACATCTACCTCTATGGTTCTTTGCTTCAGGCAACGCCGTACCTCCGTGACGACGAAAGACTGCCGGTTATCGCTTCGCTTTATCAGCGAATGATTGAAGACATGAACATCTCTAACGAGAGAACCAGTGGACAAACATCGACGCAAATGCGCGTCCCAAGTTTTGGATAGACCATGGCTTTTACTGATTACTTAGAAACAAAATTGCTTGCTCATACGTTCTCGAATACGGCGTTTACAACGCCGGGAACAGTGTATGTAGCTCTGTACACGGTTGCGCCTACGGACAGCAGCGCAGGCACTGAAGTCAGTGGCGGCAGCTATGCCAGACAAAGTGCAGCGTTCACCACCAGTGGCAACACAGCATCTAATACATCAGCTATCGAATATCCAACTGCGACCGCAGGTTATGGAACTGTCGTGGCTGTGGCAGTGCTCGATTCAAGTACAAGCGGGAATATGTTGGCCTACGCAGCTCTCAGCGCGAACAAAACCATTGCCACAGGCGATGTGTTTCGTATACCCGCTGGCGACCTAGACATCACGCTTAATTAATGAGTCAGGGATATGGCAATGGCTCATGGAATCAAGGCAGATATGGTGTTTGGTCTTATCAAGACTGTGAGGCGTCTACTACCGCTGTCAGCGCTGCAACAGCGTCTGCAACAGTCGTTAAGCACGGCCAAGTCCTTGTCAGTGCTTCTTCTCTGGCTACCAGCGCTGGTCAACGAATCCATCAAGGCGTTGCTACGGCGTCTGCAAGCAGCTCGACAAGCGCTAGCGCAGTCGTTGTCTTCAGTGCTTCCGCGACAGTCAGTGGCTCGTCTACGGCTTCAGCAAGCGCTCAGCGCGTTGCTGAAAGCTCCGCGCAAGCTATTGAGTCGTCTACGGCAAGTGCTGCCTCCGTCATTGTCGCAAGCGCTTCTGCTACCGCCACATCTACATCAAGTGTTTCGATCATTGGTGGGATCGTTCAAAGCGCAAGTGCATCAACTACAGCCGTTTCATCGACTACCGCAAATGGCGAAATTAAGTGGCAGAAAGAGTCGCCAGCCGTTGATAGCTGGTCTGACCAAGCCGCTGCATCCACAACATATACACAACAGCCTGATGCCAGCACTAGCTGGCAACAGGCAGCGTGAGGGATAAGTAATGGCTGACACATTTACCAACGATTTGCGTTTGCGGCTACAAGAGAGTGGCGCTAACAGTGGCCAATGGGGAACACTACTAAACACCACCATCAGCAACATTGCTTCTGCATTTAGCTTAGGTAGTGAAGCAATCCCTAATGCTTCTACGCATACGATTACGTTGGCTGACGGGACTGCCGACGAAGCCAGAAGCATGTACCTCAAATGCACTGGTGGTGGTCAAGCTTGCACAGTGACGCTTGCCCCCAACACGATCTCTAAGGTTTGGATCATCAGCAATGAAACGTCTGCCACCCTTACTTTCAGCCAAGGCTCTGGCGCTAATGTTGCTATTGCTGCTGGCGCTGTAAAAGTCATCGTGACAGATGGCGCAGGCTCTGGCGCTGCTGTAGTGGATGCG
>VMHT01078521.1_pt1 | contig 12063 bp, 9 predicted proteins | sample 4693611 | NCBI WGS metagenome assembly VMHT01 (sample SAMN12280063, study PRJNA550983) | marine metagenome | isolation source: seawater sampled from same location over 5 years 0.02-0.2 micron viral filtrate | place: USA: collected off the coast of southern California halfway between the port... ...
AAAAAAGCTGGAGGCTTGGGCTGTGCAAGAATACGTACTTTGGTATCAAGAACTGGGCATGCATGATGTGGGTCGCGTAGGCGGCAAAAATGCATCATTAGGCGAGATGATTTCAAACCTGGCGAACGCCGGTGTGCAGGTGCCGGGAGGTTTTGCTACCACCGCCGAGGCATTTAATGAGTTTCTAGAGCAAAGTGGCCTAGAAGCGCGCATTCACGAAGTCTTAGACTCGTTAGACGTAGATGACGTAAACGCACTGACCGAAGCGGGTAAGAATATCCGCCAGTGGATCATCGACACACCTTTCCAAGGAAAGCTAGAAGAAGAAATCAAAACTGCGTTTGTCACATTACAGGGTGATGCAGGTGAAGAAGCGTCATTTGCAGTGCGTTCATCAGCCACGGCTGAAGATATGCCTGATGCGTCTTTCGCAGGTCAACAAGAGACTTTCCTAAACGTTAAAGGCTATGAAGCCGTGCTTGTGGCAATTAAGCACGTGTTCGCATCGCTATTTAACGACCGCGCTATTTCATATCGCGTTCACCAAGGGTACGACCACAAAGGCGTGGCGCTATCTGCAGGCATTCAACGCATGGTGCGTAGCGATATCGCATCATCAGGTGTTATGTTTACTATCGATACAGAGTCTGGCTTTGAAGACGTTGTATTTATTACCAGCTCATTTGGTTTAGGTGAAATGGTGGTGCAGGGTGCGGTTAACCCTGATGAGTTCTATGTTCACAAACCAACACTTGATAAAGGCCTGCCTGCTATCGTTCGTCGTAACCTTGGTAGTAAGCTTACTAAAATGGTGTACTCAGACGATGAAGCACACGGTAAGCAAGTGTCTATTGTCGATATTGATGCAGCTGACAGCAAAACCTTCTCGTTGACTGATGACGAAGTAATGGAGCTTGCTAAACAGGCGCAGATCATTGAAAACCACTACAAGCGTCCTATGGACATCGAGTGGGCAAAAGATGGCGCAGACGGTAAACTATACATTGTTCAGGCTCGCCCTGAAACGGTACGCAGCCGTGAAGACTCACAGAGCATCGAGCGATTCCAGTTGAAAGGTCAAAGCAACATTGTTTGTGAAGGCCGTGCAATTGGTCACAAAATCGGTGCTGGTGTAGCGAAAGTGCTTGATTCAATTGAAGAGATGGACAAAATCCAGGCTGGTGATGTTCTGGTAACTGACATGACAGACCCTGACTGGGAACCTATCATGAAGAAGGCTTCTGCTATTGTTACCAACCGCGGTGGCCGTACGTGTCACGCGGCAATCATCGCGCGTGAGTTGGGCATTCCAGCTGTGGTTGGTTGTGGTAACGCGACTGACAGTATCAAGAATGGCGACAAAATTACTGTGTCTTGTGCTGAAGGTGACACCGGTTTTATCTACGGTGACGAACTAGAGTTCGATGTAGTGACGTCACGCATTGACGCAATGCCTGACCTACCGCTGAAAGTCATGATGAACGTGGGTAACCCCGACCGCGCATTTGATTTTGCTCGCTTGCCAAACGCAGGTGTTGGTCTTGCGCGTCTTGAGTTTATTATCAACCGCATGATTGGTGTGCACCCTAAAGCACTACTTAATTTCGACAGCCAGCCTGAAGAGTTGAAAGAAGAAATTAGCGATATGATTGCAGGCTACGAGTCGCCTACGGAATACTACATCGAGAAATTGGTGGAAGGTATTTCAACCATTGGCGCTGCATTCTCGCCAGAGAAAGTTATTGTTCGTATGTCAGATTTCAAATCGAACGAATACTTCAACTTAGTGGGCGGTTATCAATACGAGCCAGACGAAGAAAACCCAATGTTGGGTTTCCGTGGTGCAAGCCGCTACATCTCTGAAGATTTCCGCGATTGTTTTGCCCTTGAATGTGAAGCCATAAAGCGCGTTCGCAACAAAATGGGCTTGACCAATGTTGAGATCATGATCCCGTTTGTTCGTACATTAGAAGAAGGTCGTCAAGTTATCGAGCTTCTTGAAGAGCAGGGACTTAAGAAAGGTGAAAATGGCCTTCGCGTTATCATGATGTGTGAACTGCCATCAAACGCTTTGCTTGCTGATAAGTTCCTAGACATTTTCGACGGTTTCTCTATTGGGTCTAACGACTTAACGCAGTTAACCCTAGGTCTAGATCGCGACAGTGGTCTTATCGCGCACTTGTTTGATGAACGTGATGAAGCGGTCAAAGCACTGTTGTCAATGGCAATTCAGGCAGCGAAGAAGCGTGGAAAATACGTGGGCATTTGTGGTCAAGGTCCATCAGATCACGAAGACTTCGCCGCGTGGCTGGTACAAGAAGGGATTGATTCGGTATCACTTAACCCTGATACCGTGGTTGAAACCTGGCTTTACCTGGCTGAAAAGCACGGCTAATTACGTAGCTCGGATGTGAAGGCGAGATAGGGTCAGAATTATCTAGTTTTCCATCTAACGTCGTGTTATTTCACGACGTTATCGCTTTGATATTATTGAAAAAGAGACCATAAGGTCTCTTTTTTTGTTAGGCAACTTAAAGTGATGGCCACTCGTCTAGAAGCAAATCTTTGCTCGTGTTTCATTCCTTAAAAAAACTGTGGTTATTTAGCAAAACTATGCATTTTTGCGTGTTGACAACATGACTTTGTGTAATTAAAAATGTAATATTACAAAGTGACTTTCACTTTGAATCTTTGATTAATAATTAACTTGGTTGAATTCTCATGGCACATAATGACAGCGCAGTTTCAGTAAATACTTCCGAAGAAAACGTTATGCAATCACGCTCTGTGATAGAGCAGTTGGCGGAAGCGCAAAAAGAAATTAACGAGCTTAAAATGCAGTTAATGTGGATGGAACGCAACTACGAGTAAGAATAACCTATTAGAATAAGGCGGGAATTAACCGTCAAACACTGAAAGTGTTTTCCTTTTAATTGTAAGGTTACAGGTTGATTTACAGTTTGAATAAAAGGAGGTCATGTTGGCCTCCTTTTTTGTCTCTAATGGTTGTTTGCTCTTAAGCAATGGCTTAGTTAGTTGGAAATGGCGAATATGCTAATGACTAGGTTTTTTCGCCTTTTTGATGTGCAATAAAACTCAAGACCTTCTTATATTACTTGGTTAAATTATGTCCGGTTGGATTAGTGTGCTATTGTAAATAACGTTTGGCTAGCAGTATGCATGAGGCAGGGAGGGAAACTACGATGGCTTATAAATTTAAGTTTTTTGCACAACCTGTAATCAGTAACATCAGAACGTTCTGTGAAGCTGCGCTGGTTGAATTCACTATTGGTCTGATATGTGCAGTTTTCGCCTATGCAAGTTATGGTGTATTTATTCACCTTTTTGTTGCTTGCGTTGTTATCTCGATAGCGTGTTTTTGCCTAAGTATCTATAACTTATATAGTCTTTTCTATTATTCATAAAGCAACTCGCTTTTTCGCTACTATTGAGACACACCCGAATACAGCATACATCCATAAAAAAAGGGTTAACACTGTGTGTTAACCCTTTTTGATATGATTGCCTGTCTTAAATAGCGTTAGTATTTATTCATCAAACCAGCGATTAAGCCGAATCTATAGAATGCTTACGCTTTAAGCTGGTTACCAATAGGTAGCTGGCGAATACGCTTACCGCATGCAGCAAAAATGGCATTGCACAGCGCTGGCGCATACACGGGGGTTGCAGGTTCACCTACACCTGCTGGCGGCGCATCGCTTTCAATTACTTCAACTTCTACCTCTAGTGGTGAATCGCTCATGCGCGGTACACGGTAGTTGTGGAAGTTACTCTGCTGTACACGCCCTTTATCAAACGTTATACCGTCACTGATTGCTGTTGTTATACCGTAAACCGAGCCGCCTTGGGTTTGGTTTTTAACCGTATCGGTGTTAACTACAGTACCTGCATCAATAGCTACCCATGATTTAATCACGCTAAGATCGCCAGCGTCAGACACCTCAACTTCAACCACAGTAGCAACGTAAGTTAAAAAGCTACGGTGCGCAGCAATACCCAGTCCGCGGCCTTTAGGCATGTTGCGGCCCCAGCCTGCCATGTCAGATACTTTCTCAATTACATTACGAAGACGGCCTGTATCCAAAGGATAAACCGACTTATCACCCCAATAGTTTTGATATTCGGCTTTTTGATCCGTCACATCAATAATTCTATCAGGACCAATTACTTCCAATAGGTAATCTTTAGCGTCTTTGCCTGCTTTGTGGGCTGCTTCATTAATAAACGACTGTACAGCAAACGCGTGGAAGATGTTCGATACTGAACGCATCCATCCAATACGGGCTTTGGCTGGCGCTTCACCACGCTCTAACTTCATGTTGGGCGTAAGAATAGGGTTATCCGTAAAGCCCAAATCTAACTCAAAGCTAAAGGGTGCGTTCGCGCCCTCTTGGAACGTAGAGGCAATAGGTGAAAACGCGGTTCTGTGAAGATAAGCGTCAATTTTACCGTTTTCATCAAGTGCAGCTTCAACATGTTGAGCGGAAACCGCGTGATAGAAACCGTGCTGAATATCATCTTCACGTGTCCATTGAACACGAATTGGCTTGCCCGTTTTCATTGATAGGAATGCTGCTTCCGCTGAAAAGTCAGGCTTAGACTTACGCCCGAAAGCACCACCTAGCATGGTAACGTGAACATTGATTTTTTCTTTGTCCATGCCAACCATAGCGCCCACGGTTTCCATATCAGCCTGCGGATTTTGTGTTGCTGCCCATACGTCAACGCGATCTTTATAGTACATGGCAGTAGCACATGGTGGCTCCATTGGGGCTTGTGCTAAATGCGGCACGTAATAGTCAGCAACCAGTTTGTCGCTGGCTTTTTCTAAAACGCTCAACGCATCGCCTTTTTCTCTAACAAGCGCTTGAGGTGCATTTACTGTGTTAAGCAACTGCTCTTTAAAGTTCGCTGAGTTATAGTCGCCATTTGCGCCATCGTCCCAGGTGACGTCTAATGCTTTGCGGCCTTGCCATGCTGCCCATGTGTTGTTAGCTATAATGGCTAGCCCACCTTTTGGTTGGAACTGAGGCGCACCTTTTGGCACTGGAATTTCAATTACATCAACAACGCCATTAACCGCTTTTGCTTTATCTGCATTGAAGCTTTTCACCTTACCGCCCACTACAGGTGGGCGTTCGATTATAGCAACAAGTGCTTTTGGCTCGCGCACGTCGGCGGCGAAGGTTGCTTTACCGGTAACGATATCTTGAAGGTCGATATGCGCCATACCGGTATTGATGTAACGCCATTCTTTCCTTTCTTTAAGCTTAAGCTTATCTGCTTCTGGCGGCGTAATGGTTAATGCATCGTCTATTAAGTCTTTATAAGCAAGCGTTTTACCTGAAGTGTGTGTTACCACATGCTGCTCGGCAACACAGGTACTTGGCTCAACACCCCAACGCTTAGCTGCTGCATGTTGCATCATATAACGCACGCTTGCGCCCATTTCTCGAAGACGCTGCATATTGAAGCGGATACTACGCGAGCCATCGGTGTTTTGGTCACCGTATTTGGGGTCGCCTTTGCCTTGAATAACAATGACTTTGTCCCACGCAGCTTCCATCTCGTCAGCTACAATTTGCGCAATGGCGGTTCGGATCTGTTGACCCATTTCGCTGCGGTGACACGTTACTTCAACCATGCCGTCAGGGCGAAGTGCAATAAACAAGTTTGCGCGCTTTGCGTTTTCCGCCGGCTTTGCTAATACGCCAGCCATGGCGCGAGGTGCACTACCCATAAAATAGGTACCAAGAACCAGTGCGCCTGCCGCTGCTGTCGATTTTAAGAAACTGCGGCGATTCATATCAAAATAGGTATTCTCACTCATGCTTCTTCTCCCGCTTGGGCTGGGTCAAAGTAGCTCACGCCAGCGTTGCCGCTTATTGATTTCGACGCAGACTTAATGGCCTTGTGAATGCGAGGGTACGTTCCGCAACGACAGATGTTGCCCGACATATTCTGAACAATTTCTTCGTCACTTGGCGTTGGGTTGGTTGATAATAGACTGGCAGCTTGCATGATTTGCCCACATTGGCAGAAACCACATTGTGGTACTTTGTGTTCTACCCACGCTTTTTGGACAGGGTGATCGCCATTTTCGCTTAGCCCTTCAATAGTGGTAATTTTTCTGCCTTGAACGGCTGACACAGGCAATACGCAAGAGCGTTGTGCCATGCCATCAATGTGAACAGTACAAGCGCCACATTGCGCCATACCACAGCCAAACTTAGGTCCTGTAAGATTTAATTCGTCACGAAGGTACCACAACACTGGTGTTGATGGGTCACCAGAAAATTCGTGTTTGTTACCATTAACGGTAAACGTGATCATGGTCTTGTCTCCATAGGTAAGCGAAAGATATGACTTGGACCAGATTGTTTAAACCTGGCCTACCCAAGCAGCGCAATGCGGGGTCAACGCATTACACAAAATCATATCGATACGGTTACATTGCCTGATGATACGAACTATCTAAGATGCTGAGCATGCTCAGATAATTGCCACTATTATTATTGTTAAAGGCTTCGCAATTTATACTTTAGATTACGTTAACACGCATTGCATCATTACGCATTTACATAAGTTTAATTGCTAACACTTTGCGACAAAGTGGTGAGAGATGAAGAGGGAGGCGAAACGCACTGTGCGTTATGGCGTGCTCAACTTTCTAAAAGCACACCTGTTAGAACAAAAACAATTAACGCAGCTTTCGCATAAGAAGAAAACGATCAATTCTACGGGCACCACTCGTCATTGTTTTTTGGCTGTATTTGAGCCAGCTTCGCGCTTTTGGCCAGTCGTAACTTAAGAGCACTAAACCGCCTATCACTAACAAGATAGAGCCCGGAAGTAATGTTAGAACAATACCGCCGATAAACAAGATTGCTCCAAGGGTAAGTCTTACTATTCGCATGTATAAACACTCGGCTTGGTGAAGTTTTCATCTCACAGTTTCGCCCAAAGATGCACATTTGCCAATATGAAAAATGTAAATGTTTGTGCCCGATCTTTGAATAACTGGGTGTTGGGTATTCTTAAAGATTGTCGAATAAGTAAGCGGTTAACACCTTCGGTGGGCACAATGCCCTAATTGCGGTGGAAAGCAGGGATGAAATAAAGTACAAAGATAAAAAAGGCGTACGCTACGAACTAGTGGCAAAACTGCCTAGAAGGTAACTGAGACATGGGTATCAAGTAGCAGTACTAGTAAGAACAGATAACGATAATAATGAGAGTAAAAATGGCAGAACAACCAGAAAACCAACCAATCAGTGATGAAGAACGCGCAACATGGGTACGAGAACAGTTTCAAAAGGCAAACAAATTTTTAGCGGAAAATGGCGTGTTGTTTGATTCTGTTATTACCGAAGAAAGTCGTTATTTAATGCCGTACCTTGCAGTTTGGAAAATTAGAGCAATGGACAGTAAACGCTATTGGGTTATTAGTGGTGATTTACCTTCTGATTACACATCTGTCGATAACGCCAAAGACGCCAAGGACGTACTGCGTCACTTTGCTATGCATTGGCAGTTGAAAGCAGAAAACCTCATTAATGCAGAGGGCGCAGACGATACTCAAAAGGCGTTTGGTGCTTTACTAATTAATCGTGCTGAAAGCTTGTTTGCCATGCAGAACGCGCCAGATCTTTGGAACTAATTCCAGGCAATAGTCTGTATTAGTGAGACGTTTTGTAAATACATAGCTTAATGAAGTTGAGTCACGTCCGGAAGAGGAAATCGCTCTGCCGGACATTTTAGGCGCTGTCTTGGAACGCCTGCGTCCATAAATACTTGCCCGTCGGGAATAAAACCAATGGATTGGTGATAGGACACGCTTTCTAAATTGCAGACTACTTTGATAATGGGGACGTTGTTTTGCTTTGCCGTGTTAATCAGCGCTTCAAACAAAGCGCGATAAACAGGCAATGTTCTGTGGCAGCGCTTAACAGCAATTCGGCCTAGTTCGCCTCGTTTGGTTAAGCGCCCAGTGGCAATGGGTTCGTTTTCATCATTGACGATAAGCACATGGCACGCTGAGCTGTCGTGTTCGTCGAACTCGCTTGCCTCGGGGACGCGCCACTCTAAAACAAATACATGTTCCCTTAGTGCTTTTAGTCGATGTTTATCCTTTTCCCAATCGACGTTTTGTATCGTAAACGCCATACTTACCTGTTAACCTTCGAACCATTCCCAGTAACCATTATTGATAAGTGTAGTTAAGGTTTCTAAAAATGTAAAAGAAGGCGCGTCTTGGCAACACGTTGCGTTCAAAACGCCTCCTGATGCCAGCACTTCAAACCATTCTTGGTCACTTTTGCCAAATTCGAACTGACTGCCATTTACAAAGAGTGCGCGAGGAAGACCACGCTTACCGTCACATAGTAATGCACGCACACCCGGTGCAGGAACAAAGCTAATGCCTGCGGCAAACTCATTTGAAATTTGCTCTAGCGATACTTCGTCTTCTAGCGGATATTCAGGAATGCCTTGTTCACTCATGGCTTCTAGAAGTGCCAAAGTAAAGTCTTCACCGTTTATCGCATCTATGAGCTGCTGCTTAAGAATGGCAACATCGCTTGGATTTACCCAAGCACGATTACTTTGCATAGAGCGGCTTGCATCGGTAAAGCGATAATTATGTGCGCCTTTATCCAACATCATCGCCAGGCTTTCCGCTAGTTGCAGATTGTCCGGAGCACGATAACCCACAGAGTAGGTGAGGCTATCTTCAATTGTCGCTCCATCATGAGGCCAGCCCGGTGGTACGTACACCACATCGCCAGGCTCAACCACAACATCTATAACAGGGTCGAAGCCTTCAATTTGTCTTAATTTTGGATGTGGAAAAACTTCTTTATAGTCCGCCGGCTTGCCCACACGCCAGCGTCTTCGGCCCTTACCTTGAACTAAAAATACATCATATTGGTCGATGTGAGCACCAACGCCTGCACCATTGGTGGCGAAGCTCACCATCAGGTCGTCCAATCGCCAATTAGGGATAAAAGAAAAGGGATCTAGTAGAGGGGTTACGTCGGGCACATATTTATCTACGCCTTGAACTAGTAATGTCCATTTGCCCTGACATGCTTTGTCAAAATTGGTAATTGGCCCTTGTTCAACATGCCAGCTGCCTTTCACGTTGCTGATAATACGTGCATCCACTTCCGACTCTTGTGCTAGACCGGCAAGATCGTTCTCATCGATAGGATCTACAAAGTTGTCAAAGAAGTGTTTGATGACTACCGGCTTTTGCTGCCAGTAGTTTTTTAGAAAGGTTTCTGCATTAAAGCCGTTTCCAGATTGTGCATCAATAATGTACGAATTGTCGTTAGTGGGCATAGTGTCTCTTATAGTAAGCCAATTAAATGGGTTTAATCTGTTGATTTAAGTATTGTGCGTGGCGTTACAAATATGCGGTAAGCGTTAGCACTTTGTCAAAAGCGAGGTTGAAGCTTATGGGCGGCATTATCGATTATTGAAACGTTTATTGCTACCTTGCATTTGCTTCACCTGATTCAGTAGGGAGAGCCGAATTCATAACGGTTCGCATAGATAATTACCCACTCAGCGAAACTTAACATGTTCGTACTCGCGGCGAGTTACTGCAGGTGTAATTCATCTAACTTAGAAATCACGTGCTTTTTAGCTCAATGTTTACATGACATGGGTGGTTATCAGATGCGCTAGACAGGAGTTAGCAAACGTATGCGCTCATTAGCATTGTTTTCGTGTGCAGCTGTTTTGGTAGGAATGTGGTTTCTTTGCAATTTTCGCCACACATTTTTGACTCACTGAGTTTCCGCTTGTCGTGTTCACGCGTTGAAAGCTCAGTGTTAGCGTTTATATTTGAACCACAAGTGAAGTACGTATTAAAGGAACAAGGGTTATTCGCACTCGCGCTAGAGCGATGAATAATCTGACGTTTAACCAGGCTGTAAGACTTCTCACAAATAGCAATTGTATTAGGTGCTGTGTATTGCTCTAACATTGCAGCCCTATTTACCGTAGTCCCCCAAATATCAAAGCCTGCAAGCGGGCGAGAAGATTGGCCGGCAAGTAAAGAGCCTGTCGCAATGCCAACTCGCAGTTGGCTTGAAGATGAAGCTAAAAGGTCGTTGCTATTTACAAGCTCGCGAGCGCGAAATGCGAATTCGATGGCGTTCACCAGAGCGTTCAAAAGCGAGTGTGTTGTACTACTGTGTTCGCCGCTAAAACCAACCGCAATATATTGATCACCGTTTGTTTTTAATGGCGAAAGATGTAAATCAGCGGCAAGCACATCGAATTCAGAAAACAGGCTATCTACAAGTCTGGCGCATGTAATGTCGCCATATTTAACTGAGAGTTGTTGGAAGCCTGATAGGTCACAAAAAATGACGACGGCATTTTTTATACAGCTTTTTAAATTCGCGGCACTACTTTTGGTTTCCAGCGTTGTACTTAACACCTTCGAAACCGTGGGGGAAAGTACAACACAGTGTTTTTCCTGCAATGAGAAAGGAGTGTGGTTCGTGTTGCGTAAATCCATTTGCTTGCTCCCACGGGTAGGTGAAAATTCAATGTAGAGAAATTCAGGAATAAAAAAACGCGGTACTAATGACCGCGTTTTTCAGTGTAGTGGAAAGCGTAAGGGCTTATAACTGATCTACAAGCCTGATTGCATCACCAATGTATGTGGCAGGCGTTAATGCCTTAAGCTCTGCTTTGGCCGCTTCTGGCATATCTAGGTTATCAATAAACTCAGCAATGACCTCAGCGTTTACTTTCTTACCACGGGTCAGCTCTTTTAGCTTCTCGTATGGCTTTTCAATACCGTAACGACGCATAACAGTTTGAATAGGCTCTGCAAGCAGTTCCCAATTGTTGTTTAGCTCGTTAAGTAAGCTTTGCTCATTAACTTCTAACTTGCTAATACCTTTCAAAGTAGCCTGATACGCAATAACCGCATAACCTACACCTACGCCAAGGTTACGTAGTACGGTTGAGTCAGTAAGGTCACGTTGCCAGCGAGAGATAGGAAGCTTAGCTGCTAAATGGTCAAAAATAGCGTTCGCCAGACCTAAGTTACCTTCTGAATTTTCGAAATCGATAGGGTTAACTTTGTGTGGCATGGTAGAAGAGCCGATTTCGCCAGCTACCGTTTTTTGCTTGAAGTGACCCAGTGCAATGTAACCCCAAACGTCACGGTCGAAATCGATAAGAATGGTGTTAAAGCGCGCAATGGCATCAAACATTTCTGCAATATAGTCATGCGGCTCTATTTGCGTAGTGAACGGGTTCCAGGTTAGACCTAGTGAGGTAACAAACTTCTCTGAAACTTCGTGCCAATCTACATCTTTATACGCTGACAAGTGTGCATTGTAGTTGCCCACTGCACCGTTAATCTTACCAAGTAACTCAACACCTGCGATTTGGCTACGCTGACGCTTTAGGCGAATAGCCACGTTTGCCATTTCTTTACCCATGGTGGTAGGTGAAGCAGGCTGACCGTGAGTACGTGCCATCATAGGTACGTTCTGGTAGCGCTTAGCAAGCTCTACTAGCGCTTCAATTAATTTGTCACAGTAAGGAAGAATAACGGTCTCGCGGGCTTCGCGAAGCATTAATCCATGTGAAAGGTTGTTGATGTCTTCAGAAGTACACGCAAAGTGGATAAACTCATTTACCGCTGAAAGCTCACTATTGTCGGCAACCTTCTCTTTAAGAAAGTATTCAACCGCTTTCACATCGTGGTTTGTTGTGCGCTCGATTTCTTTAATGCGCATGGCATCTTCAACACTAAATTCAGCTACTATTTTGTCTAGTAGTGCATTTGACGTGTCTGTAAAAGCAGGAACTTCTTCAATTTGTGGGTTAGTAGACAGCATTTGTAACCAACGTACTTCTACTTCTACACGGTATTTTAATAAGCCGTACTCACTGAAAATACTGCGTAATTCTACGCTTTTGCCAGCATATCGACCATCGACAGGGGAAATTGCAGTTAACTGACTCAGTTCCACCTTAAGCTCCTCACTAGTTTATTAATCGTAGTGCTTT
>VMHT01143825.1_pt1 | contig 12060 bp, 22 predicted proteins | sample 4693611 | NCBI WGS metagenome assembly VMHT01 (sample SAMN12280063, study PRJNA550983) | marine metagenome | isolation source: seawater sampled from same location over 5 years 0.02-0.2 micron viral filtrate | place: USA: collected off the coast of southern California halfway between the port... ...
ACTTGAACATAGTGTTGATGAGCATACCGAACCGAATAATTGCATGTTTCCAATAACTGCTGGAGCAAAATATCCTCCTGCTAAAAAAGAATCAACTGCACCCGCTGGTGATGTTGCTGCTCCTTGTCCATATTTTCCAGCTGCTGATAAATTACCTTGTACTGACCAAGCTGAACCATTATAGTGTTCAGTAGATGCTATAGCAACAGGGAAAGCAGGATTATAGCCTCCAAATGATAAAGCATCATTTTGTGTACCTCCCATTTGATTACCACGTGCACAAGTATTTGTAGCACCAGTTTGTGACCAAGCTGAACCATTCCATGTTATACCATAATTTAAATATGTACCTGGAGCATCTGAACCTCCATATACTATTGAAGCTGCGCATGTACCAGTTAATGCACTAGCACCTCTTTGGGTAGGCATTGCTGTAGCGTTAGACCAAGTTGTACCATCATATGTTTGATTACCATCTCTACTAGGTGTACCATTTACTACTTGTGCGGCTGTTTGAGGTCCTCCTCCTCTTTTACCATATCCACCTGAAGCTAAAGTTCCACCTGATGCCCAAGATGTACCATTGTATTCTTCTGTAGAAGTACCTCCTGCTGGTTCACCACCTGCTACCCAACCTGCATTTAGTGTACCACCTCCAGCAAGAGCACTACGTGCTATACTTAAAGCTCCACCTACTGACCATTGATTACCATCCCATTCTTCAGTACAAGCAACACGACCAGGAGTTCCACCTCCAGCTGCAAAAGCGGCGTTTTGAGTTCCACCAGCAGCACCTTGTGATCTTGGAACAATCATTCCACCACCACTTGTCCATAGACAAGTTGTATATGGTGATATAAATTGTTTTTCGTATTGTTCTGTAGTTAAAGGGAATGGAGATTGACCACCAGTAGCAAAACCACCACTAGCACTTCCTCCTCCTTGACCATTATTAATTCCTATAAGCATGTTACAACTATTAGTCCATGTTATTCCATTCCATTCTTCAGTAAGGAGTATTACAGGGCTATCACCTCCCATAGCTACAACATCATAAATGTCCTTAGTATGGTTATCAGGCATTGATCTACGTACATTATTAGTTCCTTGTGCATTTGACCAAGCATCACCATTAAAAGTCTCTACACATGTTAATTTTCCATTTGGATTTTGACCATTATAAGCTATTGTAGCATTTGATGATCCACCTCCTGCGGTACGATATCTACAAATATTCATATCAGGTCCTGTTTCCCAAGAACAACCATTAAAGTAGTTTGTAGTTTTTGAATAACTACCTGGTTGGTAACCCGCAAATGATATTGCGGCATAACTTGTTCCAGCAGCCCCTTGAGAATTTCTCCCCTGAATCATATTACCCATATTTGACCATGAAGAACCATTATATTTTTCCGTATTAACTATATAAGTACCTGTTCCTCCTGCTACAAAAGCATCATTTTGAGTACCAGCACCTGCAACAGCATACCTAGCTATACTTAAAGCACCACCTGATGCCCAAGTTGAACCATCATATTCTTGCGTACAAGTTGTTTGTCCACTAGGACTACATCCAGCTGCTACCCATCCAGCATTTAATAAACCATTACCTGCCCCATTTTGTGTTGCATTAATTAAATTTCCCCCTGCACTCCAAGCACCCATAAATGAAGCTGGAGATTGGATTGTACCTAAAGATGTTTGAACTGAGTATTGTAAGGTTTGACCATCAGCATTAACCCACATTTTACCAGATCCACTAAAGGAACCAGTTAAAGAAGATTCAATGATTGGAAAAACCATCGTTGATCCTGTAATTGATAAGGAACCTGTATTCGCGTTGGAACCTGATATGGTGGTGGACTGGAGGAGTGCCATATATTATAAGTATATTTTGTTATAAATATTAAAATAATCCGGAAATGTACCTAAATAAATATGTATTTTACTTTTTATCTACACCAAACTTGCTAAATCTATACCAAGCTCTTTCATGTAAAAAATAAAGTACCATTTTAGTTATAATTTCTACTCCCCCTATTGCTAAACCTAAAGTTAAGCTACCTGTAATAATCCCAGAAAGGATTATAGTATCTAATGTACCTATAATCCTCCAAGATATTGTTTTTGCTATGTGTCTTTTATAACTTACCATCTTTTCGCATTTGCTCTCTTACTTTAGTAGCTGAAATTTCTTTTATATTATCTGGTGGAACGTGTTCTATAACTTCATAACCAACTCCACGACCATAATTTATTGATTCAATATCAGGTACTTTAATTATAATAACTTTATCTTCTGTTACTTCAAAATACATTTCTTCTTTAATATTTTGAATAATTTCATCTGCAGTCCAAGGTTGATTTTCACTTGGTTCTACATCACGAACAGCGATACAAACTTTTTTACCTTCTTTTAAACGTTGATTAAACAACCATTTATGGCCATCAGTTAAAGGTTGCCATCTACCTATGAATAATGAGTATTGATCTTTCATTTAATTTCCTATTTTAGTAAATAACCAAGCTTCGCTTGATCGTGGTTTATAAACTACAAATATATTATTGCGTATATGAAAACCTAAACTATATTCATCTTCTATATCAGTACGAATAACTCTAAGATCATCTTCTACTATCTCTAATCTACCAGATGATATAATTTTAGTTGAAGTTCTTCTAACAAAAGTATTATTTGTTTGAATTAATAAAACTTCACCATCAGTATTCATCCAATAACCATATAAAGTTGGATCTAAACGATCAGATGATTGAGCATTAATTGTAATAAAAGTAAATAATAAAGTTAATAGTAAGATTATTTTTTTCATTTAATTTTTTGTATTATTTTATTTAATGATTCCTCGGGTGTATCTATTGTAGTATCAACGTCTATAAAATTATTTAACGGTGGTTGATAGCCTTCTACATGGTATTGTTCCCTACCTCTTTTTGTGTTTGTATGAATGTAAAATTCAATTAGTTGATCTCCAAGTATTTTTTTAAATTCTTCTCTTTGATCTAAATAAGGTGATACAAGTGATACAATTACATCTAATTCTTGATTATGTAAATAATGAGCTATTTTTTGAGCAGCATCTATATTTGCTATTCTACCTTTAATAGAATAATCTTTATTAGAAAATAAATCTCTCATTTCATCTCCATCTATTCTATAAATTTTATAAGCAAAATTCCTAGGTGCTTCTAATTTTACTTTTAATAACTCTGCTAAAACTGTTTTACCAGCTCCGGGCTGACCTGTAAACCAATATATCATTTGTTATAATTAAAATAATTAAAAAACCACTGGAAGTTATTGTAAATATCATTACATGTATTTTCACCTAATATTTCTTTTGAATCATTAGGTAACATTTTTAAAGTATTTCTAATAGTATGATCACCATATATTCCATGTACTGTATCATCTTCAACTGTAATTTGATCTATTTTACTAAAATCATGTTTATAATATTCTAATTCAAAAAATTTATAAATATCTGCTATACAAGCATCAGGATTAGAACATAGATCTTCGTATCTAATAAATATAAAGTTTCGAGCTGTTTTATCTAGTATTGATTGCTGTAATTTTTGTATAGCATATCCTATGGGATGGCCAATCGCCCATGTTTCTACACGTTTTTGAGTTGTAATTCCAGCTAAAGTTTCATTATTAATTTCTCCTCCATCCATATCAGGGTTAGCTCGAAATTTTTTCTCCATTGATGAAAATATTTCTCTTAAATCCCTAACCATAAAAATAATTTTTGGATTTGGATTAACATTATTTAATAAGGAATAATATGAACCCCAAGCTCTATTTTTATCTAAAATATAAGGTTTATCTGTAAAAGCTTTTATATAACCTTTAAATCCTTCTCTACAAAAATTATAAAAACCTTCTTTCCATTTATCTTTATCTCCTGCAAATGCTTCCTTATTACCATTATAACCAATTCTAGCACCCAACATCATATCAATCATACCTGAAGTAGGTGTGACATGAAATTGAGGGTTTTGACCTATAATGTTTTGTAATAAAGTACTCCCAGCTCTAGGTAAAGACGATTGATAAAATATAGTTTGACTATTTGATACCCTTTTTAGCATAATAACTTAACCTTGATTCTTTTTGGTTTTCTTTCTTTTTTGATTTTGGAGATGGTTTATAAGTATCTAACCAGCTCATCAATTGTTCATAACGTTTTTTTGGTGATGTTTTACTCATTAATTATAACTTTTTAAATATTCTATTTCTTCTATTCTTTTATTTAATTTTTTACGTACGGATTTTAATCCTTTGCCCTTGGCTTCTTTCTTATCAATAATATCAATTACTTCTTTATACATCGCTATTTCTCTATCGAGATAAGACATTATACAACAGCTAAATATTTGGTTTCACTTACTTTAGTGACTTGGAAATCTTGAATAGTACCTTCATCTTTTAATCTTGTAACAATATTTGCCTCAGCTTCAGTTACTGATAAGGCATCAGTTAAATATAATTCTCTAATTTTTTTAGGGCGTCCGTTTTGTTCGCTTTCTAACTCTACTAATACAGAAAAATAACTCATTTTTATAAAATTTAATGTTTACAACAATATAAAAAGGCTCCTTAATGGAGCCAAATTATTTACAATAAACTTATTTTTTAGCTTTACGTCCTGGTTTTTTACGAGTAATTTTTTTAGCTGCTTCTTTAACATCATCGATTTTATCTTCAGCCCAATCCTCAACATCGTCAAGTTTGTCTTCAATAACATCGGCAATACCATCTTTATCACGATCGGCTAACCAACCTTGTTTAGCAGCAATTACTGTTCCAATTAAAGCAATTAATAAGACTGTACAAGTAATGACTAATATATTTACCATAATAATATAATTTTAGTTTAATGTAGATAATTTACTATAAATCATCTCTTTATAATTCATACATAAATATTTAATAATAACTAATTTTGCAGGAACTTTTTTTTCCTTAATTAAAGTTATTATGATTTCATACATAACAGCTCTTGAATGAACATGCGTATTTGGATCTATACCATCAGGCACATAGTGCTTAATCTGTTTTATTATGAATTTTTCTAAGTAAGCCGTCATCTTCATCTGATTCTATTATTTCGAATTCTTGATCTAATGATTCTTGTATTTCTGCTTCTAAAGAAGGAGGAACATCTAATTCTCTGAATCTAAATATGTTAAAAGTAGGTTCATGCATTGTACCATCTTTTCTTTCTATGTGGTTACATGATATTTCTTCTAACCTTAAACCTATTCTATTCATTTCAGGATATTCTACTATATCTCTAATAGTATAATAATCTCCTTCTGTTGGAATACTACTTAATATTTTTTTCTGTTCAGGTGAAAATTTACCATCTATACAAATAACATAAGAACCTACTCTCATATATTTAAAATTCCAATTTATATCCAGAAAATAAAATCATATAAGATGTCATTTTAGTTCCATTACCATCTTTAAATTCATATCCTTTTCTGAAAAATTTCCTAACATTACCTGCTCCAGCTAAATGAGCCGCAGCTAATATTCCGGATTCAGTTATATAAACACCATGAATAATTTCTCCGTGATATTTTTGAATCTGTCTTCTAAGTATTCTTTTATTATGATTTAATAAGGCATACATTGCTTCTTCCTGGATTGAAGCATTTTCCAAAAATTCTCTATTGGAAACATCTTCATATCCTAAACTATTTAAAGTTTTTCTCCCGAATTGATATTTACCTAAATACCCAAACTGATTAACAGCTCTATAATTATTAGATGATTCTCTAAATCCTATATCATCTAAAAATTTAGTATGATTTTTTATTACAGATAATTTAATTTCAGTTACCTCTAATTCTGGTTTAATTATACTTATTTCCTTAATAGGTAAAATATTATCAACCGGTTCTACTAATGGTTTAATAATTGCTATATTAGCAAAAGCTGATATAGATATTATTCCAAAAACAGATAAAACCATTCCCATAGTTTTGTTCATATATTTTATTTAGTTAAACTAGCTCTAACTTTTTGAACATGTTTACATCCTACTTCTGGCTTTGCTCTCCAAGCACCAGGACATGAACATCTCAAGGTATTAGAATCAACCTGTGTTACGGTATATTCTTTATCACTACTTGATGATTTGAATTTCCATTTTTTCTTTTCTTCTTTTTTAATTTTTGGTTTTATCCAATTAATATCTCCAAGTTCAGTTTTTGGATGAATTTTTTGCCATGAAGGAACAATATACTTATCTCCTTTTAGGTCTACAAATAAATTTGGGGGCATAACTGGGTGTTTATAATCATACTTAAAAAGTCTAGTCATTATAAAACTACCAAAACCAGCGGGATTGAATCCTATTGAAGTGGATTCAGAATAAATTAAACGGGATCTAATATTACCGTGTTTATTCTTATTAGAAAATTGCATTAACGCCATATAACCTTTTTTATTTAACACATAAATATACGAATAAGCTTACGCTTCTCCAAATATTTACATTAAGTTTCCTCCTTTAAGTGGCATTATACCACCTATTTTTTGAAAAAACTCTACACTTTCATCTACGTAATCAGTATTAACCGAAATAAATTCATCAAATTCATCTTCAATTTCGCTCATAGTCATATCTTTAATATCATCTTTATGAGTTCTTATAAAATCTTTTATTTCTTCATCTGATGCACCTTTATTCTTTTTTAAAGCTGCTATTATTGTTTGTGTTTGGTCTTTTGCTTCTTTCATTCCAGGAGCAACAACTTTACCATATACAATTTCTTCTATTGCTTGAGCTAAATCATCTGCATTAATAGTTCCTTTTCTATAAGCATCCAAATGAAATTTAATTTCACCCATTTTATCATCTCCTTCAGCTAGAGCACTTTGTTTAAAAGCATCTTTTTCTGTTTGATCTTTTTCTTTATCTTTTATTGATTTTATTTTTGCCATTAAATCTGAAAGTTTCATTCCTGATTTATTAGCTAAGTCTTTTAAATTTTCTTTTAATGGATCATACATAGAAGTATCATTTGTTATATTAATATCAGTTGAAGTGTCACCCATTTGATCAACTCCTATAGCACCTGATGCTTCAGCCATTGATCTTACTTCTAATCCTAAATTAGAGGCATTAACTACTCCTACTCTTTTTCTAGCTCCTAAGCTAAATGGGTATTCTGTTCTAAAATTATCTTCATCAGTAGGATCCTCACCAAATTTATAATCATAAACTGTAAAAGCTTGATCTAATTCTTCTGGTCCTTCAGGGTAAACTGTAAATTCAAGATAAGTTTTTCCATCAGGGGAAAGACCATCAGTACGTTCTACTTTAATACCCATATCTCCAATTTGCTCCATTTGATCAATTAAATCATAGGCAGAAATAACTACTGTTCCTCTTTTACTGCTTTGTTGAAGTTCATTTAAAATTTTAGATAATTTCATATTTTTTTCACTTTTGATATGTGTTAATAAATATTGCCCCCTTTCGGGGGCATTTATTTTTTATTTAAACTGCAAACTCTAAAGCTTGTTCAAACATCTTAGAATTAACTTTCATATCTTGTTTGAAATTCTTAATAACTCTAGCTTGTCTTGACTTACCACCTATAGTATTATACTCAAAATTTCCTTCAATAATATTTTCTTGAACTCTATTAAATACTTCCCATAATCCAAAACCTTTATCTTCCTTTCTTTGAGGAATTAAAACATCTTTGATAGACTGATCAGTAAAAGTATTATTAGTATCTTTAATTCTAGTTTCAAGCATTAATTTGGCTAATTCAAGTGTTTGATCTTCACTTAATTCTGTTGCTTTCATTTTATTCATTGATTCAACAGTTAAATCAAGATTACTAACCATTTCTTTTATTATACCTTGTAACGTTTCAAAATCATAACCCATATGACGGATTTTATAATCTTCAAACTGCTTATCAGCAATTACTAATCCATTTTCACAAATCATTCTGAATAAACCAGCTTGAAATTGGAATGAATTTTTAGCATCATGTGAATTGGTCAATAATATTTGGGGATACACTGTATCACCGTCTTTTCCGTTAATTACTACATCAGGATTACGGAACACAACTAAATGTTTTTGATATCCCTCACCTTTTCTAGCTTTAACTTGTTTAGCATCAACTACTCCCCAACCTAGTAACTCTAAGTCTTTAATTACTCTATCAGTAGGAATATGTGTATACTTTTTTGAAGTATCATTACTACCTTTTTTAGTAAAAATTGAGGGTGTTGTTTCTTTTAACTCTTCTAAAGTTAAAAATTTTGAATTTTCATAATTTAGCATAACCTTATATTTTTAATTATTATTACTTATTTACCCCGTAAATATACGAATGATTTCCTGGGTAGCCAAGCTTCCTGTGTATTACTTTAATGCTTCTTTAAATGCTTTCCAATCAAAAGCAGCACCAGGATCACTTTTACCTTTACCTTTACCACGTACATGATCACCTGAACAATCTGAATGGCGGACTATGTTATTAATTGGTATTTTATATAATTTAATCCAATATTTACATACTTCAACAGCACGATCAAATTGTGCTTGAGTATATGTTCCCGGTTTTTTTATAGCTTTTAAAAAACTACCATAGTCATGTTCACCAGGAACTAATAATTCAAAACCTAAAAAATGACTATTTAAATGTTGTAAATTGCCCCATTTAGAAGTTCCAGCATGGTGTGCTCTACCAGGAGATTTAACCATGTGTGTATATGTACCATCAGGATGAATAAACCCATGTACTGAAAGTCTAACTTTTTTAAGAAAATCATGAGCTTTCATTGGTCCGGTATCCATTTTTAGATATTCGGCCATTGAATGAATTATAACTCCTTTTGGCTTTATAGGCATAACTTATTAGTATTCTATAGCGTCACCACAATTATCACAAAATTTAGGTCCATCATTATCTTCTATAGGTGCTGTGTATCCAGGTACTCCATCATCGTCATTCATATTAAACCAAAAATCTATAATTTTAGAATATGATCCTAAAAATGCACCTAAAACTAATAATAATACTTCTTTCCATTCTTGTTCAATAATAGGAGTATCACCAGGACCTAAAATAGCAGCCCCAATACCACCCATTATAAAAAAGAAAGTACCAAGTACTACACTTGTAATTATAAATCTATTTCTATTTGTGCTTTTTTGTTTTTGAGATAGGGTTTCCATAATTTTAAAATTTATCAGCTAATTTAGCTTCTTCTATTGCTTCATTAATATCGTTTAAACTAGCAGGAAATAATAAATCTAATCCTGCTTTAAATACTGTGTTTTTATCCCCTTCCTTAAATATAATTACTGTAGGAGCCATTCTTACTCTATATTTCTTTTTAGCTAATGGCGCATCAGCAATGTTTACTCTATAATATGGTCCTCCTTTTATACTACTCCAATCAGCAAATGCATTTTGTTTATTAAAATCGGCCCAAAATTCAATTATAACTATATGTGAACTGTTTATTTTATCTTTAAAATTATCATCTGTAATAAATTCTTGAGAATATAAATTACTACTAATAAGTAATAAAAGGAATAAGATTAATTTTTTCATTTATTTTTGTTTTGATAACTCATACAACCTCTCATCAATCTTCTCTAATTCTTCTAGTATTGCTTCAACATCGGATTGAGTATCCATTATAGTTTGACGAATTAATTCATCTTTTAAATCATACTCTACCCTTTCAATTGGTGGTTTAGGTAATTCTTTAGCTTCCTGAATATCTGCCTGTAAAGTAAACCACATACCAATTACTGTAGCTAACCCAAAGACTGCCATTCCTATTGTTTTTAGGTTAATAGAAAAATCTGCTTTTCCATCACCATCAACATCGAGGCCGATTCCTGTTTCTTCAGAAAGTTGTTTTGCTTTTCTTGCCATATTAATCTAATAAATATCCATAAGGAGTAGCTTCAATATCTATCCCAATTTCAATATTTTCCAATTTTAAATCTAATGTCATTGTTCTATCAATATAAGGATTATAAAATTCCCCAGCTGCTGTTAAACATATAAGACCTGAATGTGCTCCTCCCATTTGACCAGCATCTTGAACATGTACTTCATTCCAAACAATATAATCATCTGGACCTGGTATTTCTACTCCAGCATATTTGTCATCTGGATTTTGCCAAGTATATACTCCTTTATCTAATAAAAATTCATCATCATTAGCATCTGTATCTAATAAATACATAGCAAAATGTTGTCTATCTAATCTTGCTTCGCCATCATCGATTTGTAAATAAAGAATAAATATTTTTTTTAATTTATTATCCACCCATTTAGCTCCACCAAATGTTTTAACTACAGAATATCTTTCATATGGATCAAAAGATTCTCCATCTAATGCTATTTCAAACACAGGAATTAAAACTTCTTCCTGTTTGTCTTTTGAACATCCTAAAAATAAAATAATAAAACTTATTATTAATAGTACTTTTTTCATAATTATTTAAATGTAATGTTTATACCTACTTTAGATGTAAAAAACTCTCTATCCCACATTTTATTATATTCTCCTTCAGCAAATATTCCTATAACATTAGAAAGTTTCCATCCAAAAACTGTTCCAAATTGATAATCATGCCATTGTTCTCCTTCTAATAGATTATTATGTCCACCTTTTCCCCAACTATTTCTATGTAAATAAGAAAAATCTTCATTACCTTTTACATAATGATGATAAGGTAGATAATAACTACCATAAGCATGGAACCATAATTTTTTATCATAATGGTAAAAATCAAATCCAACAATAGGAGATATTTCACCAAAATTATCTAATTCATCCCACATTTGATTATTAAAACTATTAACTAAATCTGGGTATACAGTTTCTCTAAAATCAAGATCGGTGTGAGCTACTATATCTCCCATTTCATTTTTCCAAATCCAATCTTGTATTTCTTCTCCTGTTTCAATGTCTGTATAAGTTGTTAAATGATCACTAAAACCATATTCGTATCCTAAGCTATACCAAGGGTTAGCTTTAATTTCTTCATCAGCTTCAGCATTATATTCTGTTTCATTTAGCCATAATTCTATAGGAACGTATCCGAAAGATTCTTCATGTGTTCTATATATTGCACCTGCCGATATTGAAAATTTTTCACCAATTGGTAATCTAGCTCTTAATTCAGCTGATTGATATCTAAATCCTATATTACCTTGTTCTCTATGTTCTAATTTAGCAATATGGTATTTACCAGTATGCCTTAAAAAATATCTAGAATTTTTAAATATTTCTCCTCTTTGTCTTTCCCTTTCATAATTAATAAGATATTCAAATCCTTTAACTGCTGATGTTGGTGCTGAAAGTGCGATGTTATTTTCATCTCCATCATAAAAATTAGTTTGTTTAATTTCATAATCAAACCTAGCGAGTTTTCTTATTCCTATAGATATAGTATAATCATATTCATAATATGGAGTAACATCTATAACTCTATCCTCTCCAGAATATAAATCATCTATATCTGGTCTAGCCAGAAAATATTCTTTACGTGATTCTTGATACGAGTTTTGTGCTTTACCAGCAACATAAAAAGTACCATATTTAAGAAAATCTTTATATAGATTATCCAAAAATTGGGCATGAGAAAACTGATTAGAAAATAATATAACAATTAGAAGTAATAGTCTCTTCATGGTTATTGTTTGGGTATAAATATAAAAAAAGGGGGCTAATTACACCCCCTTTTATAGTTTATAACAAGCTTTGTTTTATAAAGTTTTGTGTTTCAAAATTTGATATAAAACAAAAGCACCTACTAATCCTAGTAGTCCTTCATTGCTAAGTGTTCCTAAAATTTCCATAATATTACCTACTACAGTTATTTCAGGCCAGAAAGGTATGTTAGCACCTTTAAATAGCACTTCGAGTACAACCCCGAGTGCAACAATGCTCACACCCACTTCTGATAGCTTGTTAGTCCAAGAACTAACTTTTGTCAATAAATCCATGTTAATTTAATTTTAGTTAGA